>ENA-UOJM01002856-UOJM01002856.1-human-gut-metagenome-genome-assembly--contig:-P116-NODE-2856-length-11265-cov-5.526673_pt1 | contig 11265 bp, 8 predicted proteins | sample MGYA00242349_ERZ723896 | MGnify/ENA metagenome assembly ERZ723896 | reverse complement strand
AAGCTGCCAACTGGATCTGGTCCGGGAGCCGGATCGAACCATGACTGTGTGGTAAAAGGGATCGTCATGTAACCCTTGTCATGCTTGCCCTCAGAGCACTTTTTCTCTATGAATTGATGCGCAGCCTCGTTTACAGGGGCATTGGGGAGATATCCACCCATCAGCAGGAAAAGTTCTGTAACGAAGCGGAATTGCGGATGTAAATATCTATTTGACCAGACTGGTAAGGCGATGCATCAATACCGGCAAAAGCCACCGACGCCGTCTTGGAGTGGAAACGGCGGACATCGCCAATCTCCGCCATAAGTTGTGAGCCGAGCGATGGACCAACACCAAATATCCTCATCACCACGGGATATTCCGGGCGTGAAGATGCCCAAGATCGCATTTGCAGTTTTGCAGTTTCAGGGCGGCCAATGCTGCACAGGCCGTCCGGAGTTGAGAGACAGCCCGTTCTGCCAGAAGTCTGGCAGTATCAGTTTTCGGCATAACATCAAAGTGACTACGGGCAGAAGCATAAATATCCAATGCCCTATCTTCGCTGAAGTTGTAGCTATATTTCTTACACCACCTTTGGTATTTGGAAATAAATGCTTTTTCACATAAAACGCAAACGCACTCACAGTTCCAAAATGTCGCTGCGAAGTCCACCATTTCTCGCTGCCATCGGTACGCGGAGGGCTTGAAAACAGGCGGTTTGCGCCCGGAAAAGCCGTGTCTAACAGAGAGATCAGGTTGTTCTTCAACTTTTGAATACGGCTGGTATTGCCTGGCAGCAGTTTCTGCGCATCAATCAGGTATCTATACCTCGCCAAGGTAAGCCAGTGGCCAAGACCGTCGTTTGCCGGTTTAATGGCATCCTTCTTGTCGGTCTTGGCACGGCGCAAATTGGCACCAGCGCTGCACTGACTGCCGAAGCATAGAATCCGGAGGCATTCAGCAGTCAGGCTTCCGGTAAATGATAATTACCCGTAGACTCCATTACAACACGGGGCTTGCCTGGCAGCCCGCGAAGCAGTGATCGTTCGCTGTCTGTATGTTGCCCCATTGTGGCTGAATCTTGGGAACGAATGAAGCACGTCTGACGGGTGTGCTTCACCCGTTGTAGTAGCGTCCAAATAGGAGAAAACTGGTAGGAGCCATTTCGATGGAATCGCTCCTGTAGAAAAGGCTAAAAACTTCAAGATATAACCGTTTTCTAAGAGATAAAATCAGAAACAACATCCACGAGATGCGGGGGAGAAAGCTGGCGGGCAGAACAGGATTCAGCTAGTTGATGGGCGGTTCCGTAATCGTTGGAAAAAGGGGCAGTAACTGCTACTGTAATCCAACTTCGGCCTATTTTTTCTTTAGCAAGAATGCCGTAAGATCTGGAAGATAAAGAATGTATCTTAAATACCTCATACTTGTACATGACCAGTCACCTCAGTATCCCCGGATTCTTTTGCTGCATCGGTATGAACAAGAGACTCCTGACGTTTAGATGCAGTTATTGGAGTGCCAGAGGCTTCCATCAGATCTTTCAGAAAGCTATTCATATCAATTTCGAGAAAGACTGCAAGTTTGATTGCGAGAAAAAAGCCAGGCATCTTCTTACCAGATTCAATTTTCTGAATCCATCCATGGGAGGTCCCAACCGCCTCTGCAAGTTGAGCCTGTGTCAGTCGAAATTGCGTACGTTTGAGAAGGACGTGCTTTGAAAAGATTCGTCGTAAAGTTATTTTTGTCATGGGAAAATCCCTCCTTATATAGAGGATTTTAACCATGAACTATAAAAATTTGGACGGACCTATAGTTCTTGTTGGATAGAGCAACAGAAAAACATCGGATTTTGTCGCAAAACACATAAAAGCAAGCCCGCTTCTAGCGAGCTTGCTTGCAGAGATAGATCACGCGTTAAACTGCTCTGCGAAATAGCAGTTTCGTCACCCAATGTCATCCAATTTTCACGTATTCTTGCCTGAGCCTCCTTGCAAGATGTCTCTATCTACTCCCCCTGTTTCATGGATACTGCCGGAATCAGATATCCCCCTTGCAATACAACTAAGAAAATCATATAATAAATCTACAAATTGTGCATTTTATATAATTTCAGGATGTGGTTGCAGGATGGATACTTACGCCTATCTGGCCCATCTCACAGAAGACGGCCGGACCCAGACAATTCTGGAACATCTCAAAGGCACCGCGTCTCTGTGTTCCGCTTTCGCAGCTGCTTTTGACGCAGAGGCGCAGGGACAGCTGGCCGGTATGGCTCACGACATCGGAAAATACTCCGCTGCCTTTCAGCGGCGGCTCCATGGCGGGCCGAAAGTGGATCACGCCTCTGCCGGGGCTTTCGAGTGTCTGAAAGCTCAACAGCTGGCGGCTGCTTTTGCGATCTCCGGACACCACGGCGGCCTCCCCGACGGCGGCGGCCGGGGAGACGCCGCTGGCGCCGGCACCTTTTGGGGGCGCATCAATCGGGCGAGTCAAGGGAGGCTGGAGGACTATCATGCCTGGCAGAGTGAATTCTCCCTGCCTCATGCAAATACCCCCGCATTTGCGGGAACAAGGCTGGAGGGAATGTTTTTCACGCGGATGCTCTTTTCCTGCCTGGTAGATGCAGACTACACAGATACGGGCGCGTTTATGGACAACAGCCCGTATCTGCCAGCATCGTCCTCCTCTATGGAGGAATTGTGGCGCCGCCTGGAAACCTATGTCTCCGGCTGGTTTCCCCCAAAAGGCGCTCTGAACATGCAGCGATGTGTGATTTTGGAACAGTGCATGTCGGCGGGGGCACAGTATGGACCGGGCCTCTTCACGCTGACAGTGCCCACCGGCGGCGGAAAAACGGTGGCCTCCCTGTCCTTTGCGCTGGCGCAGGCCAAAGCCCGCAGGATGAAGCGAATCGTTTATGTGATCCCCTACACATCGATTATCGAGCAGACTGCCCAGATCTTTCGGGAGATTTTGGGTGATGAAAACGTTCTGGAATTCCACTCCGGCGTGCAGTTCGACCAGCAGGAGGACGATGCGTCCAGTCCGGAGACTGCTCCGCTGACCCGGTCTGTGGAGACGTGGGATGTTCCTGTAATCGTCACCACAGCAGTCCAATTCTTTGAATCCCTTTATGCCTGCCAGCCTTCCAAATGCCGGAAGCTCCACAACCTGGCCCAGAGCGTCCTGATCTTTGACGAGGCCCAGATGCTCCCCCTCCCCTATCTGCGACCCTGTGTCTGGGCGATTGCCCAGCTGGTCCGGCACTACGGCGCTTCCGCTGTTTTGTGTACCGCCACTCAGCCCGCTTTGGACCCCATTTTTCAGGAATTCGCTCCGGAGATCCCCATCCGGGAGATTTGCCCCATGGCCGAAGCGCACTGGGAGTCCTTCCGCCGGGTTTCCTTCCAGCAGGCAGGAACGCTGTCCTGGATGGACCTGGCCGCCCGCCTGCAGCAGCAGGAGCAGGTTCTGTGCGTCGTCAACACCCGCCGGGCCGCGCGGGAGGTCTTCCACCAACTGTCCGGTCCAGGCAATTTCCATCTCTCCACCCTGATGTACCCCGCGCACCGCAGGAGAATTCTGGATGAGATCCGCCGGCGCCTGCGGGATGGGCTGCCCTGCCGGGTGGTCTCCACCTCTCTCATCGAGGCCGGTGTCGATGTGGATTTCCCAGCCGTCTATCGGGAGCTGTCCGGTCTGGACTCCATCCTCCAGGCCGCTGGGCGGTGCAACCGGGAGGGCAAGCGCCCTCCGGAGGACAGCATCGTCACCATCTTTCAGGGAGAAGATCCACCTCCCCGTCTGTTTGAGACCTCCATCGGCGCCGGGAAGATCGTCCTGGATCACTGCCAGGACGTCAGTTCCCGAGCGGCCATACACACCTATTTCTCCACGTTGCTGGATTTGAAAGGCGCGGAAGCTCAGGATGCCCACCACATCCTGCCGCTGATGGAATCGGAGTTCTTCCCCTTCCGCACTGTGGCGGAGCGATTCCACCTGATTGAAAGCCCCACCACAACCGTGTACCTTCCTCTGGAGGAGGGCGCCGGACTTGTGGAATTGCTGCGGAGCGGTCAATACAGCCGCACACTGTACCGCCGCCTGGGGCAATACGGCGTGTCGGTCTATCCGCAGCATTTAGCGGCATTGGAGCAGGCAGGGGCGCTGGAGCATCTGGAGGACGGCTCCGTGGTCCTGCGGGATATTGGGCTGTATACACAGACTACCGGGCTGACTCTGGAGCCCAGCGGTGGAAATGCCCTGTTCATCGGATAGGCCGGAGAATCCATTGAAATACCTATACCAAAATCTGTCTATGGAGCGGTACGCTGCTCCACCCTTCCACAAACGAAAGAAAGGAGTGCATGCTGATGCCCATCTCTTTGGAGGTCTGGGGGGACTACGCCCTCTTCACCAGACCGGAGATGAAGGTGGAACGGGTCAGCTATGATGTCATGACCCCTTCGGCAGCCCGGGGGCTGATCGAGGCAATTTACTGGCATCCGGGGCTGCGGTGGGTGATCGACTGCATCCACGTGTGCGCGCCGATCCGGTTCACCAATCTGCGGCGCAATGAGGTGAAGTCCACTCTCTCCGCCCGGTCTGTCCGCACCGTCATGGAACGCGGGACCGGAGAGCTGTATCTCTGTACTGCCAACGACATCCAGCAGCGGGCGGCGCTGCTGCTGCGGGATGTGCACTATGTCATTGAGGCCCATTTTGATGTGACGGACAAAGCCGCTCCCGGGGATAACCCGGGCAAGTTCCAGGACATTGTCAAGCGCCGCATCCAGCGGGGGCAGTTCTATCATCAGCCCTGCTTCGGCTGCCGGGAATTTCCCGCCCAGTTCCGTTGGTGCGAGGAGCCGCCGCCCTGTCCGGAGGAGCTGAAAGGGCCAAGGGATCTGGGCTGGATGCTGTATGACATGGATTACACGAACCCGGAGGATATCCGCCCCCTGTTCTTCCGGGCGTCCCTGGAAGACGGCGTCCTGCGGGTCCCTGGGCGGAACAGCAGGGAGGTGCGGGGATGATCTTACAGGCGCTGACCGACTACTACCGGGTACTGGAACAGGCCGGGAAGATCGACGCCCCCGGCTGGGCGCCGGTGAAGGTGTCCTATGCGCTGCTGCTCTCGGAAAACGGCACGCTGGAGCAGGTGCTTGACATTCAGACGGAACAGCCGCGGGGAAAGAAGATGGTTTCCGCGCCGCAGATCCTCTCCCTCCCCGCGCCTGTGAAACGAACGGTGGGAGTGGCCGCCAACTTCCTCTGCGACAACGCCGGTTATCTGCTGGGGATCGACAGCAAGGGCAAGCCCCAGCGAACGCGGGAGTGCTTTGAAGCCAGCAGATCTCTACACGAGCGGCTGCTGGCGGGTGTAGACTCCCCCGCCGCCCGGGCGGTCACCGCTTTCTTCCGCTCTTGGGACCCCGAGACAGCCCGGGAACACCCCGCTCTGGCGGAGCATCTGGAGGACATCCTCTCCGGCGGCAACCTGATCTTCCGCACCCTGGACGGCTATGTCCACAGGGACCCCTCCGTCCGGAGGGCCTGGGACGCGTTTTATCAGGCCGAGGGGGATGGTCCTCAGGGGATCTGCTTGGTCACCGGGCAGCCGGGACCGGTGGAAAGCGTCCACCCCGCCATCAAAAATGTGGCGGGTGCCCAGTCCAGCGGAGCGGCCCTGGTGTCCTTCAACGCCCCGGCCTTCTGCTCCTACGGAAAGGAGCAGAACCTCAACGCTCCCACCGGCAAGTATGCGGCATTTGCATATACCTCTGCATTGAACGCGCTCCTGGCCGACCGGGAACACGTCTTTCGCGTGGGCGATGCTACCGTCGTCTGCTGGGCCAGAAGCGGAGAGCGGGGATATCAGGACGTCTTTCAGACGTTTTTCTCCGATTTCTATGACGAAACGGACCTGAAAGGGCTGGTTGGCGCCTTGTGTCAGGGCAATCCGGTGGTCTACGATGAGACAAAACTGGACCCCAGCATGGACTTTTACATCCTGGGCCTGTCTCCCAATTCCGCCCGCCTGTCGGTGCGGTTTTTCCTCCACAATACGTTCGGCGGGTTTCTGCGGAATGTCCAGGCCCATTATGACCGGCTGGAGATCGTCCGCCCTGCCTACGATAAATTTGAGACGCTGCCCCTCTGGAAGCTGCTCAACGAGACCGTCAACCAAAATTCCAGGGACAAATCCCCTGCTCCCGACCTGGCCGGTGAAGTGCTGCGGGCAGTCCTGACCAATACCCGGTATCCCGCCACGCTGCTGAACGGCGCGGCCCTTCGGATCCGGGCGGAGCGGGAGGTCACTCGGGGGCGGGCAGCCATCGTAAAAGCCTACTACCAAAAGCTTGCAGAAACTACCAAACACGAAAATCCAGACATACCAGAGGAGGTCTTGCAAGTGTCCCTGAATCCGGATGCATCGAACGTGCCCTATACGCTGGGCCGGCTCTTTTCCCTGTTGGAAGCCATTCAGGCCTCTGCAAATCCCGGCATCAACGCCACCATCAAGGACAAGTATTTCAACTCCGCCGCCGCTACGCCGGCCGTGATTTTTCCCGTTCTCATCAATCTGGCGCAGAAGCATCTGAAAAAGCTGCGCGGCTCCAACGCAGGGCTGGTGGTCTTCTATGAAAAACAGCTGACAGAGCTTTGCAGCCGCATTGGGAAAGCGTATCCCGCCCACATGAATCTGCCCCAGCAGGGCTCGTTCCAGCTGGGCTACTACTGCCAGACCCAGGCCCGCTATCAGAAAAAGGAGGAAGCGAAAGATGTCTGAACCCATCAAGAACCGCTATGAATTTGTCATTCTCTTTGACGTGGAAAATGGCAACCCCAATGGAGACCCGGATGCGGGGAATATGCCCCGGGTAGATCCCGAAACCGGCCTGGGCCTTGTCACGGACGTGTGCCTGAAGAGAAAAATCCGCAATTATGTAGAGACGGTCAAGGAAGACGCTGCCGGCTACCGCATCTATGTGAAGGACGGGGTCCCTCTCAACCGGAGCGATGCCGAGGCCTACAAGGCGCTGGATGTCGATGAAAAAACCGCTAAGGAGAAGAAAAAAGCCGATCCGGAACTGGACCGAAAAATCCGGGACTGGATGTGCGCCAACTTCTACGACATCCGCGCCTTCGGCGCGGTGATGACCACGTTTATGAAGGCCGCCCTGAACTGCGGGCAGGTCCGCGGCCCGGTGCAGCTGGGCTTTGCCCGCAGCGTGGAGCCCGTTATCCCCCAGGAGATCACCATTACACGGGTGGCCATCACTACCGAGGCGGACGCGGAGAAAAAGGGGACGGAGATGGGCCGCAAGTACATCGTCCCCTATGGACTGTACCGGTGCGAGGGCTATATCTCCGCCAATCTGGCCAGCAAGACCACCGGTTTCTCCGAGGAGGACCTGTCCCTGCTGTGGGAGGCCATCCTCAACATGTTCGAGAACGATCACTCCGCCGCCCGCGGCAAGATGGCAGTCCGGGAGCTGATCGTCTTCAGGCACGACAGCGAGCTGGGCTGCGCCCCCGCCTGGAAGCTGTTCGACACGGTAAAGATCGCCCGAAAGGACCCGGCGGACGCCTCCCCCGCCCGCTCCTTTGGAGACTACACTGTCTCAGTGGACGAGTCCGCGCTGCCCGCCGGCATCACCTGTACCCGCATGGGGTGATTGATTTTTCTGAGGACCTCCTCCCCCTCTCCGGTCTGCAGCACTTCGCGTTCTGCCGGCGGCAGTGGGCACTGATCCATCTGGAGCAGCAATGGCAGGAGAACCTGCGGACTGTGGAGGGCGGCCTTCTCCATCGCAGAGCCCACGACGAGGCGGCCCGGGAGCGGCGGGGCGATACCCTGATCCTCCGGGGATTGCAGGTGGTCTCCCATCAACTGGGGCTTTCCGGCCAGTGCGACGTGGTGGAATTCCACGCCACCCCCAAAGGCGTACCGCTTCAGGGGGAGGAGGGGCTTTGGCAGCCGTATCCCGTGGAGTATAAGCGGGGAAAGCCCAAATCCCATCAGGCGGATGAACTGCAGCTGTGCGCCCAGGCCATGTGCCTGGAGGAGATGCTCTGCTGCTCTATTCCAGAAGGCGCTCTGTTCTATGGGGAGCCACGCCGCCGCACGGTGGTGCTCTTCACCCCGGAGCTACGGGAGACGGTGCGCAGGGACTCCGACGAAATGCACCAGCTGTACCATCGAGGCCATACGCCCAAGGCCAAGCCCTCCAAATCCTGCAACGCCTGCTCTCTCAAGGAGCTGTGCCTGCCCCAGCTGGTCCGGCGGGAGAGCGTCCAGACGTATCTGCGCCGCGCCATGGAGGAATCGCCATGAGACATCTTCTGAATACGCTGTTTGTCAACAGTGAGGACATCTACCTGTCTCTGGACGGGGAGAATGTGGTGGCCAGCCGCGGCAAGCAGGAGATGGCTCGCTATCCCCTCCACATTCTCTCCGGTATCGTCTCCTTCTCCTACGCCGGCGCCTCTCCGGCGCTGATGGGGGCCTGTGTCCAGAGGGATGTGTCTCTGGCGTTCTGCACGCCCCGGGGACGGTTTCTCGCCCGGGTATCCGGGGAATCCTCCGGGAATGTGCTGCTGCAGCGGACACAGTACCGGACAGCAGATGATCCCGGCCCCTGCTGCCGGATCGCCCGCAACATGATCTTTGGAAAGGTGCACAACACCCGGTGGAGCGTTGAGCGTACCCGGCGGGACCACGGCCTCCGGATAGATGAAAGCGCGTTTTCCAACGCCTCCGCCCAGCTGCGGGCGCTGCTGCCCCAGATCGCCGCCGAAACCTCCCTGGAGCAGCTGCGGGGCCTGGAGGGCGCCGGGGCCACGATCTACTTCAGCGTGTTTGACCAGATGATCTTAGGGGAGAAACCGCTGTTTGCCTTTTCGAACCGAAACCGCCGGCCGCCGCTGGACCCGGTCAACGCCCTGCTGTCCTTCGCATACAGCCTGCTGACGCACGACTGTGCCTCCGCTCTGGAGAGCGTGGGGCTGGACGCCTATGTGGGATTTCTCCACCGGGACCGCCCCGGGCGAACCTCTTTTGCCCTGGACTTGATGGAGGAACTGCGTCCCTGCCTTGCGGACCGCTTCGTCCTGACTCTAATCAACAATCGTGTCGTGCACAGGGACGACTTCCAGTTCCGGGAAAATGGGGCGGTCTATCTGACGGACTCCGGCCGCAAGGTCTTTTTGACCCACTGGCAGGAGCGGAAAAAAGCTGAACTGACGCACCCCTATCTGGGAGAGAAGATCCCCTGGGGCCTAATCCCCTATGTACAGGCGCTGCTGTTGGCCCGGACTCTGCGGGACGACCTGGAGGAATACCCGCCCTTTTTGTGGAAGTGAGGCGTCCGAATGCTGGTACTGATTACCTATGATGTGAACACGGAGGACCCCGCCGGCCGCAAACGCCTGCGGCAGATCGCCAGGCAGTGCGTCAACTACGGCCAGCGGGTCCAGAACTCCGTCTTTGAGTGTATGCTGGACACTGCCCAGTGCAAGGTGCTGCAGGCCAAACTGCTCTCCATCATGGACCCGGAAAGAGATAGTCTGCGGTTTTACTATCTGGGAAAGCGCTATGAAAACAAGATCGAGCACTTCGGCAATCAGCGCAGCTACCAACCGGAGGCCCCTCTGATCCTCTGAGTGCGAAGGGGAAGCGAACATCGTTTTCCCGGCAGGTTCGCACTCAAATATCATCAAATGGACAGGAGATTTCCGTAAATTTAAGCGTGCGAACTGTGACACAGACACGGCTCCTGGCCATTCCAGTTTACGAAATTGCACATTTGTCACAAAACATACCTGTGCCTTTGTGCTGTTTCGCTGTCGCTCCCCTCACGGGGAGCGTGGATTGAAATACCCTTAATCCGGATCCGTTGTATCCCTGGCTTGGTCGCTCCCCTCACGGGGAGCGTGGATTGAAATTCCTCCCACAGCACCGCCGTCCCCTCCAGCCTGTGTCGCTCTCCGCGAGGGGAGCGTGGATTGAAATAAAGCGGACGGCCACACCGTCCACGACTTTGACGTCGCTCTCCGCGAGGGGAGCGTGGATTGAAATTCATGAAACAAGCCTATCCCATCATCCTGACGCCGTCGCTCTCCGCGAGGGGAGCGTGGATTGAAATATCCTCCACCACCTCATAGCCCATCAGGCGGGCGGTCGCTCTCCGCGAGGGGAGCGTGGATTGAAATAGCTCCGTCTCCAGACGGTGCACCAGAGCGGAGAGTCGCTCCCCTTACGGGGAGCGTGGATTGAAATCCCGGCGGCTCCGGAAGGGGCATCCACCACAAGAGTCGCTCCCCTTACGGGGAGCGTGGATTGAAATTTTACCGGGAACTCGCTTTGATGGCGCAGGACCCGTCGCTCCCCTTACGGGGAGCGTGGATTGAAATTTCACGGCGGCGTCAATGGCGGCCTGCTGCTCTTGTCGCTCCCCTTACGGGGAGCGTGGATTGAAATCCGAGCCGGACGAAGCGTTGGATGTGAGGTGATCGTCGCTCACCGTGAGGGGAGCGCGGATGGAAATTCAATGTCCGCAGACAGGATCTGCTTGGCGCTGAGAAAATCCGCATGATTCTCATGCAGAGGGAGCACAAGGTCAACACAAGATTTGTGGCTGATATCTATGCGTGAGATGGGGTTGATCTGTGTCCGAAGTACTTCAAAATCGGAGGGACTATGCTTCTGAATCAGAGTTCAAGAACAGGATCGACTCATATATTGAATTCCGCAATACAACATGGCCTTATCGCACATTAAAAAATTGGACTCCATGCCAGATGGAGGAAGACTACCAAACGTAGTGGTGCCAATCCTAAGAGGTTGGCATATAGGGGTTCAGATTTCGGAAATCTTCTGTTTTGTAAATCGATTTCAAGTTTTTTGTGTTTTCATGTCCCATTTCTATTGCAGATATGAAAATGGCTGAAAACCTTGCTGTGTCAAGGTTTTCAGCCATAAAACACCCCCACCTAATCCGTCAGTCTCATACAAACTATTCAGATTAGGCGGGGGGCGTTCAAATCATTGAAGTGTAGTAGCCCACAAAATCTATATCCCATCTATTTGTTTTCATCTGCACTAGCTTTTCTTATCTTAACTAGATCGCTTAATCAACAGCTGCCTAGCTGAAAGGATGCTATATAATGTCTTCTCGTAGCAAAAATCCGAGAGGAGACCCTCTGTTTACAAGAAAGTCCAAGACATTTAAAACCTTGTGCTTACGCAGGGCATCCGATTTGAAGAGGTACAGCCGC
>ENA-UOJM01002849-UOJM01002849.1-human-gut-metagenome-genome-assembly--contig:-P116-NODE-2849-length-11303-cov-5.208482_pt1 | contig 11303 bp, 11 predicted proteins | sample MGYA00242349_ERZ723896 | MGnify/ENA metagenome assembly ERZ723896 | reverse complement strand
GGCGGAGAGGGGGAGTCATCTCCCACCTCTCCGCCCGTCCTTTTTACTGTAAAAAAGATGGGGAAATGATTGACGGACCAGATGGCTATCCCATATACTGGTCTTACATAAAATCGTGCTGCGGGAGGGCCGTATGAGAACAAAAGTAAGGACAAGACTGCTGAAGTTTACCATGGCGATGGAGATCGTGATGGCGATCACCATCCTGGGGGCGATCCTGGCCAGCATTGCACTGCTGATCTGCGGCTCGGTGGAGAAGTTCTGCTGCCAGTGGGAGTCCTTCTCCATTGACGCATTTATGGCAAATGCGTTCCTCATCGTCATGGGGATCGAGTTTGTAAAGATGCTGATGCTGCATACCTACGGGGCGGTGATCGATGTGCTGCTGTTCGCCATCGCCCGGCAGATGATCATCAGCCATGAGGAACCCATGCAGACGCTGATGAGCGTGGGGGCGGTGGCCGGGATCTTTGCCATCAAGAAATATCTCTACACCGGGGAGCGGTGGGAGTCCGGACAGAAGGACCGGCCAGGCAGCAAGTAAAAAACCGGCGGCTCTGGGAGGAGACCCAGAGCCGCCGGCCTTTCTTTTTTAGGGATCACTTCCGCTTCCGGTCTGGCCAGAAGAGGATGAAGACCAGGGCACACACCGCCATAAGATAGCAGTAGAACATGTAGGGCATAATCTTGACGGCAGAGACCCCCGTCCCTGCGGAGGCGTAGAGCAGCTGCGCACCATAGGGCAGGATGCCCTGCATCACCGAGGCAAAGATATCCAGGAGGGAGGCGGATCGCCGGGGGTCGATGTGGTACTCCTGGCTGATGTCCTTAGCGATGGAGCCGGTCATCACGATGGCAACTGTGTTATTGGCGGTGGCTACATCCACCGCGGCCACCAGTCCGGCGATGCCCAGCTGGGCACCCCGCTTGGAGTTGGCGCGGCGGTGGACGAAGTCGATGAGCCACTGGATGCCGCCATATTCCCGCACCAGGGCGCCGATACAGGCCACGACGATGGAGATGACAGTGATGTCATACATGGCGGTGATGCCCGTCCCCATCACAGAGAAGATCTGGGTCCAGGGAAAGGCGCCGGAGGCCACGCCCACGATCAGGCTCAGCACAGCGCCGATGGTCAGGATCAGGAACACGTTGACGCCGGCCACGGCCCCCACCAGGACCACCAGATAGGGCAGGACCTTCCAGACGCTGTATGTGCCGATCTCCGGCTGGCCGCTGCCGCCCCAGGTGAGGGCGATGAAGATCACCAGGGTGAGGATGGCCGCAGGCAGGACGATGAAGAAGTTCATGCGGAACTTGTCCTTCATCTCACAGCCCTGGGTGCGGACCGCGGCGATGGTGGTGTCGGAGATCATGGAGAGGTTGTCACCGAACATGGCGCCCGAGGCCACCGCCGCGATGCACAGGACCACCTCGAAGCCGGTGGCTTCGCTCATGGAGACGGCGAAGGGGGCCAGGGCGGAGATGGTGCCCACCGAGGTGCCCATGGAGATGGACACGAAGCAGGAGATCAAGAACAGGCCCGCCACCGCGAACTGGCTGGGCAGGTAGTCCAGGAACAGATAGACCGTGCTGTCGGCGCCGCCGGCGGCCTGGACCGCGCCGGAAAAGGCACCTGCGGCCAGAAAGACCAGGCACATGGTGAGGATGTTCTCATCCGCCACCCCGTTGGCCATTACCTTCAGCTTGGCGTTGAAGTCCAGGGCCCGGTTCTGGACGCAGGCTACGAACAGGGCGATGAGGAAGGCCACGATGGCCGGGGTCTGATAGAAGCCCATCTCGATCTTGAGCCCATACTCGAACAGCAGGCCGCAGCCCAAATAGAGGACCAGGAACACCAGGATGGGGAGCAGGGCGGCGGCATTGCCCCGCTTCTGCGCCGGATTGAGTTCTCCCATAGGAAGGGACCCCCTTTTTCTTTCTCTTTTGACCTTTCTATTTTAGAGGAGTTGGGAGAGGGTGTCAATAGAAAAGGAGGCGGCATAGGATGGAACAGCCTTTGTATGGACAGAGGAGGGAGCCATGGAACTGAAGCTGAGTCAGGAGTTCCTGACAGAGAATGACTGTTACCAGGCCGGGCGGAAGATCGTACCCAAGGGGATCATGGTCCACTCCACCGGCGTGGCGCAGCCGGACCCGCAGGTGTTCATCCGCCGCTGGAACAAGCCCGGGGTGGAGGTGTGCGTCCACGCCTTCGTGGCCCGGGATGAGGTCATCCAGACCCTGCCCTGGAACTGGCGGGGCTGGCACGCAGGCTCGGGAAAAAACGGCAGCGCCAACAATACCCACATCTCCTTTGAGTGCTGTGAGCCAGCCGGGCACACCTATCAGAACGGAAAGATGGTGGGCTATGATGTGGAGAAGAACGAGGCATATTTTCAGGACATCTACCGCAACGCCGTGGAGCTGTCCGCCATGCTGTGCCGCCAGTACCGCCTGGACCCCATGGAGCCGGGCGTGATCCTGGACCACGCCGGCGGCCACGCCCTGGGGATCGCCAGCAACCACAGCGATGTGGGCCAGTGGTGGCCGCTGCACGGGAAGACCATGGATGACTTCAGGCGGGCCGTGAGGGATGCGATGAGAGGAGGAGAGGAGACGGTGACACAGGAACAGTTTGATGCCATGATGGCGGATTATCTGGCCCGCAGAGGCCGAGAGAAGCCCTCTGACTGGTCTGAGAACGCCCGCCGCTGGGCGGAGGAGGCCGGACTGGTCTCCGGGGACAGCGCTGGGATGCGCTATCGGGACTTCACCACCCGGGAGGAGACCATCCAGTTCCTTTACCGCTACCAGCAGGTGACGGAAGGGAAGCCATAACGGAGAAAGAGCCCCCTCCGCCGGAAGAGCCGGCAGAGGGGGCTTCTGGTCATGGTGTCGCTCAGGCTCTCCAGAGCCCGTGAAGATTGCAATAGGCGTAAGCGGCCTTGACCCGGTCGCCGGGGGCGAGGGCAAATTTGACCTCCGGGGCCTGACCTGGCTCCAGGTATTTGATTTGACAGCCCTCGGTGGTCTCCAGGGCCACCCACTGGATATAGTGCTCGGGGATCATGGGATGGGGGGCGGAGCCCACCTTGACATCCACCATGCTGCCCTCTACGGTGACCACAGGGACATGCTTCTCTTGAGCCGCGTCGGTGGAATCGGGGACGAGTTCGGTCATCTTCTGCCCGCAGCACATGACGGGCACGCCGCTGGACTGGAGAAAGGTGACGATATTCCCGCAGTGCTCACAGATGTAGAACTTCATAGGATGCTGCCTCCTTTGCAATGGGGAGCCCGTGATTTTCCGGCCGGGATGTGCCGGAAGAGCTCAGCACTATTATACCCAAAATACAGGGAAATAGCAACAGGATCTTAGTGTTACGAGCCGTGTATCCGCCACAGCTGATGCCGCTCCGCCACCGGGTCCACGGCGATCAGCTCCCCGTCCCGGGTGAAGGAGATGAACCGCCCGCCCTGATGGCACAGGGTGCCCCGGTCCCCCTTGGAGAGATAGTACCAGATGTCCGGCGGGACCTGGCAGGTCACCACAGTGTCCCGGCAGGGGACATGGAAATAGAGGTAGTAGGAGGAGCCAGCGCGGGAGTGGCAGTTCTCCTTGGCGTGGACCCGGGCCTCTTCGGCCCGGACAGGCTCCCCTCTGTAGGAGTCCTGAAGGTTGTGCAGATGGAAGATGATCAAACTGATGCACAGGGCGGCCAGTACTGCCGCAGCGACAGCCATATCCTGCCTCCTTCCTCCAAAGGCCTGAGGTACAAGACCAGCATAACAGAAAAAAGCGCAAAAAACAACCTTCCACCGGAGTGGAAGGCTGTTTTTTCTGACTTACCGGATGAGGCTGCTCATATCGTACAGGCCGGGCGCCTTCACACCGGCCATAAACTTGGCCGCCTCCACGGCGCCCTGGGCGAAGATCTCCCGGGAGAGGGCAGTGTGGCGGATCTCCATGACCTCGTCGTGGCCGGCAAAGATGATCTCGTGCTCCCCCACGATGGTGCCGCCCCGGACCGCGGAGATGCCGATCTCCTTCTTGTCACGGGGATGGCGGACGCTGTGGCGCTCGAAGACGTACTCCGTCTCGTGGCCGCAGGCCCCCGCCGCCGCGTCGGCGATCATCAGGGCAGTGCCGCTGGGAGCGTCCACCTTCCGGCGGTGATGGCGCTCCACGATCTCGATGTCATAGCTGTCCCCCAGCACAGAGGCCGCCTTTTTCACCAGCTCCAGCAGTACATTGATCCCCAGGGACATGTTGGCGGAGCGGAAAATGGGCACCTCCAGGGCAGCGGCGCCGATTTGGGCCACCTGCTCAGGGGTGTAGCCGGTGGTGGCCAGCACCAGAGGGGTCCCGGTGGCCCGGGCGAAGTCCAGCAGCCCCTCCAGGGCGGCGGGGGAGGAGAAGTCGATGACCGCGTCCGCCTCCCCGCTGAACTGGGCAGGGGAGGAGAAGACGGGAAAGTCCCGGTCGGAGGAGCCCAGGATATCGAAGCCGGCCGCCACCTGCACCTGGGGGTCGGCGGCGCACAGGGACTCCACCACCCGGCCCATGTGGCCGCTGCATCCGGAGATGATGATCTTTTGCATGGCGGCTCCTTACAGCAGGCCCATGCGGCCCATGGCCTGGCGCAGCGTCTCCAGATTCTTGTGGGAGATGTCGCACAGGGGCAGACGCAGGGAACCAGCCTCCATGCCCATCAGGTTCATGGCTGCCTTGATGGGGATGGGGTTGACCTCGATGAACAGGGCGTCGATCAGGTCCATATAGGCGATCTGAAGCTTGGAGGCATCCTCAAACTGTCCCTCCAGGCACAGGTGGGACATCTTGACCATGACCTCGGGGATGATGTTGCTGGCCACCGAGATGACCCCCTTGGCACCCAGGGACATCATAGGGACCACCTGGTCGTCGTTGCCGGACCAGATGTAGAAGTCATCGGGGCAGAGGAACCGGGTGTGGGCCAGCAGGGAGAAGTTGCCGGAGGCCTCCTTCACGCCGTTGATCTTGGGATTCTGAGCCAGCACCTTGTAGGACTCGGCGGTAAAGGAGACCCCGGTGCGGCTGGGCACGTTGTAGAGGATCATAGGCAGCTCGATGCGCTCCGCGATGTACTCATAGTGCTTGATGAGGCCGGTCTGGCTGGCCTTGTTGTAGTAGGGGGTCACCAGCAGGCAGGCGTCGGCGCCGGAGTCCTGGGCGTGCTGGGACAGGTAGACGGCGGCGGAGGTGTCGTTGCTGCCCGTGCCGGCGATGACTTTGACCCGGTGGTCCACCCGCTTGACGCAGAATTCCACCGCGGCGATGTGCTCCCGGATGGACATGGTGGCTGACTCGCCGGTGGTACCGCACACGCAGACCGCATCCACGCCGGCGGCGATCTGGGCGTCGATCAGCTTGCCGAAGGCGTCGTAGTTGATATTGCCGTTCTGGTCAAAGGGTGTAGCCAGGGCGGGGCAGGAGCCGGTAAATACGGGTGTTCTCATAAAACAGCATCCCTTCTGATTGAGAGTGGAAGAGTGAAGCGTGGAACACGGAGGCGGCCCATGCAGGGGACGTCTCTGCGCCCCTTCACTCAGAGGAATTGACGGCCGTAAAAGCGCTTCGGATGGAGAGACAGCGAAAGGGACCGCAGAGGCGGGGCCCTTCCTGCGTCATGTTTTTCTCAGTTATCCGTTAAATATACCCTTCCGCGCACAGCAGCTCGGCCAGCAGGACCGCGCCGCCGGCGGCGCCGCGCAGGGTGTTGTGGGACAGGCCCACGAACTTGTAGTCGTACTGGGTATCGGGGCGCAGACGGCCCAGGGAGATGGCCATGCCGCCCTCCAGATCCCGGTCCAGTCTGGCCTGGGGACGGTCGGGCTCCTCAAAATAGTGGAGGAACTGCTTGGGGGCGGAGGGGAGCTCCAGCTCCTGGGCCCGGCCCTTGAAGTTCTTCCAGGTCTCCCTGATCTCCTCCATAGAGGGCTTATTGCGGAAGGTGACGAACACGGCGGCGGTGTGGCCGTCGGAGACGGGGACCCGCAGGCACTGGGCAGTGATGGCGGGTCCGGCGGCCTTGACGATCTTGCCGTCCTCCACCTTGCCCCAGACCTTCAGGGGCTCCTGCTCGCTCTTCTCCTCCTCGCCGCCGATGTAGGGGATCAGGTTATCCACCATCTCGGGCCAGCGCTCGAAGGTCTTGCCCGCGCCGGAGATGGCCTGGTAGGTGCACACCAGCACCTTGTCGATGCCGTACTTCAGCAGGGGGTGCAGGGCGGGGGCGTAGGACTGGATGGAGCAGTTGGACTTTACAGCAATGAAGCCGCGCTTGGTGCCTAGACGCTGACGCTGAGAAGCGATGACCTCCAGGTGCTGGGGGTTCATCTCGGGCACCACCATGGGCACGTCGTCGGTCCAGCGGTGGGCGGAGTTGTTGGAGACCACCGGCACCTCGGCCTTGGCGTAGGTCTCCTCCAGGGCGCGGATCTCCTCCTTCTTCATATCCACGGCACAGAAGACGAAGTCTACCATGCCGGCGATCTTTTCCACGTCGGCGGAGGCGTCCAGCACCACCAGGTCCTTGGCCTGCTGGGGGATGGGAGTCTTCATGGCCCAGCGGCCGGAGACGGCCTGCTCATAGGTCTTGCCGGCGGAACGGGGGCTGGCGGCGATGGCGGTGAGCTGGAACCAGGGGTGGTCCTCCATCAGGGTGACGAAGCGCTGCCCCACCATGCCGGTGCCGCCGATGATGCCTACTTTGTACTTTTTCATGTTCAGGTTCCTTTCATGGCGGCTCGTGCCGCAGATTTGGACTTTGCGGAAAAGGGAAAAAACAGAGGTTGCCAATCAGGGCCGGAGTCAGTATAATAGACGACAAGAAGTACAGGGATCTGACGGGGCCGGCCTGTTTCCCTCCTATTTTTAATTAGTATCTATGATAGCATGATGAGAAATCAGTGTCAACAAATTGCGTGTTGACGCTTTTGTGAGAAATGGAGCCCAGTATGAGAAAAAAACTGTTGAAATTTTTAGCGCTGTCTCTTGCATTTGTCCTGTGCGTCCCCACGGCCGGGGCGGCCCGGCGGGGGGAGGAGATGGTCCGGGTGGGCCTGGCCTACGGCAGCGGCGCCCTGGTGGGGGCCAACCTGGAGAACAACACGGGCTACGGCTCCGGCTACCGCTTCGGCTACTTTGACGAGGACCTGCGGTTCGAGGAGCTGGGGGAGACCGACGAGAAAGAGACCCAGATCACCGTGCTGAAAGCCCAGAACACCTGGTTCTACTATGACAGGAGCAGCGGAAAATATATCTACTCCAACTCGGACAACGGGGGCACTGTGGTGGGCTGCTTCCACCTGCTCATCGACTCCTTCCGGCGCTTTGACGACGCGGCGGAGGAGGCAGAGGAGTACGACGGCGGCTTCGTGGCCTGGATCGACGGGGAATATCAGGTCCGGGTGGGAGCCTACCTCTCCAAGGAGGACGCCCTGGACGCCGCCGATGAGCTGGGCGAAGGGGAGGTCGTGGGGACCAGCGCCTATGCCGTCACAGTGATCCAGACGGGGACCGACCGGGTCCTGTTCCAGTTTGACGGGGGAGAGGACCTGGCCCTGGGCATCATGCCGGACGTGACCGGCGAGGATGAGGTCCGGACCTGGTTCCAGGGGTACAAGTACCACGGCGGCTTCCGCTATGAGCGCATCGGCGGCGGAGACCTGACGGTGGTCAGCGTGGTGGACATGGAGACCTACATCAAGGGGGTGATCCCCTTTGAGATGAGCAACGACTGGCCCCTGGAGGCGCTGAAGGCCCAGGCCATCTGCGCCAGGAGCTATGCCTACAACAACATCTCTCAGAACAAGCACAGCGCCCACCACTTCGACGTGTGCAGTTCCACGGACTGCCAGGTCTACCGGGGGGCCGGCTCCAACGTCAGCAGCTATCAGTCCACAGACCGCACTGACCGGGCGGTGGAGGAGACAGCGGGGGAGTACGCCCTCTATGACGGCACGGTGATCGAGGCGTTCTACTCCTCCAGCCACGGCGGGGCCAGCGAGGACGTGTACAACGTCTGGGGCTCCTCCCGGGAGAAATATCCCTACCTGTGCGGGGTGGAGGACCCCTATGAGCAGGATGTGGCCAGCCTGAATTCCTACTCCTCCTGGACCGTGCGCTATACGGCCTCGGAGCTGACCAGCCTGCTCCAGAAATGGGGGGGCGTGAACGCCTCGGTGGAGTCGCTGACCCTGACCTACTCGGACCTGGGCAACGTGATCCAGGTGAAGGTCAATTATACCAACGGGGAGAGCAGCACCATCCGCCAGCGGAGCACTGACCTGCGCAATCTGTTCGGCCTGCCCTCCATCCGCTTCACCATCAACGGGGCGGAGGCGGAGCCCGGTTCCCCCTCCGGCGGGAGCCTGAGCGGGGAAGGGCTGAGCGGCAGGAGCCGCCTCTACACCATCAGCGGAACAGGAGCCCTGAGCCGGGAGGACCGGGATGACCTGTATGTCATCTCCGGGGCGGGGTCCATCGACCGGATGGGAGAGCAGACGGGGAGCTCCGGAGGAGACACAGGCGCTGTGGCGGGCACCGAGGTCACGGTGAGCGGCAGCCAGTATGTATTCCAGGGCTCCGGCTGGGGCCACCAGCTGGGCATGAGTCAGTACGGTGCCTACGCCATGGCGGAGCGGGGATTCGACTACGACGAGATCGTGGAATTCTATTTCCCGGGGGTCGAGGTCGATGCCCTGGACTAAGAGAAAAGAGGACAAGGAAGTACATTGAAGACATCTGATTTTGATTTTGAACTGCCGGAGGAGCTGATCGCCCAGACTCCACTGGAGCGCAGGGATGCTTCCCGCCTGCTGACGCTGGACAAGTACACGGGCGAAACGGGCCACCACCATTTCTATGAGCTCCCCCGGTTTTTGAGACCAGGGGACTGCCTGGTGCTCAACGACTCCCGGGTACTGCCCGCCCGGCTGATCGGCCGCCGGTCCACCGGCGGCGCCTGCGAAGTGCTGCTCCTCATCGACAGGGGGGAGGGCCTGTGGGAGTGTCTGGTCCGGCCGGGGCGGAAGATGAAGCCTGGCGCTCAGCTCTCCTTCGGGGAGGGGAAGCTCACCGCCGCGGTGGAGGCGGAGCTGCCCGGCGGGAACCGGCTGGTCCGCTTCCACTACCAGGGGATCTTTCTGGAGATCCTGGAGGAGCTGGGCCGGATGCCTCTGCCCCCCTATATCAAGGCGGAGCTCCAGGACAACGAGCGGTATCAGACCGTCTACTCCAAAGTGCTGGGGTCCGCCGCCGCTCCCACCGCCGGCCTGCACTTCACGCCGGAGCTGCTGCGCCAGGTGGAGGAGATGGGGGTCAGGCTGTGCTATGTGACGCTCCATGTGGGGCTGGGGACCTTCCGCCCGGTGAAGGAGGAGGAGATCACCGACCATGAGATGCACTCCGAGTACTGCATGGTCCCCGGGGAGACCGCCCGGATCATCAACGAGACCCGGAAGAACGGGGGGCGGGTGATCTGTGTGGGCACCACCTCCTGCCGCACGGTGGAGAGCTTTGCAGCGGAGGACGGGACCATGGAGGAGTCTGCCGGCTGGACGAACATTTTCATCTATCCCGGCTACCGCTTCAAAGTGCTGGACGGGCTGATCACCAATTTCCACCTGCCGGAGTCTACGCTGATCATGCTGGTCTCCGCCCTGGCAGGCCGGGAGCACGTGCTGGCCGCCTACCGGGAGGCGGTGCGGGAGCGATACCGGTTTTTCTCCTTCGGAGACGCGATGCTGATCGCGGACTTCAAAGAGCAGGAAAGGGAAAAGGGCTGACAGAAAGCTGCGGGCTTTTTCCGGCGGATCAAAGGCCCCGCCCCGGCGGGGAACAAGATACGGTAAAGGAGTTTTTTTGTGTTTCAGATCCTGAAGACGGAGGGCAGGGCCAGGCGTGGCGTGTTCACCTGCGCCCATGGAACTGCCCAGACCCCTGTTTTTATGAATGTCGGGACCCAGGGGGCCATCAAGGGGGCGGTCTCCTCCCACGACCTGAAGACGCTGGGCTGTCAGATCGAGCTGTCCAACACCTACCACCTCCACCTGCGGCCGGGAGACGGGGTGGTGCGGCAGCTGGGCGGACTGCACCGGTTTATGGACTGGGATGGCCCCATCCTCACCGACAGCGGCGGATTTCAGGTCTTTTCTCTGTCCGGCCTGCGTAAGATAACGGAGGAGGGCGTCACCTTCGCCTCCCATATCGACGGACGTCGGATCTTCATGGGACCGGAGGAGTCCATGCAGATCCAGTCCAATCTGGGCAGCGACATCGCCATGGCCTTTGACGAGTGCGTGGAGAACCCGGCTCGGTACGAGTACGCCAAGGCGTCGGTGGAGCGGACTCTCCGCTGGCTCCAGCGCTGCAAGGTGGAGCATGACCGGCTCAACAGTCTGCCGGATACGGTGAACCCCCATCAGATGCTGTTCGGCATCAACCAAGGCGCCACCTTCGCGGATCTTCGGGCCTGGCATATGCAGGAGATCGCCAAGATCGACTGCGACGGCTACGCCATCGGCGGCCTGGCGGTGGGCGAGCCGGCGGAGATCATGTACGAGATGATCGACGTGGTGGAGCCCTTTGCCCCCAAGGAGAAGCCCCGGTATCTCATGGGCGTGGGAACCCCCAGCAACATCATTGAGGCCGTGGCCCGGGGCGTGGACTTCTTCGACTGCGTGATGCCTTCCCGCAACGGCCGTCACGGAAAGCTCTTTACCTGGGAGGGCACCGTGAACATCATGAACGAGAAGTATATCACCGATGACCGGCCCATCAGCGAAAGCTGCAACTGCCCGGTGTGCCGGAGCCATTCCCGGGCCTACCTGCGCCACCTGTTCAAGGCGGACGAGGTGCTGGCCCTGCGTCTGGCGGTGCTGCACAACCTCTGGTTCTACAACGAACTGATGGCGAAGATCCGGGAGGCACTGGACAACGGCACCTTTGCCGACTTCCGGGAGAAATACAGTGGCAATCTCGAAAAACGGGCCTGATTTGGAACGGTTTTGCCTGCTGCGGCCGGTAAGAGGACTTGACAAACCGGCGGTTTGCGCATAAAATAAATCCGTTATCGACTGAGATGGGGAAAAAGCCTTGGTATCCCGCCTTCAGAGAGCCGGCGTTTGCTGCAAGCCGGTGGGGGAGCCTGGGAGGACTGGCCCCGGAGTCTTTCGCCTGAACAGCAGTAGGGCGGAACGGCTGGCATCGTTATCTGCCGCACCGAGCGCCGGGAAACCGGCGGAAACAGGGTGGT
>ENA-UOJM01002844-UOJM01002844.1-human-gut-metagenome-genome-assembly--contig:-P116-NODE-2844-length-11335-cov-15.915514_pt1 | contig 11335 bp, 9 predicted proteins | sample MGYA00242349_ERZ723896 | MGnify/ENA metagenome assembly ERZ723896 | reverse complement strand
AGCCGCTTTGGCAGCGACACGACCTACTGGAAGGAAAGCGCCGAGATGCTGGCGGCAGCGATCCATTTTATGCGCGGCACCCCCTACATTTATCAGGGTGAGGAGCTGGGCATGACGAACCCGCACTTCACATCCATTGACCAGTACCGTGATGTGGAAAGCCGCAACTATTATAAAATTCTGCGCCAGCAGGACAAGTCCGAGGAAGAAACGCTGGACATCATTGCACAACGCAGCCGGGATGATTCCCGCACCCCGATGCAGTGGAATAGCAGCGAAAATGCGGGCTTCACCACTGGCACTCCGTGGATTGGTTTGGCGGACAACTACAAGGCCATCAACGCCGCTGCTGAGGTGGATGACCCAGATTCTGTGCGCAGCTTTTACAAGATGCTGGTGCATCTGCGCAAGACCCACAAGGTCATCAGCGAGGGCAAGATCGAGTTTCTTTACCCGGACAATGCCGATTTGTTGGCTTACCGCCGCTATGGTGCCGAAGATGGGGAAGAACTGCTGGTGCTGTGCAACCTGACTGAGCATGACGCACCTTACACCCTGCCAGAGGGCTGGGCAGACGCAGATAAGCTGCTGGGAAACTATCCTGACAGAAACGATGCCCTGCGTCCGTATGAGTGCCTGATCCTAACAAAGGCCTAAGATTTATTTCTCAAGTTTTTTCTCAAAACAAAAACAGGGTGCGCCCTGAATGGACGCACCCTGAAAATCCACAGACAAGAGCGATATGTACAACAGGGCTTTCCCCGTCGGGAAGGCCCTGTTTCTCTCTGTACTGACAGCAAAACCGCTCCGAGCGTTCTGCCCGGAGCGGTTTTGCGTCAGCAGTATTTATGCAGAATGGTCATAGACGGAGGGAGAAGTCATGCGTCCTTGCACAGCTTGGTCAATTCTTCGATGGCGGCATCCTCGTCCGGGCCATCGGCGGCGATGGTCACGGTCTCGCCGCACTTCACGGCCAGACCCATTACGGCAAAGATCTTCTTCATGTCGGCGACTTTGCCGTTCTTAGTCATAGTGACTTTGCTCTCAAAGCCTTTGGCAGCTTTGCTCAGGATACCGGCGGGACGGGCGTGCAGACCTTCTTTGTCCTGAATGGTGATATCGATGCTCTTCATAAAAATCTCTCCTTTTTGGAATCGTTATTGTAAGTGCTCCAGCACATAGTTCATATCGGAAGTGGTCTTGAGCTGTTCCAGCGCATCCTCGTCTTCCAAAATCTCGCAGACATTGCCCAGCAGGTCAAGATGGTCGTTGCCGACACCGGCAATGCCGAACACGAGGTAGGCTTTTTCATCGCCGAAGTCCACGCCCTGCGGATATTGCAGCAGAACAACGCCGGACTTTTTAACGGTGCCCTTCTTCTGGCTGGTGCCGTGGGGGATGGCTACGCCCATGCCCATGTAGGTGCTCACCAGCTTTTCGCGCTCCACCATGGCATCGGCGTAACTGTCATCCACATAGCCCCGCTTTGCCAGCAGCGCACCGGCGGCACGGATGGCCTCCTCCTTGGTGACGGAGGGCAGACCCAGCTGGATGTCCTCCGCCTGGATCTTCATCACGGAACCGTTGGCTTTGGAAGCCTCGGTCACGGCAGCCGCCAGAGGGGCTACGGCTGCATTGCGCAGGTCGGATACGATCTCCTCATTGGCGGCAGCTTCGGCCTTGGCATCCAGTGCCGGGGAAGTGGAGGTCAGTGCGTTGTACAATGCGTCCAGATGCGGATCTGCAAGGAAGTTATCCAATGTAACAAGCTGTGCCTGCGGGGCGCACTTGGCGGCACGGTCAGCCAGAACGCGCTGGCAGACCACCACGTCCGCGTCAGCGGGGATGGTGTCCACGCTGGAGTTGGTCACGGTCAGGTCGGGGCGCTCCGCCTTAATGCGGTTGTGGAACTTGGTAGCACCCATGGCGCTGGAACCCATACCGGCATCGCAGGCAAAGACGATCTTGCGGATCTGGCCGACATTCACGGCAGTAGGCTCGGGGATCTCGCCCTTGGCCTGTGCCTTCATCTCCTTCATTTCGTTCTGGGCATCGGTCAGGCTCTTGGTGTGACCGGAGGTCGCTTTCAGAATGACCGAGGACAGAACAAAGGAAACAGCACCGGCGATGACAACGCCCAGCAGAACGGTGAGAATGGAATCCCGGGGAGCCATTGCCATGTAGGCGATGATGGAACCGGGAGAAGCAGGACCGGACAGACCTGCACCGGTCATAGAGTAGAACAGGATGGCACAGAAGTTGCCCACGATGGGGGCGATGATGATCACGGGGTTCATCAGGATGTAGGGGAAGTAGATCTCGTGGATGCCGCCCAGCAGGTGGATGATCACAGCACCGGGAGCGGACTGGCGGGTGGTGTCGTCCTTGCAGAAGAAGCAGTAGGCCAGCAGGACACCAAGACCGGGACCGGGGTTGGCTTCCAGCATATACATGATGGAGCGGCCGGTCTCAGCGGCCTGGCTTGCACCGATGGGGCTGAAGATGCCGTGGTTGATGGCGTTGTTCAGGAACAATACCTTGGCAGGCTCAATGAAGATGGACACCAGCGGCAGCAGGCTGTGCGCCACAAGGAAGTCCACACCGGCGGTCAGCACGGTGAGGATGGCAGTCATGAACGGGCCGATGACGTAGTAGCCAAGGATGGCCAGCAGCATACCCAGAATGCCGATGGAGAAGTTGTTGATCAGCATCTCGAAACCGGCGGGGATATGGCCTTCCACCTTCTTGTCGAACTGCTTGATGACCCAGCCGGCCAGAGGGCCCATGACCATGGCGCCCATCAGCATGGTGTAGTCCGAGCCGCAGATGCAGCCCACCACGGCGATGGCGGCGATGACGCGGCCGCGGTCGCCTGCAATCATCTTGCCGCCCTGCCCTGCAATGAGGATGGGCAGCAGGTAGGTCAGCATCGGGGAGACCATGCTGGCCAGCTTTTCGTTGGGGAACCAGCCCGCTTCAATGAACAGAGCAGTGAGGAAGCCCCACGCGATGAATGCGCCGATATTCGGCATGACCATGCCGCTAAGGAACTTGCCAAAGCGGGAAACAGCGTTTTTCATTTGTAGCTCTCCTTTTTCACTTGAAAGGCAGGCGGTGCAGCTCCTGTGGCATGGGAGCTGCGGCCTGCGGACGGTTGTTCGGAGGAGCTTTCGTTTCGTTCTGGCACTATTCTAGCCGATACTGCGCCGGATTTCAATGGTGACAAGCGGTGGGGTTGTCACCGGAGAATGGTGACACCAGTGGGCTGATACGGCAACATTTCCAATGGATGCGCGGGTGATTTGTGCATATTTGCTGATGCGCCGGGATACAAGACGGGAACAAGGAAGCTTTTGTCACTGGGCAATGGTGACAAAAAACACACAACTTCTTTTCTGCGTTGGGGGCTGGCAGACGGGGTGGCACTATGTTACAATAGAAGCAATGGGTAACTTTTGGGAAAAGGAGAAAAGCAACATGGGTACGGTGTATCGTGAGGAACTGTCGGCAAATGCACGGAAGCTGATCGAGCAGCTGCTCAGCCTTCCGCAGGGCTGGGTGACGGCGGCGGCGCTGGCTGAAAGCATCGGGGTCAGCCGCCGCACCGTGCTGCGGGAGCTGCCCGCTGTGGAGCAGTGGATGCAGGCTGCCGGGGCGCATTTTGTGCGGAATCCCGGCAAGGGTCTGCTGCTGGATGAAGCGCCGGAGCGGCGAGACGCACTGCGCACCCAGCTGAACAGCGGCGACAGGAAAAAACTTTCCCGCGCAGAGCGGCGGCAGCAGCTTTTGACAAGGCTGCTCAGCGAGCAGGAGCCCTGCAAAACAGCGGTACTGGCACGGGCGCTTGGCGTTTCGGAAAGCACGCTGTCTGCGGACTTGGATGAACTTGAGACCAAGCTACACCCCTACCGGGTGGAGATGTTCCGCCGCCCCGGCGTGGGGGTCTGGCTGCAGGGGGATGCTTCTTCCTACCGGAGGGTGGTGTCTGCCCTGCTGCGCAGCAGTATGCCGGAAAAGGAACTGGCAGAGGTGCTCTGCGGACGGATGCCGGAAAACGAGATCTTCTCGACCCTGCTGGATACAAAAACGGCCGAAAAGGTCTGGGCGGTTTTGCAGCAGTTTGAACAGGAAGAGCAGCTCCATCTGCCGGATGCAGGCTTTCTGGCGCTGGCGATCCATTGCACCCTGACCATTCAGCAGCTGCGGCAGGGCGGCGACAAGGGCAGTGTCCCCAGAGGGCTGCGCCCGGCGGGCAATCATGCTGCCCGGCTGGTGGCGGCGCTGAACCGCGCCTTCGGGCTGACCCTGCCGCCTGAGGAAGCGCAGTATCTGGAACTGTATCTCTCCGCCTATCTGGGCGCAGAGGATCCTTGGGGCAGTGCGCAGGAGATGGAACTGCGGAATCTGGAAGCCGCCCTTATCCGGGAAATGGAAAAGGCGCTGCACACAGACCTTTCCGGTTACACCTCTCTGCGGGATGACCTGTACTGCCACCTGCGCCCCATGCTGCTGCGGGTGGAGCAGAACATTCGTACCGAAAACCCCCAGCTGGACACCATCCGCACCGCCTACCCCGGCCTGTGGAAAGCCACCCGCGCCGCCTGTGATGCGGTGCAGCAGCAATTCGTTCTGCCCGCCATTTCAGACGATGAAGCGGCCTACCTTGCCATGCACTTTGGCGCAGTGCTGGAACAGAATGCCATGTTCCGGCTGCGGCTGCGGGTGGTAGTGGCCTGTCCGCTGGGCATGGGTTCCAGCCGCTTTCTGGCCTCCCGGCTGGGAAACGAGTTTCCCTCTTTGCAGGTGGAGGGGTGCTGCTCGGTGCGGGAGCTGAACACTGCCGACCTGCGTCGGAGAAAAATCGACTTCATTATCTCCACCGTGCCGCTGGAACTGGATTACCCGGCGGTGTGCATCAGCCCTTCCCTGCTGGAACCGGATCGTGCCGTGCTGAAGGACGCTATCACGCAGTACAGCCAGAACCGCGCAGAACCGGAACCGGCGGTGCAGCCCGTGCAGGATACAGCCTGTGCAGGCTCTAAGCTGCAGTATTATGCACGCTTGACCCGGTCCATGACCGGGCTGCTGGAACATCTGACCATCCAGCCCGTCAAGGTTCCCGGCAGCCGCGCTGCCCTCATCCATGCAGCGGCGCAGCTGTTCTGCCCGCAGGAAGCGGACGCCCGGCTGGTGGAGCAGCAGCTTCGCCGCCGTGAAACGCAGGGCGATACCTACATCAAACCCCTGTATGCCCTGCTGCTCCATTGCAGGACAAGTGCGGTAAAGGACTGCCGCTTGGGCTATCTGCAGGCACAGCCGCCGGTCTATGAGCCGGGGCGCATCGTGCTGGGGGCACTGGTGCTGCTGGCTCCGGACGACGGGAACGGCGTCCCGGTGGAGGTCATGCAGAATGTCAGCGGGCAGCTGATCGAAACGCCCCGGCTGATGGAGGCGCTGCGCACCGGCCAGCAGCAGGAAGCTGCAGACCTGCTGGAACAGGGCTTTGACCGTGGCTTTTTTGCGGACTGCAAACCGCCGCATACAAAATGAACTGAAAACGCACTCCCGGCTTTTGCCTTTTGGGCAGAGCCGGGAGTTTTTTGCTATTATAACAAGATACCTATTAGAGAACTTTTGAACGAAAAATCATGTATCCCAGAAAGTTGGAGAAAAGCACCAAAAACACGCAGTGCAATTTGTTGAAACAACAGCTTGACATGGGCGAAAACTGTTGGTATTATAATGCTAGAGCTTTCGTTTCAACAGTTTCGAGTTTCATAACAACAATCATGAAGGAGGCTGTTGTTCCCATGATCTACACCGTAACATTGAATCCGGCGCTGGACAAGACCGTTGAGATCCCGAACCTTGCGCTGGACACTGTAAACCGGATCACCAAGATGCGTACCGATCCCGGTGGCAAGGGCATCAACGTCAGCAAGGTGATCGCAAAGCTGGGTGGGACCAGCAAGGCCATCGGCATTCTGGCCGGTAACAGCGGCAAAGCCATTCAGGATGCACTGGACAGTGAAGGGCTTGCCCACAACTTCCGTTTCGTGCCCGGCGAGACCCGCACGAACCTGAAGGTCATCGATCCGGAAAACCACACCAACACCGACATCAACGAGCCGGGCATCGAGGTAGATGCCCCGGAGCTGACCGCTCTGCTGTACGACCTGCTGAAGGAACTGAAACAGGGGGATATCGTGGTGCTGGCAGGCAGCCTGCCGAAGGGTGCCCCCAAGGACACCTACTACACATGGGTGGAATCCTGCAAAAAGGCAGGGGCAAAGGTCTTTCTGGATGCAGACGGCGAGCTGCTGGCAGAGGGGCTGAAGGCTGCTCCCTATCTGGTCAAACCCAACAACGACGAGCTTTCCCGTATGGTGGGCCGGGAGCTGAAAACGCTGGATGAACTGGCCGATGCCGGTCAGGCGCTCATCCGCAGGGGCATCGAACATGTGGTGGTGTCCATGGGCGGTCGGGGTGCGCTGTATCTCCGCAAGGACAGCGTGATCTACGCTCCGGCACTGAAGGTCAAAGTGGGCAGCACGGTGGGTGCCGGCGACAGCGTGGTCGCCGCTCTCGCCTACGCCGAAGCGGAAGGGCTTAACGAAGAAAACACCGTTCGCCTGTCCATCGCCACAGGAGCCGCCAATGTGATGTGCAGCGGCACACAGGCTGCAGAGCGCAGCCAGATCGAAGAACTGCTGCCGCTGGTCACATTCCAACATCTGTAAAACTTCTTGAAAACACAACGGTAACTGTTATAATAAAAGGAGAGTTTCATTATGAAAGTCAAAGCTGTTCGTCTGCACGCCGCCAACGACCTGCGTCTGGATACTTTTGAACTGCCGGAGATCAAGGACGATGAGATCTTGGTCAAGGTCGTTTCCGATAGCATCTGCATGTCTACTTACAAGTGCGCCATCCTCGGCACTGCTCACAAGCGTGTGCATCCGGATGTAGCCGAGCACCCCGCCATCATGGGCCACGAGTTCGCCGGTGATATCGTCAAGGTGGGCAAGGCGCATCAGGACAAGTTCAAGCCCGGCATGAAGTTCACCCTGCAGCCCGCCCTGAACTACAAGGGCACCATGTGGAGCCCCGGCTACTCCTACGAGTTCTTCGGCGGCGATGCCACCTACTGCATCATCCCTGCCGAGGTCATGGAACTGGGCTGCCTGCTGGAGTACAAGGGCCGTGCTTACTACGAGGCTTCTCTGGCCGAGCCTATGAGCTGCTCCATCGGTGCTTTCAACGCCGCCTACCACACCAAGATGGGTGTGTACCATCACGATATGGGCATCAAGAAGGGTGGCAAGCTGGCGATTCTGGCCGGTGCAGGCCCCATGGGTCTGGGTGCTCTGACCTACGCACTGCACCGTGATGTGCGCCCCGGCATGGTGGTGGTCACCGATATCAACGAGGATCGTCTGGCCCGTGCAGAGTCCCTCTTCCCCCCGAAGGAGGTCAAGGAGAAGGACGGCATCGACCTGTACTTCGTCAACACCGCCAACATGGCAGACCCCGCTGCCGAGCTGCGGGAGCTGACCGGCGGTACCGGCTTTGATGATGTGTTCTGCTACGCCCCCATCGCGCCGGTGGTGGAGCTGTCCAGTGCTGTGCTGGGTCGTGACGGTTGCCTGAACTTCTTTGCAGGCCCCACTGACAAGCAGTTCAGCGCCAAGATGAACTTCTACGATGTGCACTACAATTCTACCCATGTCATGGGCACCACCGGCGGTAATACCGCCGACATGATCGAGTCGCTGGAACTGACCGCCGCTAAGCGCATCGACCCGGCTGTGATGGTCACCCACATCGGCGGTCTGAACGCCGCTGCCGAGACCACCCTCAACCTGCCCAAGATCCCCGGCGGCAAAAAGCTGATCTACACCCACCTGACCATGCCCCTCATCGCCCTGACCGATCTGCGTGCCAAGGGCGAACAGGACAACGACCCCCGCTATACCGCACTGGCTGACATCGTGGATGCCCACAACGGCCTGTGGTGCCCGGAAGCAGAGGAATATCTGCTGGCAAACTTCAACCCGGAGGACTAAGCGGAACGTGCCATGGGACAGGACAAACGCAGACAGGAGGAATCCCCCATGGAACAACGCCGCAATCAAATCGTGGAGCTGGTGAACCGCAAAGGCAGCATTAGCTTTGCCCAGCTCAAGGAAGCTTTCCCTTCCGTTTCGGAAATGACCCTGCGTACCGACCTGAAAGCACTGGATGAAGCCCGCCGTGTGGTGCGGGTGCATGGCGGTGTCAAGTCGGTGGAGCAGGTGGTAGGCACAGACGACCTGCTGAGCCGCCGTGCCGCCCGCAATGCCGAAGCAAAGCAGATCATTGCCGAAAAAGCCGCTGCTCTGCTGCGCCCCAACACCACCCTGTTTCTGGATTCCGGCAGCACCGCCACAGCAGTGGCCCGGTGCATCCCGGATCAGCCCATGCTCATCTACACCAGCGGCCTGAGCTGCGCCATGGAGCTGGCAAAGCTGGAAAAGCCCAATGTATCCCTGCCGGGCGGCAGACTGAACCGGTTCAGCCTGAGCGTCTGCGGTGCACAGAGCATCCAGACGATGGAGGGCATCAACTTTGATCTGCTGCTGCTGGGCGTGACCAGTTACAGCCCGGAAACCGGTTTTACCTGCGGCGTGGAGGATGAAGCACGGCTCAAGCAGACCGTGCTGCGCCGCTGTGACTGTGAGCAGAAAGCCGTGCTGCTGGATTCCTCCAAGATCGGACTGAAAAGTACATTCCACATCTGCGAGCTGTCCGATATTGATATTGTGATCTCGGACGGAAAGCTGCCCGTAGAATTTTTACAGGCCTGCCGGAACGCAGGCGTAACAGTACTATAAAAGGAGCATTATTATGAAGATCATCCGCGCAAAAGATTATCAGGATATGTCCCGCAAAGCGGCCAACATCATCTCCGCACAGGTCATCATGAAGCCGGACTGTGTACTGGGTCTTGCCACCGGCGGCACCCCGGTGGGCACTTATGCCCAACTGGTGGACTGGTACAACAAAGGCGATTTGGATTTCTCCGAGGTCACTACTGTCAATCTGGACGAGTACCGCGGCCTGCCCAAGGAGCATCCCCAGAGCTACTGGTATTTCATGAATGAGAACCTGTTCAGCAAGGTGAATATCGACCCGGCCAAGACCAACCTGCCGGACGGCACCAATCTGGACACCGCCGCCGAGTGTGCCCGTTACAACGGTATCATCCACAAGCTGGGCGGCATCGACCTGCAGCTGCTGGGCATCGGCCCCAATGGTCATATCGGCTTCAATGAGCCGGGCGAAGCCTTTGAGCTGGAGACCCACTGCATCGACCTTGCGCCCACCACCATCGAAGCCAACAAGCGCTTCTTTGACGGCAACGAGGCCCTTGTCCCCAAACAGGCATACACCATGGGCATCAAGACCATCATGCAGGCACGCAAGGTGCTGGTGGTAGCCAACGGTAAAGCCAAGGCACAGGCCGTCAAGGACGCCGTGACCGGCCCTGTGACCCCTGCCTGCCCCGGCAGCATCCTGCAGCTGCATCCGGACTGTATCCTTGTGGCAGACGAGGAAGCACTGAGCCTGCTGTAAACTCCCAAAGCCAATCTCTTCATTTACCATAACTTTGCTTAAGATCCAACCAAAGCACAGAAAGGGCCGGACTCGTTGCACGGGTTCGGCTCTTTCTGTCAGAAAGAAGAAGAACGGTGTCAAGCTCATGTCGGCTACCGAGATCATCTCCGAGGGATCGGAGGGCATCATTCTGGAATCGGTGCTGGAAGGTTATGCCGAGTATTATTCCGCTGACCTTGCCGAGAAGGTCGTGCGTGGACAGACCGAGAACATCCTGAAAGGACGCTGCAACGGTGGTCGTGGAACCTTTGGTTACACGCTGGATTCGGAACGGAAGTTCCATATTGACCCTCTCACCTCGCCTTTTGTGCTGGAATCGTTCAAGAAGTACAATGAAGGCTCCACCATGAAGGAGATCCGGGACTGGCTGAACGAAAACGGCATCAAGAACCAGCGTGGCGGGTATCCTGACCAGTTCCACCAAGGAGCGGTTGGAGCAGCTGGAAGAAACCAAGCGTGAGCTTGAAGCCCGCATTGCGGAAGAAAAGCTGGCAAAGCCCAAGGTTACAGAGGAGTTCATCCGGTTCTGGCTGCTGCGGTTCCGCAAGCTGGACATGAGCCTGAAAGACCAGCGGCAGGCACTGGTGGATACCTTCATCAATGCGATTTACCTGTATGATGATAAGGTTCTCATTACCTTCAACTATAAAGAAGGAACACAGACCGTGACCTTTGGAGAAGCGTCAGAAGTTGCATCCGAGGGAAATGGTTCGGATTTGGATTGCATTCCTGCACCACAAAAAAGACAGCTTTTGATGGCTGTCTTTTTTGTTTTATGCGGCAATTTTTCTTCAGCGGCACCGGCAGAACAGCGGACTTGAACAGGGTGGCAGCAAAAGGGGAGCACCGGCAGCGCTGCCGGGTCCCGCAGCCCGTCAGCACAGAACCGTTCAAATCGTTCTCTGCACTGGACAATCACCCCCTGTTCGCGGTATACTGAAAGCTGAATGAATGCAGAAAAAACGAGGTCGCAGCATGGTAGAACAGGCAAACGAACTGATATTGGATATCTTGCCCCTTTCGGCACAGACGGCACGGCTGGTGCGGGTATACGGCGCAGCACCCTGCGTGGCGCTGCCGGGCAGCGTGCCCGCCCCGGAGGGCGGCAGCCTTGCCCTGACCGAGCTGGGCGACTACTGCTTTTCCGAAAAGCCCCGCAGCCTGCCTGCGCCGGATGCCCTGTGCCGCTACGCAGTAAGCGCAGACGGCACGGTGCGGCTGACCCGGGCGTTTGGGCAGGCGGTGGGGCAAAAGCCCGCCCGCCGGTACGATTTTGACCTTGACGCCCCGGCAGCGGACGAAGAAGAACTGCATCCGGTGTGCGGCAGCTTTCTGGAGGAAGTCACCCTGCCGGACAGTGTACAGGTCATTGGCAGCTGCGCCTTTTACAACTGCCGCAGCCTGCGCCTGCTCACGGTGGGCAGCGGGGGACTTACCGTGGGCAGCGATGTATTTCTGAACTGCTTTGCGCTGGAGACCCTGCGGGTGCAGGCCGCACCGGAGCAGCCCACCGGGCTGTTTGCACTGGTGAACAACATCACCGAGGCGGTGCAGGCACAGTTCTGGCCCGCCGATGCCCCCGCACCGCTGGCGGCACTGTGGTACCCTGCCTACTGGGAGGACATCGAGGAGACCCCCGCCCACATCCTGCTGCACACCTTTTCCGGGCAGGGATATC
>ENA-UOJM01002831-UOJM01002831.1-human-gut-metagenome-genome-assembly--contig:-P116-NODE-2831-length-11394-cov-18.622453_pt1 | contig 11394 bp, 7 predicted proteins | sample MGYA00242349_ERZ723896 | MGnify/ENA metagenome assembly ERZ723896 | reverse complement strand
CCGTCCGCGCCGGGCACTGCTCCGGCAGCATTGCCCACGGCTGGGCACCGGTGGGTGCACTGCACATCCACCTGACCCTCGCCCCCGGCGAGAGCCGCAGCATCCTGTTCGGTCTGGGTTATATCGAGAACCCGCAGCAGGAAAAGTTCATTGCGCCGGGCGTCATCAACAAGACCCGCGCCCATGCCATGATGGAGCGCTACGCCACCGATGCACAGATCGATGCCGCCCGCGCCGCCTTGCGCACCCACTGGGAAGAGCTGCTGTCCACCTACCATCTGGAATCCGGTGAGGAAAAGCTGAACCGCATGGTCAACATCTGGCATCAGTACCAGTGCATGGTCACCTTTAACATGAGCCGCTCCGCCAGCTACTACGAAAGCGGTACCGGACGCGGCATGGGCTTCCGGGACAGCTGTCAGGATCTGCTGGGCTTTGTGCATATCATCCCCTCCCGTGCCCGGGAGCGCATTCTGGATATCGCCGCCACCCAGTTTGAGGACGGCAGCGCCTACCACCAGTACCAGCCCCTGACCAAAAAAGGCAACCGGGATATCGGCACCGGCTTCAACGATGACCCGCTGTGGCTCATTGCCGGTACTGCTGCCTACCTGCGGGAGACCGGCGACTGGTCTATTCTGGAAGAACAGGTACCCTTTGATAACGACGCCACCAAGGCGCAGACCCTGATGGAGCATCTGCGCCGCAGCTTCAACTTTACCTGCACCCATCTGGGCCCCCACGGCCTGCCGCTCATCGGCCGCGCCGACTGGAACGACTGCCTGAACCTGAACTGCTTCTCCGAGCACCCGGGCGAGAGCTTCCAGATCACCGGCCCCAGCGAAGGTCCCGTAGCCGAAAGCGTTTTCATTGCCGGTATGTTCGTCAAGTACGGTCACGAATACGCCCAGCTGTGCGACCATTTGAATCTGACCGAGGAGGCCGCTGCCGCCCGCAAACACATAGATGCTGTGGAGCAGGCTACTCTGACCGCCGGTTGGGATGGCGCATGGTTCCGCCGTGCCTACGATGCTTTCGGCAAGCCCGTCGGCAGCAAGGAGTGCACCGAGGGTCAGATCTTTATTGAGCCGCAGGGCATGTGCGTCATGGCTGGCATCGGCAAGGAGAGCGGACAAGCCGCACAGGCCCTTGCCAGTGTGGAAGAACGTCTGGACACCAAATACGGTGTGGTGCTGCTGCAGCCCGCCTACACCAGCTACCAGCTGAATTTGGGCGAGATCTCCAGCTATCCTCCGGGATACAAGGAGAACGCCGGTATCTTCTGCCACAACAACCCGTGGATCAGCTGCGCCGAGGCAACGCTCGGCCACGGTGACCGCGCCTTTGCGGTGTACCGCAAGACCTGCCCCGCCTATATCGAGGACATCTCCGAGATCCACCGCACCGAGCCCTACGTTTACAGCCAGATGGTAGCCGGTAAGGACGCCCCCACCTTCGGCGAGGCCAAAAACAGCTGGCTGACCGGTACAGCGGCATGGACGTTCTTCAACATCAGCCAGTACATTCTGGGCATCCAGCCCACCTTGGACGGCCTGCGGGTAGACCCCTGCATCCCCCACACCCTGTCCGGCTTTACTGTGACCCGCCGCTACCGCGGTGCAGTGTACCATATTACGGTGGACAACACCGCCGGGGTGCAGCACGGCATCAAGGCCGTTACTGTGGACGGCAAGACCATCTCCGGCAATGTACTGCCGCTGGCTGCCGCTGGTACTGAGGTAACGGTGCAGGTGACCATGGGTTAACCCGACTTTCTCTGCTTTTTCATATTATTCTCCTTTCTGTGATCAAAGCCGCCGCGCAGCTCCCTGCACGGCGGCTTTGGTTTATAATGAAACAGTTTAACGATTGAAAATGCGCTCCGCGTTGCTCTGCGCATCTTCAGAGGAAAGATTATTTTTATTTCGCGTTTGTCGCACTCTGCGGAGTGCGACAAACGCCATTTTCACGAGAGGGGCTGCAATAGTTAAAGGGCGGTCTGAATTGCAAATGCAGTTGACCGCTACGACCCCTCCTGTGAAAAAAGCATTTCGGCCAAGCCCGCAGGCTTGGCTGAAATGCAAATTAAAATCATAATTCCGCTATCTATGCGCAGAGCAACGCGGAGCGCATTCAAAATCATTTCACCTGCCCGCGCATTCCAAATCGTCCCCTTCCCTCTTGCAATTTTGGGGAAAGAGGTGTAGAATACAGTCACAATCAAACACAGGGGAGCTCGTGCAGCGGGCTGAGAGGAAGTATAGCAAGCTTCGACCCTTTTACCTGATGCGGATAATGCCGCCGTAGGAAGTCATACCCTTTATGATTTTTTGCAGGAGGAGCCGTGCCGGGCCCCTCCTGTTTTTTGTACCTCTGCGGAGGTTCCGCAGCCGGCTGAGGGGGAGCGCCCTGAGCCTTGGATGAATGCAGCGATGGGAAGCCGTGTTCCGGCGTGAGAGGAAACCAGTAAGTTTCGACCGCACCTTCCGTACCTGTTCCCGCCTTGTGGCGGGCACGGGCTGTTTTGTTGCGGGAGCGCCGGTATTCATCCTGCGCTGCCGCAGATGATTGAAAAGGAGCCAATTTATCATGAAGAATCTCTCTGTCAAAAAGCTTGCCCTTGCCGGTATGTTCTGTGCCCTGTGCGTGGTGGGCAGCGTGTTCAGCTTTCCCATGTTCGGCAGCAAGTGCGCCCCGGTGCAGCACATGGTCAATGTGCTGTGCGCCGTTCTGCTGGGGCCGTGGTGGGGTGTAGGCGTGGCCTTTGTGGCTTCCCTGCTGCGCAATCTGCTGGGTCTGGGCAGCCTGATGGCTTTCCCGGGCAGTATGTTCGGTGCACTGCTGTGCGGCCTTGCATACCACAAGACCAAAAACCTGATCGCCACCGTGGTGGGTGAGGTGTTCGGCACCAGCATTCTGGGCGGCCTGTGCGCATGGCCCGTGGCCATCTTCCTGATGGGCAAGAGCGCTGCGGATATCGCTTTCTACGCCTACATCGTGCCCTTCCTCATCTCCACCGCCGTGGGTGCGGTGATCGCCGGTGCAGTGGTGTTCAGCCTGCAGCGCTCCGGCGCTCTGCGCTCCATGCAGAACAGCCTTTCCTGAGCGGAGGTGCCGGGAATGCTCAAAACCGCCTTTGAGAACCTGCGCAGCCGCAGCCCTCTGATCCACAACATCACCAACTACGTCACCGTGAACGACTGCGCCAACATGGTGCTGGCCTGCGGTGCCTCCCCCATCATGGCCGATGATGCCGCCGAGGTGGAGGAGATCACCGCCATCTGCGGCGGACTGAATATCAACATCGGCACGCTGAACAGCCGCACCGTCACCAGTATGCTGCTGGCGGGCAAAAAGGCCAATCAGCTGGGGCATCCGGTGGTACTGGACCCGGTGGGTGCCGGCGCTTCCCATCTGCGCACGGACACCGCCTTCCGCCTGCTGCGGGAGGTGCAGTTCACAGTGATCCGGGGCAACATCTCGGAGATCAAGACCCTTGCCTCCGGTGCAGGCACCACCAAGGGCGTGGATGCAGATGTAGCCGACAAGGTGACCGAGGAGAATCTGGACAGCGCCGTGGCCTTTGCAAAGGCTTTTGCCGCCCGCACCGGCGCGGTGGTAGCCATTACCGGCGCCATTGACATCGTGGCCGATGCACAAAAAGCCTATTGCATCCGCAACGGCAACGCCATGATGAGCAGCATCACCGGCACGGGCTGTCAACTTTCTGCCCTGACGGCGGCCTTTGTCACTGCCAACCCCGGCCACCCGCTGGAAGCTACCGCTGCGGCGGTGTGCGCCATGGGTCTGGCTGGCGAGATTGCCCACCAGCGGCTCACCCCGCAGGATGGCAACGCCACCTACCGCAATTACATCATTGATGCCATTTACAACATGACCCCTGAACAGCTGGAGAAAGGCGCAAACTATGAAGTGCGATAAACACACCATGCTCCTGTACGCGGTGACCGACCGCGCATGGGTGGGCGAGCAGACTTTGTATCAGCAGGTGGAAAGCGCCCTGAAGGGCGGTGCTACCTGTGTGCAGCTGCGGGAAAAGCAGCTGGGCGACGCAGATTTTTTGCAGGAAGCCATCCAGATCCACGCCCTATGCCAGCAATACGGTGTGCCGCTGTTCATCAACGATAACGTGGAGGTGGCCTTGCAGTGCCACGCCGAGGGCATCCATGTGGGTCAGGACGACATGGCCGCTGCACAGGTGCGCCAGCGCGTGGGCGAGGGCGTGATGATCGGCGTATCTGCCCACACGGTACAGGAAGCGCTGGACGCTGTGGCGCACGGCGCAGACTACCTTGGCGTAGGCGCGGTATTTGCCACCCACACCAAGACGGACGTAAGCGAGATGCCCCGGCAGACCCTGCTGGACATCTGCAACGCCGTGGATGTGCCGGTGGTGGCCATTGGCGGCATCCACAAGGAGAACATCCTGCAGCTCAAGGGCACCGGCGTGGACGGTGTGGCGTTGGTAAGCGCTATCTTTGCCGCAAAGGACATCGAGGCCGAGTGCCGCGAACTGCGCGCCCTTTCGGAGCAGATCATAAAGTAAGCTATCATCCCGCGGCAAACCGGGGGCACCACCTTGGGCCGCGTTACAAAATTCATGGAGAAAACCAACATGAAAAGCGTATTTTGCGCAGGTGCCGGCATCCAGAGCGTACTGTTTTTTCTGAATGACGGCTACCTGTCTGCCACCCTTGCCTGCGGGTCGGGAGTTTCTCCGAGGACCGTCCGCTGGGGTGGGACCCTGCTGCCGCAGGCAGTAGGGCGGGCGATGGAATGACCTGCAACAGCAACGACCGCCGCCAGTGGCGGAAACAGGAAGTTGCTGTTGGGGCAGCGGCCAGCAGGATGCGAGTGCTGCTCAATGCACGAAGCATCCGCTGGGTGCCGCAACCCGTACTCGTGTCCGAGGAGAAAGCTCCCGGCACACAGGCTCCCCTGCATCAATGCATGACCAGCACCCTGCTGTTCAGAGATAAACTATCATTTGGAGGAACACAGCGTATGCAGACTTATACCACCCAGATGGATGCCGCCCGCAAGGGCATCATCACCCCGGAGATGGAGATCGTAGCCAAAAAGGAATACCGCACCACCGAGGAGATCCGCCAGTGGGTCGCCGAGGGCAAGGTAGCCATCCCCGCAAACAAGCACCACACCTGCCTGAACCCCGAGGGCGTGGGCTCCATGCTGCGCACCAAGATCAACGTGAACCTTGGCGTCTCCCGCGACTGCAAGGACTACAACATTGAGATGCAGAAGGTGATGAGCGCCGTGAACATGGGCGCAGAAGCCATTATGGATCTGTCCAGCCACGGCAACACCCAGCCCTTCCGCCAGAAGCTGACCCACGAGTGCCCGGTGATGATCGGCACTGTGCCGGTGTATGATTCAGTCATCCACTACCAGCGGGATCTGGCCGAGCTGACCGCACAGGACTTCATCGATGTGGTACGCCTGCACGCAGAGGACGGTGTGGACTTTGTTACCCTGCACTGCGGCATCACCCGCAAGACCATCGAGCAGATCCGCAAGCACAAGCGCAAGATGAACATTGTCAGCCGCGGCGGCTCTCTGGTGTTTGCATGGATGAGCATGACCGGCAACGAGAACCCCTTCTACGAGCACTTTGACGAGATCTGCGAGATCTGCGCCGAGCACGATGTGACCATCTCTCTGGGCGATGCCTGCCGTCCCGGCTGTCTGGCTGACGCCACCGACGTGTGCCAGATCGAGGAGCTGGTGCGTCTGGGCGAGCTGACCAAGCGCGCATGGGCGCACAATGTGCAGGTGATGGTGGAGGGCCCCGGCCATGTGCCCCTGAATCAGGTCGCCGCCAACATGGAGGTGCAGAAGAGCATCTGCATGGGCGCACCCTTCTATGTGCTGGGACCTCTGGTCACCGATATCGCCCCCGGCTATGACCACATCACCGCTGCCATCGGCGGCGCAGTGGCAGCCGCCAGCGGTGCGGCCTTCCTGTGCTATGTGACCCCCGCCGAGCATCTGGCACTGCCCAATGTGGAGGACGTAAAGCAGGGCATCGTGGCCTCCAAGATCGCCGCCCACGCCGCCGACATTGCCAAAGGCATCCCCCATGCCCGGGACATCGATGACAAGATGGGCGATGCCCGCCGCGTACTGGACTGGGATGCACAGTTTGCCTGTGCGCTGGACCCCGAGACCGCCAAGGCCATCCGCGATGCACGCCTGCCCGAGGACGACCACAGCGACACCTGCAGCATGTGCGGCAAGTTCTGCGCCGTGCGCAGCATGAACAAGGCACTGGCCGGTGAATACATCGATATCCTGTAAGCTATTCCCGCGCTGAAAGGCGCTTCTTCCTCCGGGACTGCTGCACAAGCGTGCGGCAGTCCCTTTTTTGTAGGACGATTTAAATGCCCTCCGCTGCCGAGCTGCGGCATATTCAGTGGAATTATTATTTTGCATTTGCTGCACTGCGTTCAGTTTGGTCAATCTATTCTATCAATATTTTAGATTTTACAATTCTTCTGTGCTGTACTATAATGAAGTAACAACTTTATTTCTCAAAAGTACAGGAGGCTGTTTTCTTGATAGTTGATTTGATTGAAGCACTTTACCGCCTGCTGTGGGGCGATTTGTTCACCCTGCCGGTGGCGGGCGGCATTGGTATCTCCTTTATGGTGGTGCTGCTGTTTGCAGCCGGTATCGGCTTTACCCTGCGCACAAGGCTGCTGCCGGTGCGGCTGTTCCGGGATATGATCGGCGCAGTGTGCGAAAAAAAGCAGACTGCGGGCGGGCTTTCCTCCTTCCAGACACTGGTCATCTCCACCGCTACCCGGGTGGGCATGGGCAACCTTGTGGGCGTGGTGGCCGCTGTTTCGGCGGGCGGTGCGGGCGCGGTGTTCTGGATGTGGGTCACTGCGCTGCTGGGTGCTTCCACCTCCTTTGTGGAGTCCACTCTGGCGCAGAAGTACCGCGTGCCGGACCCGCTGTACGGCGGCTGGCGGGGCGGCCCGGCCTACTACCTGCATGTGCTGGCCGAGCGCAAACGGGGCAAAAAGCTCAAGCGCTCCGTGTGCGCGGTGCTGTTTGCGGTGTCTGGTCTGATCTGCTGGTGCGGCATCAGCCAAGTCATCTCCAACTCGGTCAGTTCCGCCTTTGAAAACGCCTTTCACGTCCCGCCGCTGGCTACCACCGTGGTGCTCACTCTGCTGGCGGCGCTGATCGTGCTGCGCAAGAACGCCACCGTAAAAAGCCTTGACTTCATCGTGCCGGTCATGGCGGTGTGCTACTTTGTCATCACGGTGGGCATCGTGGTGCTGAATTTCCGGCAGCTGCCCGCCGTGCTGGCACGCATCCTTGCCGAGGCCTTCGGCCTGCGTCAGGTGGCTGCAGGCGGCTTTGGCGCGGTGCTGATGAACGGTGTCAAGCGCGGGCTGTTCTCCAACGAGGCGGGCAGCGGTTCTGCCCCCTGCGCTGCTGCCGCTGCGGAGTGCGACGACCCGGTAAAGATGGGGCTTGTGCAGGCGCTGGGCGTATTGATCGACACCGTGGTCATCTGCAGCTGCACCGCCTTTCTGATGCTGCTGGTGCCGCAGGACATCACCGCCGGGCTGACCGGCATGGACCTTTTACAGACTGCCATGCAGTACCATCTGGGCAGCTTTGGCATCGTGTTCATTGCGGTGATCTTAGCACTGTTCAGCTTCTCCACCTTTCTGGGGGTGCTGTACTACGCCCGGGGCAATGTGGCCTACCTATGCGGCGACAGCTGGTGGAGCCAGACCGCCTACAAGCTGCTGACGCTGGCCATGCTGCTGATCGGCGGCACACAGGCCTACACCGTGGTGTGGGATCTGGGCGATGTAGGCATCGGACTGATGACCATCTTCAATATGCTGGCGCTCGTTCCCCTTTCCGGCGAGGCGCTGACCGCCCTGAACGACTACGAAATGCGCAAGAAAATAAAATAAGATCACAAAACGGGCTGCTGCACAAGGTTCTGTGCAACAGCCCGTTTTGTAATATGCTAAAACTTTCAGCTATGCTGCTTCAGGGCGCAGACGGCGATGCTCAAGGCGCTCCATGCGGCCTGATACATCAGCACCGTGGCAATGGACAGCTGCCAGATGCTGCCCGCATAGGTCAGCAGCACTGCAATAAACACCGAGAAGCACACCGACACCAGCTGCACCGTTGTGGCGCTTGTCTCGGCATTCTGTGCCTGATCTGCGGCCTGCAAGCCGCCGGTCAGGCTGGCAAAGCCCCTGTGGTGGTACAAGCAGCACTTAGGCTTTTCCGGAGCGGCATCAGCAGCTTCAATGGCCTGACACTGCTCACCGTCCAGTACGGTGACCATGCCCTCCGGCAGATGGTAAGCCTCAGTAATATGCCGCGCCGTCAGGCTGGGATCCTTGCTGGTGACCAGCAGACGGATGTTCTCCCTTTGCAGGGAGGCAAGGCTGCGTGCCACATTGCGGCCGCCCACATAGCGCAGCACAAACATGGCGTGCAGGTTGCCGGACACTGCCAGATACAAAATTTGCAGTTCACCGTTTTTGGAATGGCTGTCCTCGTAGTCCTGCTCCGGCAGGGTAACACCCTCCTGCTCCATGTAGCGGCGGGTGCCGATGAGGATGCGGTTATTGTCGCACCATGCCGAAAAGCCCAGCCCGGTGTGCTGTTCCAGATCCTTGACCGGGAACAGGATATCGGTGCGGTCCTCGATGATCTGGCTGAACAGTCCGCGCAGAGTGTCGCAGCTCTCGTTCAGCACACTGGCCGCATACAGAATGGCGCGGTCGATGCGGCCGCCCTTGAAGATGCGGATATCCTCCAGCGTTACGCTGTCGGCGGTAAACAGGTCGTCGGCGTCCAGTTCAATGGTGTCGATGCCGCCCAGCTCCTCAATGGCTGCCCAGCCGGGCACCACAGCGCCCACAGCGGCAGCCGCTCTTTGCAGCCGCAGCGCCGCCAGACCGGGCACCAGCACCGAGGAAAGGGGGGCGCCCATGCACAGCACGGCAGCAGCCGCAGCCACGGCGCAGTTGATGCCGCCGCCGAACAGCAGGAAGGCCACGCCGCTGAGCACTGCTGCTGCCAGCAGAACGCAGGCCACCTTCCGGGCACGGCGCTCGCTGGCGCGCTCGCTGAGGCTCTGCTCCACAAAATCATCGCTGGCGGTCTGCACCGGGCGGCTCAGCAGCACCCACGGGTCCTTCTGCTCCAGATCCCGGGCGAGGGCGCGGATCAGATCTTTATCGCGGGTGCGGTAAGCGCCCCGCACTTCGCCGCCCTCTGCTGCCAGCGTGTAGCCGCCCTGCACGGCAGCCAGCATTACCCGGCTGCCCACCAGCGCCAGAAACAGCCCCAGCGCTGCCATACCGGTCAGCAGACCGATGCCCTCGGTGCTGCGGTAGGCGTTGGCATTCAGCATGGCCACCACTGCCTGCAGCAGCGCTGCCACAGCGGCCAGCGCGGGCATGGTGTCTGCACTGGGACGGCCGCGCAAGCCGGTCAGACCGTCCCGCAGCACCGGGTAGCCCACAAACAGGCTGGCGGCAAACAGCAGCAGATTGGCGGCATAGAACGCCGCCGGGGCAGCGTCCGGGTCCAGCACCGAAAGCGGCGGCAGCAGATGCTCTGCCGTCAGCCCAAGGTGCAGCAGCACCACAGCCAGAATGCCCGCCAGCACACAGCGCAATGTCAGCTCTGCGGCCATGTGGTGCAGCTTATCAGTGGTGGATTCCGGCACAGTGTCCTCGGCAGGGGCAGCGGTTTCTGCTGCGGGTGCGTCCTCCGGCTGTGCCGGGGTCACAGCTGCATCGGCTGCCGGTGCGGGTACTGTTTCATCAGCAGGAGCGCCGTCCTGCTCCAGCGGGAGCAGCGGCAGGCTCATAGTATCCTCTTTTTCCGGCTTGCGGGCGGCGGGCTTCTCGTCCTCTGCTGTGCCGAACATCTGGAAAATCGACTTTTTCTCAGGCTTTTTCGGCAGCGTCTCCGGGTCTGCCGGAACGCTGGCAAACACCGCCGACGGCAGCTCCTCGGCAGGCTTCTGTGCTGCCTTTGCCGGGGTTTTCTCCGGCTCTGCGGCGGGCTGTGCAGGCGCAGGCTGCACCTTGGGCTGCGGCGCTGCCTGCACAGGTTTTGCGGGCTGCGGGGCAGGCTTTGCCTTGCCGCTCATGCCGTTGAGCATATCCTTCAGCTGCTGCATCTCCCGCTGTTCCAGTTCCTCCTGCGGCAGCAGCGTCTCCGGGGCGTTCTTCGCCTTGGGCTGCTTTTGGGGGGCCGCAACAGGCTGCGGCTCCGGCTGGGGTACAGGCTTTTTCGGCTGTGGATTCACGGAAGCAGCCGCCTTGGATGCAGGCACAGGCTCTGCCGGGACGGCCTTGACAGGCTCCGGGCGGGCGGGCTGCATCGGCATTACCGGAACAGGATCTGCGGTGCGCAGCTCCAGCGCCATGTCCTCCTGCTCCGGCTGTACCGGCTTTGCATCTGCCCCCAGCAGGATCTCGCCGGTGGGGATCTCCAGCATCGGCTGTACCTGGGCGGGCGACTCTTCTTTGTCGTGGCCGAACAGCTTGCCCAGCAGCTTGGCCTTGGGCTTTTCCTCCACCGGAGCAGGCGCGTCCCGGTGGGTCATCTCCTCGGGCAGATCGATCACACTGGTGCTGAAGAAGTTGCGGAAACGCTCCTCTGCCGAGAGCTCCCCCGCCTGCTTGCCCTTGCGTTCATTTTTATTGTTCGGCATCCTTGTTCCTCCCACTGTTCTGGATGGAGTTTACCGCTTGTTTTATTCTTCTACGGCGCGCTGCGACTGGATCTCGTACAGGATGATGCCTGCCGCCACCGAAACGTTATAGCTGTCCACGCCGGTGCCGGGTGCAGCCATATCCAGCCGCACCACGCCGTCACACAGCTTCTTGACCAGCTGGGATACGCCGCTGCCCTCGCTGCCCAGTACCAGCGCGATGGGGCCGGTCAGGTTATTTTTGCGCAGGGACACACCGTCCATGTCGGCGCAATAGACGAACACGCCCTGCTCCTTCAGGCGGCGGATGGTCTCGCCGATGTTTGCCACCCGCGCCACCGGCAGACGTTCGGCAGCGCCTGCGCTGGACTTGATGACGGTGGGGGTGACGGACGCGCCGCCCCGCTTGGGGATGACGATGCCGTGGGCACCGCACAGCAATGCGCTGCGCATGACTGCGCCCAGATTGTGGGGATCCTCAATGCCGTCGCTCAGCACCAGAAAGGGCGGCTCACCCTTGGCCTTGGCTGCTGCCAGCAGATCCTCCACGGTCGCGTACTCGATCTCGCTGGCAAAGGCCGCTACGCCCTGATGGCTCTCGGTGCCGGTCATCAGGCGCAGCTTGTTGGGGTGCACCC
>ENA-UOJM01002829-UOJM01002829.1-human-gut-metagenome-genome-assembly--contig:-P116-NODE-2829-length-11401-cov-16.698748_pt1 | contig 11401 bp, 9 predicted proteins | sample MGYA00242349_ERZ723896 | MGnify/ENA metagenome assembly ERZ723896 | reverse complement strand
TGAATCGCCGTTGCCGTTGCCGGTCGAATCGCCATTACCACCGGTTGAGCCACCATTGTTATTGCCACCGGTCGAACCACCACCGTTCACACCGTTTCCAGAGCCCGGACCAAATTGCCACGTATATGTGTAGCGCCGGTTCGTAGTGCCGTTATTGGTATTCGAATTGGTATTCGACTGGGCATTGGCCGCAGTTTGCTCCGCCACAGACTTGTTTACGCCGTCAGAAGTCGAGGAAATCACCTTCGAAGCGTTCTGCATGGCCGTAACATCGGCGCTTTTGCCATCGAGGAGTTTCTGGGCAGCGTCAATCGCCTTGGCAAGCGCGTCACGTGTCGACTCGTCCGCAACCTGGCCTGCAGAACCGTCAAGCAACGTCTTTGCGTCGGCAATGGTCTTCTGCAACGCGGCAGTCGTCTTATTCACTTCCAAAGCTCGCTTGCTGGCGGCCACAGCTGTGGCTGCTGCGGTAACGGCCTTGGTCTGTTCTTTGATATTGCTGATCTGCTTGCTCATGCTACGGGCGTGCGCACGCAGTGTGGTTTCGGACAGCAACACCGAACATCCGCCGACCGTCTTGAGGTTTTGCGCCTTGGTCACGGCCTGAGTGAGCTGGTCGATTGTGGCGGCATCCGCCACCTGGTTTGCCGCAGTGCCCTGCAGACTGGTCGCCTGTTCGATGGCGTTTTGCAGTTTTTCGTTGGCTTTGGAGTATTTGGATTTCGCCTTCTCACATACCACCACTGCCGCACGCTGTTCTTTCGAATTGATACGATTGCGTACCACGATGACACCAGCGATAGCAACCGCCACTGCCGCAATCGCAGCGACAATGGCAATAATCTTCCACTTGTCCGCAGACGGCTCTTTCGGTGCGACCGGAATGGTTTTCAGCGGATCATGTTCCGGATCTTCCGCGGCCAGCTCCTCTAGGTCGGTTATGCCATCCGAAGTGTCAAAGGCCTGAGTTGCTTCGACGTCCTGTTCATCTGTCGAAGAGACGAGGGGTGGCAGAGTAGCGGTTTCCTCGGCATCGGCTGGTGCAACCGCATCATCGAAATCGATGGTGTCGAGCGGCATACTGGGTATATCCGCGATTGTTGGCGCAGCCGAAACCGGCTGTTCCGTTTGCGCAGGCACGGAGGAAGCGATGGTGCGGGGCTCAGCAAGCGAAGCCTCATCCGCACCATCGGCTTCTTCCGAATCGGTAGGCTGCAATTTGGGGAAGGTCAGCGGAGGAATATCCCAGCTGGTGTCCACCACATCCCGAGATATGTTGGACAAAATACCGTTCATAGACTGGGAATCATCGTTCTCAGTTGCCATACACCCCTCATTCCGTGAAGAAGGAAAACGTCAGATCCTCTTCTTCTTGCCGTTTGCACGATGGCTGCTACGCGGAGCACCATCTTCATAGTAGTAGTAATAGTTGGAGTGGGAGTTGACCTTCTTCGGATCTGCACGATTGAAGATGAAGCCAAGCACCGGCACCTGCGCGGTGGCGAGCGTGTCGGCCGCCTCCTGCAGGGACTTCTTCTCGCACACGTTGCGGCTGACCACCAGCAGAAGGCCCTTGGCCCAACGGCCGAATACCGCTCCATCGTTGGACACCGTCAACGGGGCGGTATCAATAATCACGTAATCGTATTGGGTGAGCGCCTGCTCCACCATGAGCTTCATGGTTTCGGAGCCCAGCAGCACGCCAGCGTTCGCCGGCCTCTTGCCGCCAGGCAGAATGTGCAGGTTCGGCTTCCAGTAGCTCTGCACCACGTCCTTCGGGCCCATCTGTCCGGACAGCACGTGCGCCAGACCGGCGGCACCTTCAATGCCCAAGTGGTGAGCAACGGACGGGTGGCGAAGATCAGCGTCGATAAGCAGTACTTTCGCACCATCTTCAGCAAGGGCCACCGCAGTGTTGATAGCCATGGTGGTCTTGCCTTCGGACGGCTGCGCAGACGTGATGACAAGCAGCTGGCCCACGCCTTCGGTGCGGTCGGTCTGCAGGAAGTCGATATTCGTATGGATACGGCGGAATTCCTCGGCAATAGCGCCGTTAGGCTGGCTCACCAGCACCGGACGCTTATCATCAAGCGAAGCGTCCATCGGAACGGAGCCAAGAGAAGATGCTCGAACGATGCTACGCACATCGGAAGTCTCTTCAACCTTAGTGTTGAGGAGGTCCTTGATGAGTGCGGCGAACACGCCGATGATGATGCCGAGCACCACACCGACAGCCAAATACAGGGCAGTCTTCGGCGAAGACTTAGACATCGGGACCTGTGCCTTCTGCACGATGGAAAGCTTCACCGGGGACTTATCTCCGGAGTACAGGTCGCTTTCAATGACGTTCTTCAGCGATTCGGCAACGGAATTGGCGATGTCCGCGGCCTGCTTCGGATCTCCATCCACCACGGCAATGTTCACGAATGCGGTGTTGGTCGGATTGGTGACGGTGACCTGGCCGGCGAGATCCGTCACGGTTTCATCCAAGCCAAGATCATCGATGACCGGCTTGAGCACCTTCGAAGTGGTGGCAAGCGTCGGATATGAGGTGATTTGGTTGGAAATGTAGCTGCCACCAGCGGACTGCTGGTTAATATCGACACCATTTTGAGAAGCATTGTAAGTAGCCATGGTCTGAGCCGTAGCCGTATACTTCGCCGGAGCGAGGAAGGTATAGGCGCTCACGCCTGCCACTACCACCACGAATGCGATGATCGCGGTGACCAGATGCTTACGAATGATTTTGAACAGATCCATCAGAGTGATGCCGTCATCCGCTTCCTCAACTACCCCTTGCGGTGCGGTAGGCTGCTGCACATTAGCGTTCTCTACAGAAGTCACTGAACTTCCCCATCTCACGTTGACAATATCCTTTCCAAGAATAATCTTCCCCCTCGAACTATTCCTCATCCCTTCATACATTGAACACATTTTTGGGAACTCAAACAGATGGGCCGTGAAATAAGGAACATTCCCTATCGGTATCATGTACGCATGAGACTTATTGGCAATATTTGGCATATTCAGTGGCTGATTTTGGGCGGTCTGTTTCTGACCGCAAGAAAAAGTGCCACCGGCGACCGTGTCAAGTGAACAAGGCCGCCAAAATCTGTTGTCAGCCTTTCCTACGCCCAGCTTAAGTAGATTGAGGAGAACGACAAGGCAAGCTGGAAGAATACGCTGTCCGACAGCAAGGCGTGTATGTAATCACCAATACCGATAACGGGAAACTGTATGTGGGAAGCGCCACCGGAAGGAACGGCATATATCAGCGGTGGCAAGACTACATCAGCAATGGTCACGGAAACGATACGGGGCTGATTGCCATTGTGAAACAGCACGGGTTGGAGTACGTGCAGACGCATTTCCGCTACACGCTTCTGGAACATTACGACTTCACCGTGCCTAAAGACGTTGTGCTCGCCAGGGAATCCTATTGGAAGGAGGCTCTGGATACGCGCAAGCATGGGTATAACGGTAACTAGATATCTCCAATACGGCAACAATAAGCACAATGAAACCACCGCCTTTAGCAGAAAATTGCAAAATGAGTATATTTCTGGATATAATCTCAGTATCAAAGGAGCAAAATATACTTACGAGGCAACCCGATGCTGATTGATTTTAGTTTTTCGAACTTCAGGAGTTTCCGAGACGAGCAGTCTTTCTCCATGACTCGCGAAAAACGGTTCATGGAATCTGATGAGTCTCTCCATTCTCCAATCGCAGCCATATACGGCGCCAATGCATCGGGAAAGTCCAATTTTCTGAAGGCATTGCGCGCTATGCGCAACATGGTGGTAAATAGCTACAGCCAAGGGGATGCAAGCAGTCCTATTCCCAGGGAACCTTTTCTGTTACGAAAGGATCCTTTCTCGCATTCGTCCATGTTCTTCCTTGCATTCATCGCGAACGATGGACTGAAATACCAGTATTGGTTCCGCTATGACAATGAACGGATTCTTGAGGAAGATCTCATCTTCTTCAAAAAACTGCAAGGACGTTTTTCCACGCACTCCTCTCTGCTGTTTTCCCGTTCCTCAACGGATGGGGTGAAATTCGGTCCTTCCTTCAAAGGACCTCGCTCACAAGTACGCAAGACCATAGAACTCAGGCCGAATGCACTTCTGCTTTCCGCAGCCGCAGCTGCCGGTATTGAGTCCATTCGGCCGGCATTTTCATTCTTCCAAAGTGGCATAGCCTATTACGAAGCAAGCGCTTTCGAACAGGAGCAGCCTACGCTGTTGGATGAGTTCAAGAAAGAGACACCGCTTTCGAAACATCTGGCCACATTGATTAGGTATGCAGACTTCGGCATCAGTGACGTGAAAAGCGTTCCTGTGGACGTCCCACCGGATCTCTGGGCTCAGTTCAAGGAAGAGATGCATAAGCAACTCGGCATGGATGAGAACAAAGTAGGTGAGACATTCAATGTCAAGAACGCTTCCCAGCTGATGTTCACTCATACCGGCGAATCATCTTCCGCAGGATTCGGTCCTGATGACGAGTCCAGGGGCACCGTTGCTGCGCTGTCATTCTTCTCGCTTGCTCTTCGCCAGCTGTCGAAGCAGTCGGTGACGCTTATCGACGGGATCGATACCAGTCTGCATCCGGCTCTGGTGAAGGAGCTGGTGGCGCTGTATGCCGACGCGGAAACGAATCCTCACGGTTCCCAGCTTATTTTCACGACTCATGACGTGTCGCTGATCAATCAGTCCGGTTCGGCAAAGCGTTTACTGGCACCAGATCAGATCTGGCTTGTGAAAAAGAACAAGGAAGGCGTTTCGGAATTGTTCCCGGTGACCAATCTGGGTATTCGGAATATGGAAAACATCGGCAAGAACTATCTCAACGGCGTGTACGGCGCCATACCACGGCCTGATTTTCATACCGCTTTCGCCCAGATCGTGAATGTGGTTGATGCCTGATGTCGAAAAAGCGAAACGTTCCTGCACATGGACGTAAAGCCGCACGGTCGCGCCGACCGCGCAAGAGACGCTTTCTTGTCGTGGCCGGCGGAGCAGTCACTGAGAAACAGTATTTCAAGCAGCTTGAGTCCCTATACGATGTCATCATTGACTATCAACAGAAGAACAACAGCCCTAAGTAGCTCGCGAAGCTCGCTGTTAAGTTGAAGAGGGAAGACAAGCGAGATACTTCTACAGATTGTTATGAACGAATCTGGGTGGTGGTCGATGTTGACGATTTTCACGACCACGGCGAAGCAGCGAGAATCTGCAATGACAATGGAATCGAACTCATCATTTCCAATCCTTGCTTCGAGGTCTGGCTGCTCGACTATGTGAAGGCTTGCCCGTCAAGCTATACACTGACACCTGATGTCGAGTCAGCTGCAGCAGAAGCTAAAGTTGTCGGCGGAAACCGTAACAAATACATCAATACCGAGCTCATTGACAAAGAACATCTCGATGCCGCCATACGCAATGCAGCCCGACACAACACAGCGGAAAACAGCCAGGGGCGTAACAGACTCGCGCCTAATCATGAGCAGGAATACGCCCCTTGGACCGATATGCCAAAAGTAATCGAAACGCTGAAATCTAATAAACAGAGCTGAAAGGAGAAACATGGCTCTACCCATCCGGGTAAATTTCGAAAACCCCTTCATAGATATTCACACTGGACGAGGTCAAGGTAGCTGCACATTCGCAAATGGATTCGACTGCATCTGTTCATGCGCAGGTATCGCACACGCCCAATTACTCAGAATGGTCCTTACTCTCGAAAACAGTAAGAAACTACCTGACAAATATAAGAAGGCTCTTGCTGATAAAATCCAAACTGTCCAAGCCCATATTGTCGATATTCCACACGATAAAGCAACGGCAATCATCCATTCGCAGAGACAACCTGAGCGCGTGTTCTTTCTTTGCGAGGATATAACTCATCCCATAATTGATTATTGCCGAGTAATTGATATACCTCACTGGGCAAAAGAGAATTCCATGACGAGTCAGCAAGTGTCAAGACTTTGCGCTTGTGTACAAAGACACGGCATTGATTCTTTCAAGGATTTAGCCCCTAAAGCCGGCGAATATTTGTCCCAAGCACACGTACTTTGCGACATCGTAGCTTCTATCGCATTCGCGCTCAGCGAAGCCGCAGACACGATTCCGGATGAAGATACGTTTATCAATGCCTGCAAAGCAGCATTCACTCTCTCACGACGTAACTCACTAGGATTCGGCCCATCGCGAAATAGACATAGGAAAAACACAGTCGCAGCACGCAAATCACGGCAGGAAAACGATGATGAGGAAAGCCAAAAACGATACTCTGATGGAGACTCCATCTCAAGTAATCTGCTCACCAAGATTTTAATGGATATCAGTAAGGACGTTTACGCCCTACTGATGGAGTACAAACCCCAGACGAAGCAATTCCTCCAAGCGGTTCAGGCCACAGCAATATTGTTTTGCCCCGATCCGGATAGCCATAAGCTCACATGGGACGTGTGCTTCATTCCACTATTCCAAACGGAAATCTGTGATGACCTGCGTAGCAAGTTGAATCAAGACATCATTACTGCACTTGAATATGGGAAAACGGATATCTGGGACAACGGGGCTAGGGCATACTGGTAGGCAGAGCTGACTTGATGTGGCGCCTTGAAGACGCTGCATCAAGTCAGTTCTTTTGGTTGGGGACGAGCATGATCTCGCCGTCGGCAATGCCCTTGAGATGCTGGCCGTAGGGGCTCTTGCCGTAACGATCCGCGGACTCCATGAGCTCGTCGCGCGTGATCCAACCGTTCTCGAAGGCGATCTCCTCCACGATTGCGATCGGCAGACCCTGCGCACGCTGCACGGTACGCACGAACTCCCCCGCCTCGAACAAAGAATCCATCGTACCGGTATCCAACCACGCGTAACCACGACCCAACGTACGCACGTTCAGCATGCCCGCATCCAAATACATACGGTTCAAATCCGTGATCTCCAACTCGCCACGCGCACTCGGCTCCACCCGCTTCGCGTACTCGACCACGTGCTCGTCGTAGAAGTACAGGCCGGTCACCGCGTAATGCGACTTCGGCTTCGCAGGCTTCTCCTCGATGGACACGGCCTTCCTGTCCTCGTCGAACTCGACCACGCCATACCGTTCCGGATCGTCGACATAATAGCCGAACACGCTCGCGCCCTCGCCGGACTCGGCCTTCGCGACCGCGCCACGCAGAGTCGCGCCCAGACCGTTGCCGTAGAAGATGTTGTCGCCCAACACCAGCGCGCACGGCTCGCCCGCGATGAACTCCTCACCCAACAGGAACGCCTGAGCCAACCCGTCCGGGCTGGGCTGCACCTTGTACGAGAACCGCACCCCGTAATGCGAACCATCACCCAGGAGCCGCTCGAAGTTCGGCAGATCCTTCGGCGTGCTGATGATCAGGATGTCACGAATCCCGGCCATCATCAGCACGCTCAGCGGATAGTAGATCATCGGATATTCTTCACGAATTTATGCTCCTCACCAATCACCCAGCTCATCCAAATCCTCCAACGGGATCGGCCAATCGATATGCAACTCCGGATCGGCGAGGTTCACGAACGTGTGCGCCTTCTTCTGCTCCAAGTCCGGTGCGCGTTCACGAGATACGTGTACACAGCACCGTCCTCCAACCCCTAGAAGCTATTGCCCATACCACGCGGCATGCATGGATGATAAGGGACACGAACCCCAGACATCCACGCGCGACGCCAAGCGGTCACTGGCCCCGCTGCTTATACCGTTCCTCGGTAGCGGCCTTCGCCGGCTCCCACCATGCACGGTTCCGCGTATACCATTCAATCGTCTGCGCGAGGCCAGACTCGAAATCCGTATGCCTCGGCGTCCAACCCAGCCCGGTGCGCAGCTTGGACGAATCGATCGCGTACCGACGGTCATGGCCCGGACGATCCTTCACCCAATCGAACGCATCCTCCGCCTGCCCCATCATCCTCAAAATCATGCGAAGCACGGTGATGTTATTCTGTTCGCCGTCCGCGCCGATCAGATACGTCTCGCCGACACGGCCCTTGGTCAGGATTGTCCACACGCCCGAGCTGTGGTCCTCGGTATGGATCCAGTCGCGCACGTTCAGTCCCTTGCCGTACAGCTTCGGACGCTGACCGTCCAGGATGTTCGTGATCTGACGCGGGATGAACTTCTCCACATGCTGGAAAGGCCCATAATTGTTCGAACAGTTCGAGATCGTCGCGCGGATCCCGTACGTGCGCGTCCACGCGCGCACCAGCATGTCGCTCGCGGCCTTGGTGGAGCTGTACGGGCTGGACGGATGGTACGGCGTATGCTCCGTGAACCGTGCCGGATCATCCAACGCGAGATCCCCGTACACCTCGTCCGTGCTCACATGATGGTAACGGATCCCATACTTCCTGACCACCTCCAACAGGCGGAACGTGCCCTCCACATTCGTCCTGAGGAACGGTTCCGGATCCGCGATGCTGTTGTCATTATGCGACTCGGCCGCGTAATGCACGATCGCGTCATGACCAGGCACGATCCTGTCCAACAGGTCCGCATCGCAGATATCACCCACGACCAATTCCACACGGTCCTCGGGAAGGCCCGCGATGTTTTCCGGATTGCCCGCGTACGTGAGCTTGTCCAACACGGTCACATGCACGTCCGGATGATGGTCCACCACGTAATGCACGAAATTCGAACCGATGAAACCACATCCACCGGTCACGATAATGTTCTTGGGAGTAAACGTCTCTTCAACCACACCCCCGATTTTACGACACAACATCTATTCCCATTACGCATGATGTTATATGCAAACTTTCCTGAAAGAGAAAACGTTTTATGTATATATTTCATACAACCTTTATCCAATAGCCCCGAACTCACGTTTGCATCCACTGAAAATTTTTGCAAACCCCTTTTCAATACTCCCTCACACCACAACTTGCAATCGTTACGCATTCCGCATCCACAAATTGCCATTCAATCGGGGGCTACCCCTGCAAAAACAACGGCAAGTTTTTGCAAAAATCATTGTTATTGCAGCAACGATTTTCATTGACATTCTGCCATTTTCCACTCTTTAGCACTCTGCAAAAGGTATAGAATATACAGCATACGTTCGCAATAGAGCAAACGTTATCAGGGAAGATAAACCCCCGTCATAAGGGGCCGTCAGTAAAGAACAAAGGAGTCATGAAACATCGGAAACCCGCACCGGCCTGGCATAGGCTGGGGCTGAAGATTAGCAAGAAAGTGGTGGTCGGCATCACCGCCGCGGCGACCGCCTTCGGCGGACTGGCAATCGCCAGCACCGCAGCACAGGCCAGCACCGATCGCGACAGCTACGCCGACACCGTTGAAAACACCACGTTCGAACAGGCGCGCAAGCATTACGGACTGGCGCAGCAAATGAGCGAGGGCGCCACCCTGCATGCATGGGAGTGGAGCTTCAAAACCATTGAGGAAAACATCCCCGCTATTGCCGAAGCCGGTTACACCTCCGTGCAGACCGAGCCGATTTCCGCTATTCATAACGGCGGCAAGGGCATGATCTTCACCGAGAACTGGTACTACGTATATCAGCCGACCGACACCACCATCGGCAACTGGGTGATGGGTACCGAAGATGATCTGAAGAGCCTGTGCAACACGGCTCACAAGTACGGCGTGCGTATCATCGTCGATGTGGTAGCCAACCATATGACCGCGACTTGGGGCGCCATCGCCGATCGTTGGAAGAAGTCCGAGTACTACCACCACGACTGCAATGACGGTGATGTGCAGGATTGGAACAACCGCTATCAGGTGACCCACTGCAAGCTGCTCGGCCTGTATGACATCAACACTGAGAACACCAAAACCGCCAACATGATGCACGATTTCCTCGTGCAAGCGGTCAACGACGGTGTGGACGGGTTCCGTTTCGATGCGGCCAAGCACATCGAACTGCCGGACGAGTATAACGGCTCCCAGTATTGGAACATCATTCTTAACAATGGCGCGCAGTTCCAATACGGCGAAGTGTTGCAGGATTCCATCTCCCGCGATAGCGACTATGCAAAGCTGTTCTCCAGCCACAGCAAGAACGGCGGCGGCGTCACCGCATCCTCCTACGGCAGCAAGCTGCGCGGAGCCCTGAATTCGAAGAACCTGAACGCCGGCACCCTGTCCGATTGGAGCAACTCCGCCAGCCCGAGCAATCTTGTCTCTTGGGTGGAATCGCATGATAACTATTCCAATAGCGATAGGGAATCCACCGGCATGAGCGAGTGGCAGATGACCATGGGCTGGGGCGTGATCGGTTCCCGCTCCCAGACCATGCCGCTGTACTTCGACCGCCCGGTCGGCTCCGGCGGCAGCCAGCCGCAGTTCGCCGAGAAAAGCAAGCTCGGCGATGCCGGTGCGGATTCTTGGAAAGATCCGCAGGTCGTGGCGGTGAACCACTTCCGTAATACCATGAACAACAACAAGGCTTCGGAGTATCTGCGCAACTGCAGCGCGAATTCCTGCCTCATGGTGGAACGCTACATCAAGGACGGCAACTTCAAGAACGACGGCGTGGCCATCACCAACATGGGTGATACGCAAGAGCTGTCCGGCACTGCCACCAACCTTGACGACGGCACCTACAAGGACCAGGTCTCCGGCGGTACCATCACCGTTTCCGGCGGCAAGATCACTTCCGGCTCCGCTCCCGGCGGCAAGATCAGTGTGTTCTTCACCGACAATTCCGGTTCGGTCTCCGCAACCCCGGGCGACAGCTCGTTCAAGACGGACACCACTACCGTTACCCTGAATGCGAACAACGTCACCGATGCCACCTACACCACTTCGGAGGGCAAGTCCGGCTCGTATCAGGATGGCGACACCATCACCATCGGCGCCTCCACGGCGATCGGTGACACCATCACCGTGAAGCTGCAGGGCAAGGATGCGGATGGCCAAACGGTCTCCGCAACATACAAGTACACGAAGAAGGATCCGGCCGCCACCAGCACGGCTTATGCGAAGAAGCCGAGTGCGTGGAGCAACCTGTACGCCTATGTGTATGTAGACGATTCGAGCGCCACCACTTTGAAGGAAAATGCGAAGTGGCCGGGCGAGCCGATGACACAGGTCGCTTCGGGAGACACTTGTGGCAAGGATGGCGAGTACAAGTATGAGATTCCCGACGATCTCGAGGGAAGTAATACGCGCATCATCTTCAACGATGGCAATGCCACGAATACCCAGAAGTACCCTGCCGACACCACCGAAGGCGTAGATGCCGCTGGCCTTAAGATCGATGGCAATTACGCTTGGGACGGCAACACTTCGTCCGGCACCTGGGAGGCCCGCAATTGCGTGGTCACCCCGACCAAGTCTGTGAGGATTGATCAGTCGGATTACAGCGTGGACCTGTCCAATGGCG
>ENA-UOJM01002823-UOJM01002823.1-human-gut-metagenome-genome-assembly--contig:-P116-NODE-2823-length-11441-cov-8.993940_pt1 | contig 11441 bp, 6 predicted proteins | sample MGYA00242349_ERZ723896 | MGnify/ENA metagenome assembly ERZ723896 | reverse complement strand
GCTGGAGGTAGTAGTCGCGCTGCTGCTTGTCGATCTCCTGCTTGACGCGCTCCTGAATCTGGTTCTTCAGCTCGGCCAGCTGCTGCTCGCGGATCAGGATTTCGAGCAGCTTGCGGGCGCGGGCCAGCAGGCCGGGGGCCTCCAGCAGCGACTGGCGGTCTTCGTCCGTCAGCTCCATGTTGGAGCAGATGAAATTGATGATGCCGCGCTTCGAATCGATGTTCTTGATGGCGAAAGCCGCCTCCTTGGGCATCGACGGCGACACGTTGATGATGTTCAGCGCCACGTCGCGGATCGAATCCACGAGGGCCTCGAACTCGATGCTCTTCACATCGGGAGTCGAATCGCGCAGGGCCGTTACCCGGGCCTTGAAATAAGGCTCGGTGGTGATGTACTCCGTGATCTCGACCTTCTCCAGGCCGTTCAGGATCACCGTGAGGTTGCCGTTGGGCATTTCGAGGATCTTGATGATCCGCGCGGCCGTGCCGACCTTGTACATGTCGTCCGGCGCGGGGTCCTCGACGTCGCTTTCGCGCTGCAACACGGCGCCCAGGATGCCGCCTTCGGCATTCACGGCGCGCACGAGGTTGATGCTCTTGTCGCGGCCCACCGTGATGGGCGTGATGGCGCCGGGGAAAAGCACCGACGAACGCAGCGTGAGAATGGGTATGATTTCGGGCACTTCGACCTCCTCCACAGGCTCGTCGCCGCCGGTCACGATGGGGATCACGCGGTGATTGCCGTCGAGCAGCTCGGGGACGAGATTCACGTCGTCTACTTCGATGGTTTTGATCTTATCTTTTTTGCTCATAGGATATACAGATATATAATGGTGCAAATATAACGATTTTTTAGAAATTTTATTTTATCTTTGACAGAATGTTAATAACTTTGCATCCCTGAAAACAAAGTAAAATTCAACGCGCCATGCAAATCGCAGACAAATACGCACCGCAGCAGATCGAATCCAAATGGTACGACTACTGGATCGAACAGCATATTTTCCACTCGGAACCCGACCAGCGGGAACCCTACACGATCGTCATCCCTCCCCCCAACGTGACGGGCATGCTCCACATGGGGCACATGCTCAACAACACGTTGCAGGACGTGCTGGTGCGCCGCGCCCGCATGTCGGGAAAGAACGCCTGCTGGGTGCCGGGCATGGACCACGCGTCGATCGCCACCGAAGCCAAGGTGGTGGCGATGCTGCGCGAAAAGGGCATCGAAAAGTCGTCGCTCACGCGCGAGGAGTTCCTCCGCCACGCCTGGGAATGGAAGGAGAAATACGGCGGCGTGATTCTCAAACAGCTGCGCAAGCTGGGCGCCTCGTGCGACTGGGACCGCACGTGCTTCACGATGGACGAAGCCCGCACGGAGAGCGTTCTGCGCGTCTTCTGCGACCTCTACGAGAAAGGCAAGATCTACCGCGGCGTAAGGATGGTCAACTGGGACCCCGCGGCGCAGACGGCCCTCTCGGACGAGGAGGTGGTCTTCAAGGAGTCGCACGGCAAGCTCTACTACCTGCGCTACAAGGTCGAGGGAACCGACCGGGCGATCATCGTCGCCACGACGCGCCCCGAGACCATTCTGGGCGATACGGCGCTGTGCGTCAACCCCAATGACGAGCGTTACAAGTCCCTGCCCGCCGACGCCCGCGTCGTCGTGCCGCTGGTGGGACGGTCGATCCCGGTGATCCGCGACGAGTACGTCGACATCGAGTTCGGAACGGGCGCCCTGAAGGTGACTCCGGCCCACGACGTGAACGACTACATGCTGGGCGAGAAATACGGGCTGGAGACCATCGACATCTTCAACGACGACGGCACGATCAACGACAAGGTGGGCATGTACGTGGGTCAGGACCGCTTCGACGTGCGCCGGCAGATCGAAAAGGACCTCGACGCGGCGGGCCTTTTGGAAAAGACCGAAGATTACACCAACAACGTGGGCTATTCGGAGCGCACGGGCGTGGCCATCGAGCCGAAACTCTCGATGCAGTGGTTCCTCTCGATGGGGCAATTGGCCGAACCGGCGACGAAGGCCGTCATGGAGGACGCGATCCGCTTCGTGCCCGAAAAATACAAGAACACCTACCGCCACTGGATGGAGAACATCAAGGACTGGTGCATCTCGCGCCAGCTGTGGTGGGGCCAGCGCATTCCGGCGTACTATCTTCCCAAAGGCGGCTTCGTGGTGGCCCTGACGGCCGAAGAGGCGTTGGAAAAGGCCCGCGCGAAGAGCGGCGACGCATCGCTGCAACTGACGGACCTGCGACAGGACGAGGATGTGCTCGACACGTGGTTCTCGTCGTGGCTGTGGCCCATCTCGGTATTCGACGGCATCCGCTTCCCGGACAACAGGGAGATCGGCTACTACTACCCCACCAACGATCTGGTGACCGGTCCCGACATCATCTTCTTCTGGGTGGCCCGCATGATCATGGCCGGCTACGAATACCGCGGCGAAAAGCCCTTCTCGAACGTCTACTTCACGGGCATCGTGCGCGACAAGATCGGCCGCAAGATGTCCAAGCAGCTGGGCAATTCGCCCGACCCGCTGGACCTGATTGCCCAATACGGCGCCGACGGCGTGCGCATGGCCATGCTGATCTCCTCGTCGGCCGGCAACGACGTGATGTTCGACGAGGCGCTGTGCGAGCAGGGCCGCAACTTCGGCAACAAAATCTGGAACGCCTACCGCCTCCTGAACGGCTGGGCGGTGGACGCCGCGGCGGCGCAAAGCGAGAACAACCGTCTGGCCGTGGCGTGGTTCGGGCAGGCGTTGGGCCGCTCGCTGCGCCAGATCGCCGAGGATTTCAAGTCATACCGCATCTCGGAGGCCTTCAAGGAGGCCTACCGCCTCTTCTGGGACGATTTCAGCGGCTTGTACCTCGAGATGGCGAAGCCCGCCTACGGACAGCCCATCGACGCCCCGACGATGGAGGCGACGAAAGGCTATTTCGACGCCCTGATGCGCGTGCTGCACCCCTTCATGCCGTTCGTCACGGAAGAGATCTGGCAGGACCTCGCGCCCCGCGCCGAAGGCGCTTCGATCTGCGTGGCGCAGATGCCCGAGCCTGCGGCCGAAGACGCCGCGATGCTGGCGCGCTTCGAACTGGCGAAGGAGATCATCACCTCGGTGCGCAACATCCGCAACCAGAAGAGCTTGCCGCAGAAAGAGGCGCTGACGCTCCGGGTCATCGCCGATGAGAACTATCCCGCGGAGTTCGCCCCCGTCGTGATGAAGATGGCCAACCTCACGGCCATCGAAACCGTGGCGGAGAAGGACCCGGCGGCCGCGGCGTTCATCGTCAAGACGACGCAGTACTTCGTGCCGATGGCCGGAAAGATCGACGCCGAGGCCGAGCGCAAAAAACTCGCGGACGATCTGGCCTACTACGAGGGATTCCTCGCCTCGGTGATGAAGAAGCTCTCGAACGAGCGGTTCGTCGCCTCGGCGCCCGAGAAGGTGGTGGCCAACGAGCGCGCCAAGCAGGCCGACGCCGAAGCCAAGATCACGGCGATCCGCGAACAGCTGGCGGCGCTCGAATCCGGCAAATAAGCATTAAAACAGCTATCATGTCCCTACGATACAAACTCCTCCTGTCATGCTGCGCCCTGACCATGGCGGCAGCCTGTGCCTATGCCCGGGGATTCAGATTGGAGGGAAGGATCGAGGGACTGCAAGCCGGAGACACCCTCCGTTTCGAGCGTATTCTCCTGCCTTCATGGAAGTACGGCCCGGGATTCGACGTCGTAGTCCGCAAACCGGGCGCATTCCGTCATCGGGGGAAGTCGGAACACGACCAGTACTACCTGATGACCTACCGCCCGAAAGCCGGAAGAGCCGCAGCCGGGGATCGCGGAGGCAAACCCGTCATCGTCAGGCCCGGCGATAGGATCGGCATGACCGGCTCGACGGATGCGATCTATTATTGCCGTCTCGGCGGAGGAATTTACGACGAGCCCATGCTGTCGAGCCTGCTGGCGGTCGATGATTCGCTCGGCCGGGTCCGGGGGCGTTATCTGGAAAATGCACGGGAAGCGTCGGAGCGGAACGATACGGCAGCCAGCCGGGAATGGGGCGGAAAATTCAACCGATTTTACAACGGCAATCCCGGCGTAGAACGGAAGGATATGCTGCGAAAAGCCTACGAAGCGGCCAATCCGCACGGAAGCCTGTACCTGTTGATCGACAGGATACCCAAGTTGTCGTACACCCCGGCCAAGGAGGCGCACAGGTTTTACAAGACATTGTCCGAAGGGTTGAAAACGAGCTATTTCGGCCGGATGTACGCAGACTGCATGGCAAGAATGGAACAACTCGCCGAAGGAAAACCGGCGCCGGATTTCACACTGGCAACGACCGAAGACCGTACTGTCGCCAAGGCTGATTTCAAAGGCCGATACCTGCTGCTCTACCATTGGGGATTGTGTCCCGGCTCGATCCATATCGACCGGCAGGTGAGCGATCTGTTCGAAAAGTACAAGGACAAAGGGTTGCAGGTGGTGGGACTGACCGAATCCATCGCCGATATCCGGAGCGTATACGAAAGTCTGCCCGCAGGCAAAAAAACGCCGTCGCCGGGTGTGGACGACATGCGCCCCGTGCTGGCCGGCATGCTGGAACACGGATGGATCGAAGCGGAACTGGAAACCGGTCATCCGGAAAACCGGCAGATCATGGAAACGTATGCCATCGAAGGCTGGCCGTTCTTCGTTCTGATCGGTCCGGACGGCACCATACTGGCACGCAATTACACGAATGCCTTTTACCAGGCGAAAAAGATTCTGGACAAGGAACTGGGCGGAACGGCCGCCGAATGAACCGCGAAACGGCCGGCGGCGGTGCGGCAGGCGCAAGCCCCGGAAAACCGGACCGGAACATCCCATCATAAACACTATGTTTGATCTCTAATCTACGCATATTTTGTCTCCGATCACCATCTACACCGACGGCTCGGCCCTCGGAAACCCCGGGCCGGGCGGCTACGGCGCAGTGCTTCTCTCGGGACACCACCGCAAGGAGCTGTCGCAGGGATTCCGCCTCACGACCAACAACCGCATGGAGCTGATGGCCGTGTGCGTGGCGCTCGAAACGCTCAAGTTCGAGGGTTCGGACGTGGTCATCTACTCCGATTCGAAATACGTCGTCGACGCCGTTTCGAAAGGCTGGGTCTTCGGCTGGGTCCGCAAGGGATTCGCGGGCAAGAAAAACCCCGATCTCTGGATGCGTTTCCTGCGCGTGTACAACCGCCACAACGTCCGTTTCGTCTGGGTCAAGGGCCACGCCGAAACAGTCGAAAACAACCGCTGCGACTGTTTGGCCGTGGCGGCGGCCAACGACAAGGCGCACTGGCTCGAAGACACGGGCTACGATCCCGCAGAGCGGTAAAACGGAAGGCCGCCGCACCGTTTTTTCGGCACAAAGTCCACCATAATCCATCGAATTATCGTACATTTTTCGCTTTTCGGGTTATTATTCCTATCTTTACGCCGCTAATTGCGTAACCAACAAACATACGCTCCGAATGTTCAAAACATACATGCGGCTGTTGGGTTTTGCCCGGCCGATCAAGAAATACGCGATCCCCTACTTCTTCTACTCGCTTTTCTACGCGTTGTTCAACTCGCTGACGTTCATGCTGATCATCCCGATCCTAAACACCATGTTCGACGCGAACTACTCCTTCGAATACGTCGAAAAGCTGCCTCCCCTGGAACTCAATCAGGACTACCTCGCAACACTTTTCAACTTCGCCTATTCGCACATCTTCGAACAATACGACCGCCAGAACGTACTGATGCTGCTGGCCATTGTAGCCATCTGCATCAGCCTGATGAGCAACCTGTTCCGCTACCTCGGCGCATGGACCATGGAGAACATGCGCACGCGGACCCTGCAACGCATGCGCAACGAAATGTTCTCGCGCGTGATGGACATGAACGTGGGCTATTTCTCGGACCAGCGCAAGGGCGACATCATTTCGAAAATCACCTCCGACGTGGGCGTGGTGCAGTTCTGCATCACCAACACCCTCCAGGTGTCGTTCCGCGAACCGTTTCTGATCATCGGCTACATCGTGATGATGGTGGCCATTTCGTGGGAGCTGGCCATCTTCTCGGTGCTGTTCCTCCCGGTGGTGGCCCTGCTGATCGGCAGCATCGTGAAGAAACTCCGCCACCCGGCCCGCACCAACCAGCAGCGCATGGGCGAGATGGTCTCGACGCTCGACGAGTCGCTCTCGGGCATCAAGGTCATCAAGAGCTATAACGCCACGGAATACATCAAGCAGAAATACTACGCCATCAGCGCCGACCTGGCGCGCCTGACCCTCTCGATGGCCCGCCGGCAGCAGCTGGCCTCGCCGATGAGCGAGTTCCTCGGCATCACGGCCGTGGGCGTGATCCTCGTCTTCGGCGGTTCGCTCGTGGCCAAAGGCGTGCTCGACCCCGGCGGATTCATCGCCTTCATCGCCATGTTCTCGCAGATCACGCGCCCCGTGCGCACCTTCATCGACCAGTTCGCCAACATCAACCAGGGAATCGCCGCCGGAGAGCGCATCTTCTCGATCATCGACACGAAACCCGAAATACAGGACAAACCCGGCGCCCGGGAACTCACGGGGCTGAAAGAGAAAATCGAATTCCGCGACGTGCACTTCACCTACGACGGGGAGCGCGAAGTGATCGACGGCATTTCGTTCGAGATACGCCGCGGGCAGACCGTGGCTCTGGTCGGTCCCTCGGGAGGCGGCAAGTCGACATTGAGCGAGCTGCTGCCCCGCTTCTACGACCCCTCGGCGGGCGAAATACTCATCGACGGCATTTCGCTGCGCGACTACACGCAGGAGAGCGTGCGCGCCCACATGAGCGTCGTGGCACAGGACACCGTGCTTTTCAACGACACCATCGAAAACAACATCGGCATGGGCAAGCGCGGCGCCACGCACGAAGAGGTGGTCGAGGCGGCGAAGGTCGCCAACGCCGACTGCTTCATCCGCGAATGCACCGACGGTTACGGGACCAACATCGGCGACCGGGGCGTGAAACTCTCCGGCGGCCAGCGCCAGCGGCTCTCGATCGCCCGCGCGGTGCTCAAGAACCCCGACATCCTGATCCTCGACGAGGCCACCTCGGCACTCGACACCGAGAGCGAAAAACTCGTGCAGGACGCCCTCAACAACCTGCTCAAAGGCCGTACGTCGGTGGTCATCGCCCACCGCCTGTCGACCATCCACAACGCCGACCTGATCGTTGTCGTCGACCACGGCCGCATCGCCGAACAGGGCACGCACAACGAGCTGATGGAACGCAACGGCATCTACGCCAAGCTGATCGAAATGCAATCCTTCGACTAAAATGACCGAGCGGGAAAAGATGCTCGCCGGCGGGTGGTTCGACCCCCGGGATGCGGAACTCACCGCCATCCGGGACAACGCCACGCGCCTGATGCACCGCCTCAACGTCGAACTCTGCGGCCACGACGACGCCTACCGCGCCGCGCTGCGCGAGCTGTGCCCCGGCTGCGAAGGATTCATCCGCGAACCGTTCCGCTGCGATTACGGACTCAACATCTCAATCGGCGAAGGGTCGTTCGTCAATTTCGACTGCGTGTTCCTCGACCTGGCGCCGATCCGCATCGGCCGCCACACGCTCATAGGTCCCAAAGTGCAGCTGCTCACCGCCCTGCATCCGTTCGACGCGGCACAGCGCCGCACTGGACTCGAAGCGGGCCGTCCGATCACCGTCGGCGACGACTGCTGGTTGGGCGGAGGGGTGATCGTCTGCCCGGGCGTCGCCATCGGCGACCGTTCGGTCATCGGCGCCGGAGCCGTCGTGACGCGCGACATCCCGGCCGACTCGGTGGCCGTGGGAAATCCGGCGCGCGTGATCCGCACGCTGACGCCGCAGGACGAAACCGAATAGCGCCGCCGCGCAAAAAATCATCCGGACAAAATTCGTTTTCTCCCGAAATTTTCTATTTTTGCAGAAACATCGAAAAAAGGGTATTTCTGCCATGCACTCCGAACAAGCCGCCCCCGACCTGCTGCAAAAATCACTCGACGCCTCCGGCGTCGGATGGTGGCAGCTCGACTTCGGACAGCGCGAAATGACCTGTTCGCGGCTGGCGGCGGACCTTTTCGGCGCAGATCGCACCCGCATTTCGTTCGAGGAGGTCTACCTGCTGCCCGGCGAGGAGCACCGGGCGCGCATTTACACCCGCTGCGCCGCCCTCAAGGTCTCCGACTCGCTCGACGAAACGTTCGTCACGGCCAACGGCGACAGATGCCTGCAAGTCAGAGCCGTGGCTGCCGCCAACGATCCGCTGACGGGCGTCCGCTCGGTTTTCGGAACCGTCCGCCGCGTTACGGAAGGCACTCCCGAAAATGCCGAACTGGCCTCCATCAATCAGAGTTACAAGGCGACGCAACGCAATTACAGCCACCTCGCACAACTGATCGAACACCTGCCGATCGGCTACCTGCGCGTCAACATCCTGCGCGACAAATCGGGCGAAGCGGTCGACTACCTGCTTTCGTACATCAACCAGCAGGCCGGCAGGATACTGGGCATCCACACGCAGGGCCATGCCGGAAAGACGGCCCGCGAGGTGGGAATAGATCCCCTGAAACACATCCCCACATTCGAGCACATCCCCTCCTGCTCCTTCTGGGAGCAGACCGGAAAAAGCCCGGACGGCAAACGCACCTGCCGCTGCCTGATCTACAACACGCCGGGCGACGACGACGAACTGGTCATCCTGCTCGAAGACATCACCGACGCCACGCGCAGCCGCGAACAGCTGGACGATTTCGAGCATCTCTTCAACCTGGTTTCGGACTTCGCGCACGTGGGCTGCGTCAGCTACAACCCCCTTACGGGAGAGGGTTACACCAAGGGTCCCTGGGCCAAAAATTACGGCGAAGCGGAAAACACGCCCGCCTCACAGATTCTCGGCCACTGGCGGCAGGTCCATCCCGACGACCGGCAACACCTTGAGGAGGAGTTCGAACGCCTCAAAACCGGAGAAATCCGGACTTTCGTCAACGAAGTGCGCATCGTGAGCGATCAGGAGCCGATGCGCTGGATCAAAATCCACCTGCTCTGCCGCGACTACCGTCCGGAGGAGGGCGTGATCGACCTGGCGTGCGTCAACTACGACATCAGCGAACTCAAACGCACCGAGGAGGAGCTGCGCGAAGCGAAGAAGCGCGCCGAGGAGTCCAACAAACTCAAGTCGGCGTTCCTGGCCAACATGAGCCACGAAATCCGCACCCCGCTGAACGCCATCGTCGGATTCTCGGAGCTGCTGGCAGACGAAAGCAGGCACGAAACCCGCCGGGAGTACACCGACATCATCCTGCGCAACAACACCCTGCTGCTGCAAATCATCTCCGACGTGCTGGATCTGGCGCGCATCGAGTCGGGACGCACGGACATCGAGCGCACGCAGTTCGACGCCCGGGACTTATGCCGGGAGGTCGCCGACTCGCTCCGCCTCCAGCGCCGGCCGGGCGTGGAACTGCGCGTCGAGGAAGGGCTGCCGGAATTCCCCGTCACGGAGTACAGGAAGGGGCTTGCCCAGGTGCTGAACAACTTTACGCGCAATGCACTGAAATTTACCGAAAAAGGATCGGTAACGATCGGATTCCGCCGGATTCCCGGCCACATCCGTTTCTACGTCCGCGACACGGGCATCGGCATCGCGCCCGAAGACCGGGAACGCATCTTCGAACGTTTCGTCAAACTCGACACCTTCACCCAGGGGACCGGGCTCGGGCTTTCGATCTGCAAGTCGATCGCCGAACAGCTGGGCGGCTCGGTCGGCGTCGACTCCGTGGCGGGCGAAGGCTCCTGTTTCCGGATCGACATTCCCGCGGGGGAGTAATCCCCAAAACCCGCGTCCGTCCCGGGCGCAGAACCGGACGGAAAACGACCGGGACGGTCATCGCCCCGAAGCCGGACGCGGACAGCCCCGACGAAGGGAAGGCCCCCGCAGACCCCGCTTCCCGGAACGGAGATCCATAAATCGAACGCTTCAGACCCGTTTTTCAAATCTTTTTTATATCTTTGCCAATTGTCAGAAAATTAGCGAAGAAATTTCCACCGATATGAAGTTCAAGGAGTATAAAGGCCTCGACCTGGCAGGCATAGCCGCCGACGTGCTCGGCGAATGGGACGCACGCGACACGTTCCACAAAAGCATCACGACCCGCGAGGGCCATCCCACGTTCGTATTCTACGAGGGTCCCCCCTCGGCAAACGGCATGCCCGGCATCCACCACGTCATGGCCCGCACGATCAAGGACGTATTCTGCCGCTACAAGACGCAGCAGGGCTACCTCGTGCACCGCAAGGCCGGATGGGACACTCACGGACTGCCCGTGGAACTGGGCGTCGAGAAGAAGCTCGGCATCACCAAGGAAGACATCGGCAAGAAGATCTCCATCGAGGAGTACAACCGCACGTGCCGCGAGGCGGTGATGGAGTTCACGGGCAAGTGGGAGGACCTCACGCGCAAGATGGGCTACTGGGTCAACATGGACGACCCGTACATCACCTACGACAACAAATACATCGAGACGCTGTGGTGGCTCCTGAAGCAGCTCTTCGACAAGGGCCTGCTCTACAAGGGCTACACCATCCAGCCCTACTCGCCCGCCGCCGGAACGGGACTCTCGACCCACGAACTGAACCAGCCCGGCTGCTACCGCGACGTGAAGGACACGACCTGCACGTCGCAGTTCCGCGTGATCCGCGACGCGAAGAGCGAGAAACTCTTCGAAGGGGTCGAAGGGGAACTCTATTTCCTGGCCTGGACCACCACGCCGTGGACGCTGCCTTCGAACACGGCGCTGGCCGTAGGCCCTGCGATCGAATACGTGAAGGTCAAGTGCCTCAACCCCTACACCGACCGGCCGCAGACGGTCATTCTGGCCAAAGAGCTACTGGGTTCCTACTTCACCAAGAAGATGGAAGGCACATACGAGATCATGGAGGGGAGCTGGAAAGGTCCCGAGCTGGAAGGCATCCGCTACGAGCAGCTGATCCCGTGGGTGAAGCCGGAAGGCGACGCCTTCCGCGTGATCGTCGGCGACTACGTGACCACCTCGGACGGTACGGGCATCGTGCATATCGCGCCGACGTTCGGCGCCGACGACGACCGCGTAGGCCGCGCCGCAGGCATCGCGCCGCTGTTCATGGTGGACAAGGCGGGCAAAAATCAGCCGATGGTCGACAGGCAGGGCAAATTCTTCCTGTTGGAAGACCTCGATCCGGAATTCGTGAAAAACAACGTAGACGCCGAAAAATACAGGGAGTATGCGGGCCGTTACGTCAAAAACGCGTACGATCCCAATATCGCCCCCGACGCCGAGACAACGCTGGACATCGACATCGCGGTGATGCTGAAAGCCGAAAACAAGGCCTTCAAGA
>ENA-UOJM01002815-UOJM01002815.1-human-gut-metagenome-genome-assembly--contig:-P116-NODE-2815-length-11470-cov-4.596759_pt1 | contig 11470 bp, 10 predicted proteins | sample MGYA00242349_ERZ723896 | MGnify/ENA metagenome assembly ERZ723896 | reverse complement strand
AATAAAATATATACACATTGCCATATTTACAGCTTTGACAAAAATACAATTTTTCACATAAAAAACGAATACCTACTATAATGTGATATGCGCATCAAATCATTATAACAGGTATCCGTCGCATAATTATAATCTTTTACGATTAGTATTCTTTTGTTTTATTTTGCCACTACATGGGCGGTTACCATTGCAGCCCGTGTAGTATTTGTAACTGATATTTTAAGAGTTGCCTGATAGGTTACCCCATTTTTCTCTGCAGTACTGGTCAGTGTATAATTACCAACCGCCAGATAGAGGTATCCGCCTTTTCCCTGTACAACTCCATTTTCATCCTTCCACTCTCCCATTTCGCTAAGATCTGCAAAATCCGTATTATCCGACACGATGGTCTGTTGATATACAGGAAGAGTTAACTTAACTTCATTCGTAGCTGCACTTACAAAATAATCACTTGCATAGGCTCCTGTTCCGCCTCTTTCATCCTCAATCGAGATATCATAGACTCCTTCCGGTACATAGCTGTATATTGCCATTCCATCGCTAATCTCCCCGACCTCTCGTGCATAGCTGATCTCACTGTATGAATTATCCTTCCACTGGGATTTAAGTCTGCACAAATAAGTATCTATACCGGTATATTTGATCTTATTTCCATCCAGATCGGTAGCTGTAACACTGAGCAGGACTCCCGGCTTTATAACAAAGGTTACTGTACAGTATGTGAAAACACTGGCATCCCTGCTGTCAGAGATCTTTATCTTCATGGTATATTCACCAGCCTGATCTGTATCAATCGAACAATACTGTACTCCGGTTGTTGACATCACCAAATCCAGACAATCTGCTTTTGACACAACTTCATATTTGTAACTGCCATTTCCACCAATAGGACTTATCTGTGCTCCATGCTTTACTGTATAAGTTCCATTTGGTTTGTTTGGAGCTGGAAAACTCAGACATCCATATTTTGTAATATCCTGTGCTATGACTGTCCTTTCATCATATACTTTCCATACCTTGATATAATGAATCTTATTTCCAAATTCATCTACGACATCAACCTTTGTCTCCCAAATTCCTGTCTCTTTCAGGGTACCATAAAACTGCAGATAACCGGATTGATCTGCGTCATCTACCACCTTGTATGAAAGACCGGTTGGAAGATTGCTTACTGTATATACTGCATAGCCCTGTACATCCGGATCATAAACTCCTGAAGTATCTGAGGAACTGGTCCCTACCACTGTTCCTTTCTTACGTCGTACTTCCGATCTTATTGTTATCTCTGTCGGCTTTGTCCGATATGTCAGTTCTTTTGTACTGTTTAATGTCGGAACAGATACCTGAACAATATCTCCATTATAAAAAATATCCTGTTTGTCCAGATAAAGCTTATATGTAATGTTATCTGTTGTTTCCAGATGATCGATCACACATTTTCTTACAAAGCTTCCGTATCCATATACCTTACTGGATACCGCGAAATCCGATGTCTGTAATACTTTTGCTTTATTTAATGTCACCTGAAGCACTGCTTTATTCACAATACTCACGTTCTGGATCACAACCGGTACTTCCGGAACAACCGGAGTCACCGCCGCTTTCTTCACAGTGATCTTACAGGCTGCTTTCTTACCGGAACCATCCTTTGCTGTCGCTGTGATCGTAACGGTTCCCGCTTTCTTTGCCTTTACGACACCTTTGCTTGTAACGGTTGCAACCTTGGTATTTGAACTTTTCCAAATGATTCCTTTATTGCTTGGTTTCTTTGGTGAAAGGGTTGTCTTTAAGGTCAGTGATTTACCAACATTTAAGTTTGCCTTTATCTTATTTAACTTCACCTTGGTAACCGGGGTACCGACCGTAACCGTGATCGTACATTTTTTCTTCTTATCTGCTTTGGAAATAACATAGATCTTGGCGGTTCCTTTTTTCTTCGCTGTGATCTTCCCCTTGGTATTTACAGTCACGATCTTTTTATTGCTTGTTTTAAATGTGACTTTCTTTGATATCTTACCGGTCGTTGTTACCTTCGTCTTTAATGTAAAAGTTTTGCCCTTTTTCAATGTAAGCTGCTTTGCCGGCAGATTCGTAACCGCTATGGTTTTGATCTTACCACCGGCTGCATAGCTCTCTGTCTGTGGGACAGTAAGAATGGATACTGCAACTGCGATCGCTATCACCCATGCCAGAAATCTTTTCACAGACAAATTATATCGTCTTTCTTTCATCTATACTCTCCTTCTGTAGATTCCCTAATCTATTCTCATACGAACCTTATTCTTTGACATATGCATATGCGGTCGTATTACTTCCGTTCACCGTCACATCCAGATAAAAATTATAAATTTCACCACTTATACTCTTTCGACAGGTTAAATGATGAGTTCCATTTTCCAGATAAACAATTTTGCTAGATCCGTAATAACTTCCGTCTGAAACATCCTGCCAATTGCCAAAACCGGTTATATTTTTCACTGCATCCGGTACATCCGGGTCCAGCTCTATAGTAACCTTATATACGGGAAGTGTGACATCAAATGACCAGACCGGATACACATCATCTGTTCCATATGCCGCTTTCTGAGTCTTCAGATTATAAACAGTAGTACTTACTGTTCCACTATAACTGGATACCGTAACATCATAAGTACCGGCTTCCAGATCCTGCATTAAAATGGCTCCATCCTTACCAACACCATTCCATCTGCCACTTACCTCATCCGTATACTCCGCATATTCATTTTGGTTCTTCATAGTGAATTGAAAACTGGTCAGTGGATCGCCATTTGCATCTTTTACTTTTCCCTGTAAATAACCACCTTCTATAATTTTTAGTGTAAGAGTTCCTGTGCTTGTCATAGAAGTGTCTGTCTTATCTGTCGCACGGATACGAAGCTTGTAGGTTCCGACCGACAGTTTTGGGGATGATACCTGTATCCCGGCTCCACCATTGATAAGTGAAGAAACTGCTAATGCAGCGCTGTCACTGCCTTCTTGTAGAAGCTCATATGTGTAATCACTTGTAGAAGTTCCGTTTCCGCCATATACCGCAAGCTGTGGAAGCGTAGTTCCCCACGCAGTTGTCAGAACCTTTTCCGTATCCTTTACAAGCAGTTCCGTTCCATCATAAACCAGCCAGATGATAGTCATACTGAATTTGTTACCAAGTTCATCTTCATAGACTAATTTACTTGTATATTTTCCTTTCTTTGTCACATTACCGTTAAATTTAAGTGTACATGTGGCAGCAGCTGTCTTGATCTGATATCTAACCCCTGCCGGCAGTCCGCTGACAGAGCAATTGGAATAGCCCTTTCCAAGTGTCTGACTCTCATCAACAGAATCTCCAAGTTTGTATACATATGTTTCTGATTTTTCTATCGTATAAGTTTCATCCCGATAGATACATTCTCTTGACAGATTTAATTTGGGAACTACTACTTTTATATAGGAGTTTTTCTGTAACACCGAATCTCCTGTAAGCTTAATCTTATAAGTAAGCGAATCCGTTGTTGTTATCTGTCCGATCGTATACTGTTTCAGATAGTCTGCACTTTCATATTTCTTTGCCCATACCTGAAAGTCCGAAGCCGTGAGTGCGGCCTGCTTTGTTAATGTAACGGTTAACAGATCCGGCTGTGCTATATTCAGGCTCTTAACGATCAGCGGTTCTTCCGGTGTTGGCATCGGTATGATCGAAGCTGCTTTCTTCACTGTAATCTTACAGGTGGCTTTCTTACCGGAGCCATCCTTTGCTGTTGCTGTGATCGTAGCTGTTCCTGCTTTCTTTGCCTTTACAACACCCTTGCTGGTTACAGTTGCAACCTTCTTATTGGATGACTTCCATACGACTGCCTTGCTACTGGCTTTCTTCGGTGTAACCGTTGCCTTTAAGGTCTGCTTTTTGCCAATTGTCATCGTGGACTTGGTTTTGTTCAGCTTTACCTTGGTAACCGGTGTACCGACTGTCACTGTGACCGTGCATTTTTTCTTCTTATCTGCCTTTGAGATCACATAGATCTTAGCGGTTCCTTTTTTCTTCGCTGTAATCTTGCCTTTTGCATTTACCGTCGCAATCTTTTTATTGCTTGTCTTATATGTAACCTTCTTTGAAGCCTTTCCGGTTACGGTTACCTTTGATTTTAAGGTAAATGTCTTTCCTTTTTTTAGTGTCAGTTGTTTTGCCGGCAGGTTTGTGACTGCCACCGTTTTTACCTTGCCACCGGCTGCATACGATTCCTGTACCGGCACTGTCAGGATCGAGACAGCTACCGCAAATGCCAGAGCCAAGGCAAAAAACCTTTTTATCATTGTTGTTCTTCCGTTTTTCATTCATACCTCCCTGTAAAAATACCTTGTTTTTATGTTATTCTGCGTCTTTTTCTTCTATATAGACATATAGTTTCATTATATCTGACGCTCTACATAAAAACAAGGTAACACATTCTATTTATACAAAATATCCAGTTGTTTTTGTGCAGTTTTACACCAAACGAACGGCACTGCAACAAACACCGGAGCCACATTGTAAATGACCTGCTGTGCTTTCGATTCGAAGTAAATGCCCTATTTGTAAATACTCCTGTGCCAACTCGCCTCCGGCTCAAACAGGCACCCGTATTTACAGGCAATTTACTTCTCTTGTCGAAATGCTCGCGGATGTCATCTTACAATGTGGCTCCGATGTTTGTTGTAGTGCCTGTTAATTTCTATATAAAATATATAAGCTCCAAATCTTTAAATTTAATCTCACTTATTTATTTCCCGTTGTGACATATCCCAACTTGTAATTACATCACCAAGGCAATCATAATTACACCTGCTGAGTTTTATAACATAAAAATATGATGCCCTCTATAATATGACATTTGCGAGCATTTCGACTGAAAAAGCACATTGTCAGTAAATACGGGTGCCTGTTTGAGCCGAAGGCGAGTTGGCACAGGAGTATTTACAAATAAGACATGTGCTTTGAGTCGAAAGCGCAGCAAGTCATTTATAGAGGGCATCATATTTATGTTACAAAAACAGCAGGTGTATTCCTACTTATCTTCGGCAATTGTTATTACAAGCTGGGATACGTCGTAGCCGGTTTTTCTGGTTACGATGTCTTCCACCTGTGCCCGTTCGGTGTCGGACAGGTTTGCAACAGGAAGTGTAACATCGACGGTATCATCATTTACGGTTACGATGCAGTCGGTATAGCCTTTTGCTGTCAGGACGGTTTCTGCATCTGTCTCTTTCTCGATCGTATCGGTAAGTTTAACATAGCTGCTTACTGCTTCGTCTTTTGCTGCACTGTCCATCGTTTCATCGTTGATGATCGCAAGCAATGCTTCTTTGCTTCTTGCGCGGCTCTGCTCCCGGTTCAGTTTTGCAGTTGCGAGATTCGTTCTCATTGCCTGTGCACTGGTAAGAACTGCTTCTCCTATGTCTTCTTCATCACTGTTTAACTCCACATTTTCCTCTAAAGCCGCCTGTTCCAGATATGTAGGATCGATATTCTCCGATGCAGCTTCTCCGCCTGCTTCTGTATTATCCGCAGCTCCCATCACTTCTTTATCTGCCTGATCTGTAAGCTCTTTTTCTGAAGTGTCGGAAGCGTCAGCTTTCTCACTATCATAGCTGATAACTTCGGCATCCGCATTTGTCTCCTTTGCCTTTTGCCGCAACAGGTCGTCTCTTTTTCCTGCATTGAAATTCAGATAGCCTGCAACTCCGATCATAACCGACAGGGCAAGTATCACCAGACGGTTTTTCTTAAAGATCTTTTTCTTCATCCATATCCTCCATGCTTTATTCTTGTTCTAATACAACTATCTTATGCGCCGGAACATCAAATAATGCCTGCACCGCTTCGGTTATTTTTATCGCAATCGTCGGATCGGAAGCACCTGTACAACTGACCAGAACGCCTTCAATCTCCGGCTCCAGTGTTTTGCTCACATAGGGATATTCGCCGCTGTCTGCATTTGTCATAACAGAAGTCTCACTCCTGCTCTTCTGACTGCTGCCATCTGACTCACTATCGGACTTCGTCACATCTTTTTCTATAATTTTTTCACCGCCATCTTTTAATGTGATCATGACACTTACCGTTCCAACGCCCTTCACCTGAGACAATATCCCACGCAGCTTCTCCTCCTGAAATGCTATATAATCTTCATAACTGCTGTTTGCCGATGATTCTTCTCCTGAAATTCCCTGTCCATTGTCTGAGGCATACTCTCCGTTCTGTTGTTTTCCGGTCATTCCACCGGACGTTTTATCCTGCTTCGTTCCGGTTAAAGCATCAAGTCCGGAAAATCCGTTTTCCTTATCAGACGGCCAGAGAATAACCAGCAGACAAATACCTGCAAGCAAAATTCCCATGCACTTTCGAAATGCCGCATTTTTGTCTTTTTTCAGTTCCTGCAGCTTTTGTTTGATGTTATTCCATATTCCTTCCATGTTCTCTCACTCCATTATATGTAACATGTCCGCTTTTAGTACATGTTATTTTGCCTGATATCCATTTACAAATACTTTGATCCTGTCCTCACTGATCTTATACTCTTTTGCGATCTCCTGACGGAGCTTTTCTATCTCCACTGTTGTATTTGCTGCAATGCCAGATACTCTCTCTTTTTCTGTTGTATCTGCTGCGCGATCGAATGATTTCTCTTTCTCTGCTGTTTTTTCACTTACAATATTGTCTTCAATGTCATTCTTTGTATCTAATTCTCCGGTTATAACATCAACCTCAACCGCTGTGATCGTATAGTTCTCATCAAAGGTGATCACTACCTTGCTATCCAGCTGAAACACATCACGCAAATGATCTTCAATCATCGTCTCCATGACATCTGTATAATATGTAACATCGCCATTTCCCGGTGCGCCTGCAACAGATTCATAGTAATAATCAAAGCTTAGAATATCATTTAAGCCACCCGCACTTAATACAGGTGTCAGAACAATGATCGCCAATACAAAACCAACCGCTGTCTGCATGTATTTTCTGTATTTTTCATCCGGAAGCAAGAAAAATACCAGCGAGGAGAATAATATAAAAAGGACGATATTTTTGATCCAGGCTAACAACATATAGCGCTCCTTTCCAATAATTGCCACCAAACGGCTATACATGTGTCTGAATGGACAACTTGACTTACCAATATTCCATCCAGACACATGCATAACCAGCTTTTCACCTCGCAAGCAACGTCATGAGTGTGAGGGAGATGATAAATAAAAAGGAAGCACACCAGATGCCACGCAGCATCAGTCCGATGGTCTGTGCCATAATGTTAATGCCGTCGGAAAACCGTTTATCTCCCAAGGGCTGCACAAATGCGGATACGATACGGAGAGTCAGATAGATCACTGCGATCTTGGTAACCGGCAGAAGCACCGCTAGTAGTACAACGACTGCACCTGCAATCCCGATCGCATTCTTTAATACCATCCCGGAACCGAGCAGGATATCCGAGACATTCTTAACCGTATTTCCACCCGGCAGCATCCCAAAGGCTTTTAAGACGGCATTTCTCTCCAGCTTGTCCACCGATGGAACGATCACTCCCTTTATCACATTCATTCCGGTTACGACTGCAAACATGGTTTTCAGGATCCATCCTGCAATATTCCTCAATAATGTAACTGTCCTTGAAAAATGATCCTCGGCATTTAACTTATTCACAAGCCCGACCACGCCACTGCATTTGGCAAGCGGAAATACGATCTGAACGATCACCTTCTCGCACAGAAAAATGATCAGCACCGTGATCTGATAGGTAAATTCCGCCGTACCTGCACCATTTGTATAGGAGACAGCCAACGTATAAGCAGGTATAAAGGTGATCATCAGATCCGTAAGATCCGAGACTGCCGACACCGCTATATCGGAAACGATCGCAAACATTCCAAGCAGGATGGATACCACCATCAGATAGGTGACGAAGAATCCGTTTCCACCTACCATCTTTCCAAACTTTCCGGACAGATTCGTGAACACCGAACCAAGAACGACAACGGCAAGAAGCTGAAGGAGCAGGCGGTTATTGCTTTTTATCTCTCCTGTAAGTGTCTGCTGTATGGTTTCCAGACTGTAGTCAAGAATCCCCTGAAGATCCCCATTTCGGATATAGGATACGACCTTCTGAAAGGAAAATCCTACCTGTTCTTCTGTCAGCATGTCCATCTCGTCAAAAGTGTTTTCGTCAAGTCCCAGATCTGTCTCATCCACATCCGATATATCTGTATCCACATCTGCCATTTTCATATTCGGTCTTCGATATCCAGCGAACTCTCCCGATTCGGTATTTATAAGTTCCGGGACAAACCCGGGCGATCTTCCATTACCCGATTCCTGCATAGCAAACGTTTTCTGCTTCTTCCCTGCAATTAACACTACTGCGATTATGATCAGTCCTGCCACAACGCCCGCTATAATCATTTTCGTTTTTTGTCCTCTCATAGTTCTACCCCATCAGACGAACAACCATATCGATCAAATGGAACAGGATCGGCAGACTCATCACCACCATTGTCACCCGTCCGGCAAGCTCAATATGTGAAGCGATCGCACCATAGCCTGCATCCTTACAGATATTTGTCGCAAATTCACAGATATAGGAAATGCCAAGCATCTTAAGCAGGATCGATATATACTCCATATTGATATTGATGTAACCTGTGATGCGGTCGATGGAATCCAGTACATTTCCAAGTCTTCCTATGATAAAGCTGACAATAAATAAACACGCTCCAATACTTAAGAGCGTGCTGTATTCTGCATTCATTTTCTTTAGTTTTATCGCGACCAGAACGACCAGAACCGATGCCATACATACCGTAACAAGACTCATGCCTTTTCTCCCCTATCCACCGATATTTACAAGCTTCATAATGTCATTAAAGAATTCTACGATATATGGAATGATCCACGAAAGTACAAGAATCAGTCCTGCCAGATTCAGCAGGAATGCCAGCTCGTCCTTCCCCGAATGCTTTAATATCTGATTCAACAGTGCTACAAGGATTCCTACCGCACCTATCTTCAATAATAACTGTATCGTCATAAGCTCCTGCCACCCTTACCCTATCAGTATTATCAAAAAGATCCCTCCGAGTAATCCAAGTGATCTGGATACTTTATTTATCCTGCGTGCCCTGTCCTTTTGTTCTTCATACTCTGTCTGCATGTTCTGCTCCCACAGCTTCAGATTCCTGATCTGCATATCGACATCCATATAACACAGCCATTTTCCAAGCTCTTTTACCGCACCGATCTGTGCGTCCGTCAGATAGCTGTGTTCCTCAAGACTTCCGATACTGCCTGTCCAGATCTGCTCAAAAGAAGAAGCATACTCCTCCGTCCGAAACTGCAAAGCCAGCCCGGCAAGCCAGTCTCCGATCCTTCCCCCTGCTTTATCCGATCCTTCCCGGATGATCTCTGTGATCTCCGATGCACTGTATGCCAGATGTCCATTTGCCATCCGAACAAATATCAGAAGCTCGTAGATATCTTCCACGCGCCGGTTCTGATAAACTCCTATCGTCTTTCCTATCCCATAGGAGGCTGCGACCACCAGAAGCATTCCAAGAATCTTTATATATAACATATGTACGCCTCCCTGCACTTATGACAGTTCTGCTACAGCCGCTTCATTTTCATATGCCGATGTCAGGCGTTCATCCTTTGCCATAAAGAGAACACTTCCCCGATCGTCAAATATCGTCCGGATCTCTCCTGTCCGTTTGCGATTACTGAGTACGATATACCGTTCAAATACCCTCTCATCGACCAGCTTCCGAAGTCCCGGACGATTTCTGATATCATCAATGGAATTGCCATGCACGGTTGCGATCAGCTTACAGCCGCAGTTGATCACGCTGTAGATCGCATCGATATCATCCCGGCTGCCGATCTCATCCACCGCTATGATCTGCGGTGACATCGAACGAAGCAGCATCAGCATTCCATAAGATTTTGGACAACAGTCAAGAATATCTGTCCGTATGCCGATATCATTTTGTGGTACTCCTTTATAACAGGCTCCGATCTCAGATCGTTCATCTACGACACCGATAGTATTTCCTTTGAATCCCGGAAATCCATCTGACAACATCCGGATCATATCTCTAAGAAGTGTGGTTTTGCCACATCGCGGTGGGGAAATGATCAGTGTATGAAATGTCTCATTTCCATTTATTATGTACGGAAGGACCTTCTTACAGCATCCCTTTACCTGATGTGACAAACGGATATTGATAAATGATATATGTCTGACACTTTTGATCATTCCAGATTCCAGAATGACTTTTCCTGCAAGCCCTACACGATGTCCCCCTTGGATCGTTATAAACCCCTGCCGGATCTCATCCTCATATGCATAGAGTGAATAGTTACTGATATATTCCAGCGTTTCCCTGATATCGGCAGGTGCTACCATATATGCTTTCTTACATTCTGTGGTTCGCTTTCCCTTCTCCGTCACAAAATATTCCCGATTATCATAGATCACGATCAAGGGTTCATTCATCCTAAGCCTTATCTCCTGAAGCTTGTTATAATCATATATCTCACTCGAAAATATTCTCCTTAACGCTACGGATAATATCTTCAATATCTCATTCTCTCTGCTTTTTTCCAAACTGATCCACCTCATGCATATGTCATCTGTAACCATTTTCACCTGTCAGTTCCATCATCTGCCAATACTCGAAAAGCATCTGCTTTTCTGATATGATCTGATACCTAAAGTAGGCTGTTACACACTTCTGATAGTTATAATGTATGCATGACAAATGAAAATTAGAACAAAAAAATACCACATTTCTTTCTGAATTTTTCAGAGTGAAATGTGGTATCTGCTTTTACAGATTATCGTATAAATCTTCCGTAAAGGTCAGGCTTCCCCGATATCCCGCATATGTCCGGTTAAATACCAGCCGTTCATTCATCGGGAAGGAGGTCAGTATAAACTGGCAATCCTTTGTCAATGCCACTTCGTGGTCATTGCTGCTGCCATACTGTTGATCTGTTGACCCTGCCGAGCCTGCTCTCACGCACACTGGAATATTGAACGTTTGCCATGTTTGCTACCTCTCTTTAGGTTCGTTATTTTATAATTATTAAATGACGTACTGATCTACCATCAGGTTGTTTTGCCAATCGACGAGATCGGCTAATGTGATGCCCTCTAATACATCCTGTATTGCCTGGTCAAGTTTCTCCCAGATCAGTACACTGACACACATACTTCTGTTTTCGCAATAGGCTGCGTTAGCACCTACACAGTCAGCAGGTGCCAGACTTCCTTCTACCGTTTCTAATATCTGCCTCACCGTATAATTCTCCGGTGAAGCATATAACATGTATCCTCCACGCGCTCCACGGATACTTTTTACCAGTGATGCCTTATTTAATATTGCAACGATCTGCTCCAGATATTTGTCGGAAATATGCTGTCTTCTTGCAATA
>ENA-UOJM01002802-UOJM01002802.1-human-gut-metagenome-genome-assembly--contig:-P116-NODE-2802-length-11505-cov-5.426900_pt1 | contig 11505 bp, 8 predicted proteins | sample MGYA00242349_ERZ723896 | MGnify/ENA metagenome assembly ERZ723896 | reverse complement strand
GGATTTTGCGGGAAAATCGTCCACATCTGTAAAAAAGTTATAAAGATCTCCTGCTTTTTTGTTTTTCCGGGGGTTTTTCTTGCAAAACTCCATAACCTCCTATATAATATTCCCGCGAATTTTTCAGTAACCGATCAGAATGCGACTGCCGGTGAAACAGGAGGAAAAGGACTATGAGAGGTGTACACAGCGCGGTGGATGACATCCGCCGGAATGTCTTTACGGAGGTAGCCCGTCTTGCCTATGAGGGCGGAGATCTGAACCGGGTGGATATGATCCCCTATAAGATCGTCCCCGGCGAGGTGGCAAGACATCGCCACGACGTGTTTTTGGAGCGGGCCATCGTGCAGGAGCGGGTCCGGCTGGCCCTGGGCATGAGCCTGCAGCCTGCCGGTGAGCAGTCTCCCGTCAGCGCCCAGATCCAGGAAGCCGCCACGGACCAGAAGTATTTTGAAGAGCCTCTGGTCAATATCATCCCCTTTGCCTGCAATGCCTGCCCTCCCAAGCAGATCCGTATCACGGACAGCTGCCAGGGCTGCATCTCCCACCCCTGCATGAACGTCTGCCCCAAGGACGCCATTTATCTCGACGAGAACAAGCACTGCCACATTGACCAGAGCAAGTGCATCAAGTGCGGCAAGTGCTTCAACCAGTGCCCCTACCGGGCCATCAGCAAGATCGAGCGCCCCTGCGCCGCCGCCTGCGGCATGGACGCCATCGAGTCCGATGAGCTGGGCCGGGCCAAGATCAACTACGACAAGTGCGTCTCCTGCGGCATGTGCCTGGTGAACTGCCCCTTCGCCGCCATTGCCGACAAGAGCCAGATCTTCCAGGTCATCAACGCCATGCAGCGCAACGATGAGGTCATCGCCTGCGTGGCCCCCGCCTTCGTGGGCCAGTTCGGCAAGGAGGCCACCCCCGCAAAGCTCAAGGCCGCCATGCGTATCCTGGGCTTCACCGACGTGGTGGAAGTGGCCATCGGCGCGGACCTTTGCACCGTGGAGGAGGCCCATGACTTCCTGGAGAACGTTCCGGCCAAGCAGCCCTTCATGGGCACGTCCTGCTGCCCCGCCTGGTCTGTGATGGCCAAGAAGCTCTTCCCCCAGTTCAAGGACTATATCTCCATGGCCCTGACCCCCATGGTCATCACCGCCCGCATGGTGAAGAAGGACCACCCCAACGCCCGGATCTGCTTCATCGGCCCCTGCGCCGCCAAGAAGCTGGAGGCAAACCGCAAGTCCGTCCGCTCCGACGTGGACTATGTTCTCACCTTTGAGGAGCTCCAGGGCATGTTCGACGCCAAGGAGATCGACTTTGCCGCCATCGAGGCTGATCCCACAGACGACATGAGCGAGGGCACCGGCATGGGCCGTGGCTTTGCCGTGGGCGGCGGCGTGGCCGCTGCCGTGGTGGAGGCCATCAGCCACATCGATCCCGACCGCGAGGTGAAGATCGAGTACGGCGACGGCCTGCGGGAGTGCAAGAAGATGCTGATGATGGCCAAGGCCGGAAAACGGGACGGCTATTTGCTGGAGGGCATGGCCTGCCCCGGCGGCTGCGTGGCCGGCGCCGGCACCATCACCCCGGTGAAGGAGAGCGCCGTCAATGTGGACCGGTTCAAGAAGGCCGCTCCCGAGCTCAGCTGCACCAACAGCCCCTTCGTCAACCGTTTGAAAGAAGTGGAAGAATAACCCCCCCCCGCGGCCGGACAGGCAATGTCCGGCCGTGATTCTTTTTTGCATAAATAATTTACGAAAAAATTGTGCAAGTCGACATTAACCACGAAAAATTTACGTATGAAAAAATAAAAAGCAAAGTTTTTTCCTAGAGCTTCGAATATTTTTCTATCGTTTTTTCATGTTTGGAGGATTAGAATAGGGACAACATCGGGCAAAGAGCGTCCCTTCCGGGACAGTGATCGGCCCTGAAATTAACAGGAGGAACAAAGAGGAAGAAGTTTCTTGCACTCATCCTGGCTCTCGTCATGAGCCTGTCCCTGGTGGCCTGCGGCAGCGAGGAGACCACGGACGAGGGAGCGACTGACGGCGATACCGCAGCCAGTGAGCTGAACGTCGGCGTGTTCTATTACAACTATTCCGATGCGTACATCACCACCGTCCGCAACGCCATGGACGGTCTGCTGGAAGAAGCCGGCATCACCTACAACAACTATGACGGCGCTGGCAACCAGGCCACTCAGCTGGACCAGATCAACACCGCCATCTCCAACGGCGCCAATCTGCTGGTTGTGAACATCGTGGAGACCTCTTCTCCCGACGCTGCCCAGCAGGCCTGCGATGCCGCCAAGAACGCCGGCATCCCCATCATCTTCTTCAACCGCGAGGTTGAAAACAGCGTGGTCGACAGCTATGAGAACTGCGCCTTCGTCGGCACCGACGCCGCCGAGGCCGGCCACATGCAGGGCGAGATGATCGGCAACTACCTGCTGGAGAACTACGACGCGGTTGACCTGAACGGCGACGGCACCATCTCCTACGTTCTGTTCAAGGGCCAGGAGGGCAACAAGGAAGCCGAGTACCGCACCCAGTATTCCGTCGAGGACGCCGACGCCATCCTGACCGAGGCTGGCAAGCCCGCTCTGTCCTTCTATGACGCCAACAACACCTCCAAGTACCTGGTGGATACCACCGGCAACTGGTCCTCTCAGGCTGCTACCGACTACATGAACACCATCCTGGCCGCTTACTCTGAGGCCAGCGGCAACATGGTGGAGCTGGTCATCGCCAACAACGACGGCATGGCCGAGGGTGCCATCGCTGCTCTGCAGGCCGCCGGCTACAACACCGGTGAGGAAGGCAGCACCACCATCCCCGTCTACGGCGTGGACGCCATGGACTCCGCCGTCCAGAAGATCGAGAACGGCCAGATGACCGGTACCGTCAAGCAGGATGCCGAGGGCATGGCCAACACCATCATGACTCTGGTCAACAACATCAACACCGGCGCTGCCCTGATGGACAACACCACTGACTTCGTGGTGGACAGCGACTGCGCCAAGATCCGCGTGCCTTACGCCATGGTCACTTCCGAGGAAGCTGCGGCCTGATCGGCAGGCAGCGCCCCAGTCTGAACTATGAGCAGAGAGCGGGGCTGTCGAGCATCGACAGCCCCGCCTTTTCACACATGGAGCAGGAGCCCCTGCCTGAGCGGCATTCTCCGTGCCGCTCAGGCGGAAGCTCCCCCATAAAAGTACGTGTAAAGGAGGAGAAAACGATATGGATCAGCCGGCATTGCTGGAAATGAGAAACATCTGCAAGTCGTTTCCCGGCGTCAAAGCCCTGGACAATGTCTCCCTGACCGTCCGGCCCGGCACCGTCCACGCCCTGATGGGAGAGAACGGCGCGGGCAAATCCACGCTGATGAAGTGCCTCTTCGGCATCTATTCCAAGGACAGCGGCACCATCACCCTGGAGGGGAAGGAAGTCAACTTCAAAAGCTCCAAGGAGGCCATGGAAAACGGCGTTGCCATGGTGCATCAGGAGCTCAACCAGGCCCTGACCCGCACCGTCACCGACAACCTCTGGCTGGGCCGTTACCCCAAGGTGGGCGGCATCATGGTCAGCGAAGGGACCATGCGCAAGCGCACCAAAGAGATCTTCGACCAGCTGGAGGTCCACGTGGACCCCAAAGCCATCATGTCCACCATGCCCGTTTCCCAGCGGCAGATGGTGGAGATCGCCAAGGCCGTCAGCTACGACGCCAAGGTCATCGTCTTCGACGAACCCACTTCCTCCCTGACGGAGACCGAGGTGGAGCACCTGTTCCGCATCATCAACATGCTGCGTGACAAGGGCTGCGGCATCATTTACATCTCCCACAAGATGGAAGAGATCCTGCGCATCAGCGATGATGTGACCATCATGCGGGACGGCACCTGGGTGGCCACCCGGCCGGCCAAGGAGCTGACCATGGATGAGATCATCCGGCTGATGGTGGGCCGGGAGCTGACCAACCGCTTCCCGCCCAAGGACAATGTCCCCGGCGAGGTGATTCTGGAGGTCGAGCATCTGGCCGGCAAGTACACCCGCCTCAAGGAGGCCAGCTTCCAGCTCCACAAGGGCGAGATCCTGGGCATTGCCGGTCTGGACGGCTCCGGCCGGACGGAGGTTCTGGAAAACCTCTTCGGCGCCATGACCCGGGACGGCGGCACCATCCGGATCCACGGCCGGGAGATCCGCAACCGCACGCCCCGGGAGTCCATCAAAAACGGCTTTGCCCTGCTGACGGAGGAACGCCGGGCCACTGGTATTTTCGGCATCCGGGATATCCGGGACAACACCGTCATCTCCAACCTGAAGAGCTACCTCATGGGCCATATCTGCCTGAGCGACAAGAAAATGCGGGAGGACACCGACTGGTCCATCCAGGCCATGCACATCAAAACGCCCAGCCAGGCGACCCAGATCCGGTCCCTGTCCGGCGGCAACCAGCAAAAGGTCATCATCGGCCGGTGGCTTTTGACCAAGCCGGAGATCCTGCTGCTGGACGAGCCCACCCGCGGCATCGACGTGGGCGCCAAATATGAGATCTATCAGCTCATCATTGACCTTGCCAAGGAGGGCAAGGGCGTCATCATGGTCTCCTCCGAAATGCCGGAGCTGCTGGGCGTGTGTGACCGGATTCTGGTCATGTCCGGCGGACGTCTTGCCGGCGAGGTGGACGCCAAGAACACCAGCCAGGAAGAGATCCTGACCCTGGCAGCCAAATATGTGTAAGGAGAGAGGAGAACCAGCATGAGTAACGAATCCAAGACTCTGGAGAAGGAAGCCCAGGCCCAGGCGGAGGCCCGTCAGCCCTGGACAGCCCGTCGGGTGGGAGACCTGATTTTGAACAACGCCCTGATCATCATCATGATCCTGGCCGTCATTTACATCGCCATCATCAACGAAAACTTCCTCAAGGCCGCCTCCATCATCAACATCATCTCTCAGACCGCGGCCTATCTGCCCGCCGCTCTGGGTATCGCCGGATGTATCGTCCTGACCGGTACCGACCTGTCCGCAGGCCGTGCCGTGGGCCTGACCGCCTGTATCTCCGCTTCCCTGCTGCAAAACGCGGAGAACCTGGCCAACAAGATGTGGCCTGAGATCGGCACGCTGCCCATCTGGGCCGTGATCATCATCGCCATGGCCATCGGCGCCCTGATCGGCTGCTTCAACGGCTTCTTCGTGGCCAAGTTCAAGCTCCATCCCTTCATCGTCACCCTGGCCAGCCAGCTGATCGTCTACACCTTCCTGCTGCTGTACGTGAAGGCCGGCAACAACAACGGCATGGCCATCTCGGGCCTTGACAAGTCCTATTCCGGCTTCATCACCGGTTCCCTGCTGAAGATCGGCGGCACCCCCATCCCCAACTATGTGTGGATCGCCGTGATCTGCACCATCGTGATGTGGTTCATCTGGAACAAGACCACCTTCGGCAAGAACATGTTCGCTCTGGGCGCCAATGAAGAGGCTGCCCGGGTCTCCGGCGTCAACGTGTTTGCCACCACGCTGATGGTCTTTGCCCTGGCCGGCGCCATGTACGCCGTCACCGGCTTCATCGAGGGCGCCCGCGTGGCCTCCAACACCGCCAACACCGGCCTCAACTACGAGTCCGACGCCATCGCGGCCTGCGTCATCGGCGGCGTCTCCTTCGTCGGCGGCATCGGCAAGATCCGCGGCATCGTCATCGGCGTTCTGATGCTGCGTCTGATCTTCGTTGGCCTGAACATGATCGGCATCAACCAGGACCTGTTCTACATCATCAAGGGCGGCATCATCCTCTTTGCCTGCGCCCTGGATATGCGCAAGTATCTGGTCAAGAAGTGAGAAACCGGGGGATCGCTTTCCCCTCTCCCCCGCCGTCCACCGGGGCGGCGGGGGTGGAATCTCCGCCCATACGCGGGCGGACCCGGGGCATTGGCCCCCGGACCCCTGGGGGGCACGCACTGGCTGCGCGCCCTCTCTTTTTATTTCCAATCCAGGGGCAATGTGCTATACTGACGGAGAAAAGGATGTGAGAAAACATGGACCTCTATAAGGTGCTGCTGGTGGACGACGAGGAGGACATCCGGGTGGGCATCAGTCGGAAAATGGACTGGAGCGGCCTGGGATTTGAACTGGTGGGCGAGGCGGAAAACGGCCGGGACGCCCTGGAACTGGCGGAGTCCGTGCAGCCGGACGTGGTCCTGACGGATATCAAGATGCCCTTTATGGACGGGCTGGAGCTGTGCAGCATTTTGACCAAGCGGCTGCCGGGGTCCAAGTTCGTGGTATTCTCCGGCTTTGACGATTTTGAGTACGCCAAGCAGGCGGTGCGGATGAACGTCTCGGAGTACATCCTCAAGCCCATCAACGCCGCGGAGCTCTCGGCGGTGCTGCAAAAGCTCAAGGAGCAGCTGGACACCGAACGGACGGAGCGGCAGAACCAGGAGACCCTGCGGGAGCGCTATGAGGAGAGTCTGCCGGTGCTGCGCAGCCTCTTTCTCTCCCGGCTGCTGGAGGGCCGGGTGGACCGGACGGAGGAGCTGGCGGCCCGGTACGATGTGGACCTCTCCGGTCCCTCTCTGGCGGCGGCCCTGGTCCATATCCACGCGCCCCAGGAGCGGCGGGAGCTGCTCTCCCTCTCCGTGCAGCAGCTCTTTGAGGAGAACCTCTCCCTGCCGGGGTGCGTCTGCCGTCCCTTTTTGTACAAGGAGACGGTGGCGCTGCTGGCCTCGCTGCACAGCGAGGTCTCCATCTACGATTTCATCGCCGCCATCGGCCGGGTCTGCTCCCTTTCGGAGCGGTACCTGGGGGTGAAGCTGACGGTGGGCGTGGGCACCCCCTGCGCCACGCCGGAGGAGCTGCCCAAATCCGCAGCCGGTGCCCGCAGCGCCCTGGATTACCGGGGGTTGGTGGGCAAGGGCGGCACCATCTACATCGGCGACCTGGAGCCGGACGCCGGGGTCCGCCCCGCCTTCGACGAAAACGACGAGCGGGCGGTGACTGCCGCCGTGAAGCTGGGCAGCGCCCAGGAGGTCCGGGACGTGGCCCGGCAGCTGACGGACAAGCTCCGGGCCTCGGGGCAGTCCATGGCCCAGTGCAACCTCTTTTTCCTGGAGCTTCTCACATGCCTTCTCAAGCTCACCCGCAGTGCCGGGCTGGAGCTTTCCGAGGTGTTCGGTTCCGGATTCACCGGCGCCGTCCAGGCCACGGACTTCGACACCCCCCAGGCCCTGGAGGACTGGTGCGTGGAGCGGTGCCTGCGGATCCAGGAGCTGATCCGCCAGCGAAGGACCGATTCCGCCGGGGAACTGGTGCAGCAGGCCAAGCGGTTCATCAACGACCACTATGCCGAAAGCGACCTCTCCGTGGAGCGGCTGTGCGCCCATCTCCATCTGAGCCCGGCGTATTTCTCCACCCTGTTCAAGCGGGAGGTGGGCATGAGTTTTACCGCCTACGTGACGGTGGTGCGGATGGAGGCGGCGGCCACGGCCCTGCGCACCACCGAGGAAAAGACCTACCTCATTGCCCGCAAGTGCGGCTATGACGACCCCAACTACTTCAGCTATGTCTTTAAGCGCCATTTCGGCGTGACCCCCACCAAATACCGCGCCGGCGCCTGAGCGCCGGGGCGGACGACGTCTCAGAGAGGAGGCCCCCGCGTGCTTGGACCGTTTCGCAGATGGTGGCAGGAATTCTACCGCCGCAGCAGCATCCAGGGCATTTTGTCGCTGTCCTTCACCGCCGTGGCGGTGGTGGGCATGATCTTCATGGGCCTGGCGCTGTTTTTCCGGTTCTCTGCCAATACCAACGCGCAGATGGCGGAAAACAGCCAGCGGGTGCTGGCCCAGGTGAATCTGAATCTGGATGCGTACCTGCGCCGGATGATGCGCTTGTCCGATACGGCCTATTACTCCGTCATCAAGGACGCGGACCTGGCGGAGGAGGATTTGTCGGAGGCGCTGGACCTTCTTTATGAGAACAACCGGGATGCCCTGGTGTCCATCGCGCTGTTTTCTGAAGAGGGGGATCTCATCGCCTCCACGCCGCTGGTGGGGCTCAAGAACAGCGTCAATCCGGAAAAGGAATCCTGGTTCACCACCGCCATGGACCGGATCGAAAACCTCCACTTTTCCACGCCCCATGTGCAAAACCTCTTTGAGGACCCGGACTACCAGTACCGCTGGGTGGTATCTCTCAGCCGGCAGGTGGAGATGACCCGGGCGGGGGCCATCGAAAGCGGCGTGCTGCTGGTGGACATGAGCTTCGGCGGCATCGAGCAGATCTGCAAGGATGTGGACCTGTCCTCCACCGGCTACCTCTATCTCATCGACGGAGACGGGGAGATCATCTATCACCCCCGCCAGCAGCTGATCTATGCGGGACTGCTGGAGGAGAACAACCTGGCTGCCGCCGGCTACACCGACGGCAGTCACCAGGAGACCTTCGGCGGCACCCGCCGGGAGGTGACGGTCAAGACCGTGGGCTACACCGGCTGGAAGCTGGTGGGCGTGGTGCCCTCGGAGAATCTGTGGGACAACTACGGACAGCTGGTGCTGTTTTTCCTCTTCGTGGTGCTCTTCTCCATCTTTTTGCTGGTGTTTGTGAACCTGCGCCTCTCGGAGTGGATCACCGCCCCGGTGAAAAAGCTGGACCGGGCGGTCAAAGAGCTGGAGCACGGCAGCACGGAGGTGGACTTTGATGTGGGCGGTCCCGGCGAGGTGGAGCATCTGAGCCACTCCATCCGCTCCATGGTCTCCACCATGCGCCATTTGATGGACGACATTATTGAGCAAGAGGAGCAAAAGCGGCGCAGCGAACTGGAGGTGCTCCAGTCCCAGATCAACCCCCATTTCCTGTACAACACCCTGGACAGCGTCATCTGGATGACGGAGAACGGCCGCACCGACGACGCGGTGGTGATGCTCACCTCCCTGGCCCGCTTCTTCCGGATCTCGTTGAGCCGGGGCAGCAGCATCATCCCCATCCGGGATGAGCTGGAGCACGCCCGGCACTATCTTACCATCCAGAAGATGCGCTATAAGAACAAGTTCTCCGCCACCATTACGGCGGAGGACGGCGTGGAGAGCCTCTACACCATCAAGCTCATCGTCCAGCCCATTCTGGAAAACGCCATCTACCACGGCATGGCCTATGCCGACGGAGACGGGGAGATCACCGTCCGGGCCTTCCGGGACGGAGGAGACGTCCTCATCGAAGTCTCGGACAACGGCCCCGGCATGCCGGAGGAGGTGGTGGAGAGTCTCCTGGATCCCAATGGCCCTGCCGCGGCGGCAGGAGCCAAGGGCTCCGGCATCGGCTTCCGGAACGTCCACCGGCGCATCCGGCTGACCTTCGGAGCCGACTACGGCCTTACCATTTTCAGCGAACCGGACGACGGCACCACCGTGCGGATCCGCCTGCCGGCGCTGGATGAAGAGGCGGCCCGCCGCTACCGGAAGGAGGGAGAGGCATGAAGCACAAGGTGATCTGGCAGCTGGTGGTGCCTCTCCTGGGACTTTGCGTGCTGTTTATGCTGCTGGCCACGGAGCCTGCCAAGGTGCAGGCCCGGCAGGAGCCGGTGGAGATCTCGGTGATCCTCCGGGAGACGGAAAGCGGCACCTGGTCCGCCACCCGGCAGGGCATGGAGCAGGCGGCCATGGACCTGAACGTGGAGCTGCGGGTGCTGACGCTGAGCCGGGAAAACGACGCCGAGGAGCAGCGGGACCTGCTGGAGCGGGAGGTGGCCAGCGGCGCCGACGGTGTGCTGCTGATCCCCGCGGACCGGGAGGTGCTCTCCGAGGCTGTGGAGACGGCGGCGGACGCCGTGCCGGTGGTGACCATGGAGACCGATATGTCCCAGGACGGCGCTTCCGGCTATATCAGCGTAGACAATGACGCCCTGGGGCGGATGCTGGGAGACATCGCCCTCAACGGCGCCCCGGAGGGGTCCTCCGTGCTGCTGCTCAGCGGCGTGTCGGAGGCCACCGGCATCTCGGACCGGCTGACAGCGGCGCAGGAGGTGCTGGAGGCGGCGGGGCGGAAGGTATACCGCTGTGTCCTGCGTCCCGAGGAGAGTCTGGAATCCGTTCTGGAGGGCGAATTGGCTGCCTTGGCCCCGGCGGCGGTGGTGGCCTTCGATACCCCCACCCTGGAGCGGACTGCCCGGGTGCTGCGGGAAAAGGAATCCGCGCCGCTGCTGTACGGCGCGGGGTCCAGCGCTGCCATCGCGGCGTATCTGGAACAGGGCGCCGTCACGGCGGTGGTGGCCCGCAACGAGTTTGCCGCCGGGTATCTGGCAGTGGAGGCGCTGGTGGAGGTCCTCTCCAACCACGCCGATGTTACGGCACCGCCGCTGTCGTTTTCCGTGGTGCGCAAGGAGAATATGTATGATCCGGAGAACCAGAAGCTGCTGTTCCCGGTGACCCGGTGAGGATGGAAGGAGGCGCATCATGAAAAAAGCCGTCTTGGCGGCAGCGGCCGTGGTGCTGGCGGTACTGGCGCTGCTGGCCGGCTGCGGAAAAGAGCAGGAGACGCCCACGGTCCGCATCGGTGTGGCACTTTATCAGCAGGAAGACACCTTCCTCTCCACCGTGGTGCAGAATCTGGAGCAGCTGGCCCGGGCGGAGGAGCAGGCGCGGGGCATCAAGATCAACCTCAACGTCACGGACGCCCGGGGCAGCCAGTCCGCCCAGAATGAGCAGGTGGACACCTTTTTGCAGCAGGGGTGCGACGTGATCTGCGTGAATCTGGTGGACCGCACCGCTGCCGCTGTCATTGTGGACAAGGCCCAGGCCGCCGGCGTGCCGGTGATCTTTTTCAACCGGGAGCCGGTGGAGGAAGATCTGGAGCGCTGGGAGAAGGCCTGCTACGTGGGCACCCCGGCGGAGGAAGCGGGGCGGCTCCAGGGCGGTATCGTGCTGGACGCCTGGAAAAAAGACCCTGCCGCGCTGGATAAAAACGGAGACGGCATCCTCCAGTATGTGATGCTGGAGGGCGAGCCGGGCCATCAGGACGCCTTGCTGCGGACGGAATACAGCGTCAAGACGCTGATGACGGCGGGCGTGACCACGGAAAAGCTGGACAATTACAACGCCGACTGGCAGCGGGGGCTGGCCACCGTGCGGATGCAGCAGTGGCTGGAGGAGTTCGGGGAGAGGATCGAGCTGGTCTTTGCCAACAACGACGATATGGCCCTGGGCGCCATCGACGCCTGTCTGGAGGCGGGCATGACCCGGGAGGAGATGCCCTTCATCGTGGGGGTGGACGCCACGCCGCCGGCACTGAAGGCCCTGGAAGAGGGCACGCTCCAGGGCACGGTCCGCAACGACGCCGCCGGTCAGGCCCAGGGGATTTTGAATTTGACCTGTGCCCTGCTGGACGGCCAGGACCCGGTCAAAACGGTGGGACTGGAGGACGGACACTATCTGTGGCTGACTTACACCACCGTTACCCGGGAAAACCTGCCGGATGCGGGAACATAAAGAAGCAGGCGGGAGCGATTCTTTGGAATCGCTCC
>ENA-UOJM01002801-UOJM01002801.1-human-gut-metagenome-genome-assembly--contig:-P116-NODE-2801-length-11508-cov-6.868943_pt1 | contig 11508 bp, 10 predicted proteins | sample MGYA00242349_ERZ723896 | MGnify/ENA metagenome assembly ERZ723896 | reverse complement strand
CGGAGCTGGATGAACAGACCGTCTGGTCCGCACCGCCGGAGGGCGGCGGTCTGGCCGATGCCATGGCATCCCTGCCGCCCCGGTACCGGGAGGTGCTTCTGCTAAAATACTACAACGGCTATTCCGCCCGGGAGATCGCGGGATTTCTCTCCGCCACCCCTGATGCCGTGACCCAGACCTTGCACCGGGCCCGGAAGAAGCTGGCGGAAATTCTGGATGAGAGGGGGGAGACGCCATGATGATCTCAGAGGAGGCCCTGTACGCGGCGGCGCCGGAGGCGGCGGAGAAATTCCTCTCCGCTCTGCCGGACCGGGAGGACTGCGTCCATGACTTCTCCCCGGACTTCGAGGCCCGGATGGCGACGCTGCTCCGCCGTCAGCGGAGACGGCGGCACTGGCGGGCCCTGCTGGCGGCGGCCGCCGTGCTGGGCGCCCTGGCGGCGGGACTCTCCGTGGGGGCGGGGGACCGGACGGCCTGCCAGAGCTACTGGTCCCCGACGGACGGGGAACTGCGGTACGTTATCCGCCTGGAGCACACCACCACCCGGCCTTTCCAGGACGCCCAACTGCGCTGTGTGCCGGAGGGCTTCATCCTGGTCCGCGGCAGCACCAGTGAGATCCGCGGGGAGCGAAGTCTGGTGTACCGAAGGGGAGAGGATGCCTCCTTCACCCTGATGCAGACCCAGGGAGAGGACCTGGTGGGTTCCAAGGGGACCGCCTGCCAGGGCTCTGAGGTGGAGGTCAACGGCCGCCTGGGCCTGCTGGTGGAAGAGGAGACGGACAGCACAGAAAAAGACCTGCTGTGGACGGACGGGCCCTACATCTTCGCCCTCCATGGGAAGGGCCTGTCCGCCGAAGAGCTGCTGGAGATTGCCAGGAATGTGACCTGGTGACAGGAAAGGAAGGAATCTGATGAAACGCAATTACATTCCCTTTATCGCGGGCATGAGCACCATGCTGCTGTTGGTGGGGCTGGTGGGGGCCTCCCTGGCGGGGGAGACCAGGCCGCCCGCTGTCCCTCAGAGCGGAACGCTGAACGGACAGGTGGCCTACGGCGAGGCGGGTGTGGCTCTGTTCGGCAAGGAACAGGTACCTGCCGGCGCTGCCTGGACTACGGAGGACGGAGCGCAGATCCCCACTGTGCTGACCTACACTGATGAAAACGGGGAGGACCACTACTTCATCAGCGCCGAGACCGCGGCGGAGGTGCTGGACATGGTCTACGGCGCGGTGTACCGGGAGGACCTGAACTGCATTGATTTCGGCACTGAGGCGGCCGTAGATGCGGAGGGCAATCCCCGTCTAGACGGGAACGGCCAGCCCATCTACTGGACGGGGGCTGAGTTCTTCTCCAGAAGGACCACGCAGAACGAAGACGGCACGGAGCGCATCATCGCCATCGGCAACCAGAAAGCGGAGATTCAGGTGGGGGACGGCACCTCCGTCATCGTCGGACACGGGCTGGAAGAGGACTCGCCCATCCGGGAGGAACTCATCCAGCGGCAGATGGAGACGCCCACCGTGCCGGAGTATGGCGTCAGCTGCGGGGTGTTCACCGAGGTGGACCCGGCGGTGCTGGATCCCGCCGCCTATCTGGGGCGGTTCGTGGACGGCGTGGCCCTCCAGGGGGCGGATCTGACGTACACCTTCCACTTCATGCCGGAGCTGCCCTATGCCGCCCTGGTGATCGAGAACCAGGGGGACCAGGACATCCTGGTGCGTGTCTTCCGCCCCTGGACCGTGGGCCATATCAACCAGGAGCTGTTCTCCATGGTTCGCATCCCCGCCGGAGAGACGCTGGTCCGGGCTTTCCAGGTCCAGGAAGGGGAGAGCGCCGACCTGCGGAACAAGCTGACGGTGGAAATCACCGGCATCGGTGATGGAGAGGCCCAGGTGCGCCTGTCCTCGGAGCAGTACGGCGGCAGTACCCGGAAATAAACCGAACAGCAGCCGCCCGGCTTTCGCCGGGCGGCTGTGGCTTATACTCTGGAGGTCAGCCCGTGCTTTTCCAGGGCCGCCCTGATTTTCTCCAGCCCGGCCTCGGTGGGGTCGCACAACGGCAGGCGCAGGGGGCCCACGTCCCAGCCCAGCAGGTTCAGCGCCGTTTTGACGGGGATGGGGTTCACGTCGCAGAACATGGCGTCGCAGAAGTCCTTCAGCTCCAGCTGCAGCTTTCCGGCGGCGGCGAAGTCGTTCCGCAGGCACAGCTCCGTCAGCCGGTGCATCTCCGCCGGCAGGACGTTGGCCACTACGGAGATGACGCCCTTGCCGCCCAGCATACAGATGGCCGCTGTCTCGTCATCGTTGCCGGACCAGATGGAGAAGTCCTCCGGGCACAGGTTCCGGGTCTTCTGAATGTTGGAGAAATTGCCCCCCGCCTCCTTGACGCCGTTGATGTTGGGGTGCTTGGCAAGCTCCGCATACGTCTCCGGCGCGATGGTGACGCCGGTGCGGGAGGGTACGTCGTACAGGATCAGCGGCACATCCACGCCGTCGGCGATCACCTGGAAGTGGCGGATGAGCCCGGCTTGGCTGGCCTTGTTGTAGTAGGGCGTCACCAGCAGCAATCCGTCGGCCCCGGCCCGCTCCGCGTCCCGGGACAGGGCCAGGGCGTTCTCTGTGGAGTTGGAGCCGGTGCCGGCGATCACCGGCAGCCGCCCGTCCACGTGGTCCACACAGAACTCGATGGTCCGCATCCGCTCCCGGTAGCTCATGGTGCTGGCCTCGCCGGTGGTGCCGCAGACGATGATGGCGTCGGTGCCGTTTTTCATTTGAAAGTCCAGCAGCTTCCCCAGGGTGGGGAGATCCACGGTCTCTTTGGTAAAGGGCGTGACAATGGCCACACCGGACCCGGTGAAGAGAGGCTTTTTCAATGTACACACGCTCCTTTTCAGCTGGAAATGGGGAATTAGAAATTTTGGTGCCCGGTGGAGCTTGGAAATTTAAAATCGTTCCGCCTGCGGCGGAACACCTCCATTTCAAATTTCCAATTCCTAAATTTGATGCAGGTCTGAGGATAAAAGAGGCGGCCTGCCAACTCCGGCAAGCCGTCTCTTTTGTGGATGTATGAGATGGAATCAGTCCATGTATCCCTTGGCGCACAGCAGCTCCGCCAGGAGTACCGCGCCGCCCGCAGCGCCCCGCAGGGTGTTGTGGGAGAGGCACACGAACTTGTAGTCGTACTGGGTGTCCGGCCGCAGGCGGCCCACGGACACGGCCATGCCGTGCTCCAGGTTCCGGTCCAGCCGGGTCTGGGGCCGGTCAGGCTCCTCAAAGTAGTGGAGGAACTGCTTGGGGGCGGAGGGGAGCTCCAGCTCCTGGGGTACGCCCCGGAAGGCGGCCCAGTCGGCCTTGATCTGCTCCATGGAGGGGGCCTTGCCGTCCGCGAATTTCATAAACACCGCGGCCATGTGACCGTCCTGGCAGGCCACCCGGAAGCACTGGGCGGTGATGGAGGGGCCGTCGGCCCTGACGATCTTCCCGTCCTCCACGCGGCCCCACAGCTTCAACGGCTCCTGCTCGCTCTTCTCCTCCTCGCCGCCTATGTAGGGGATGCAGTTGTCCACCATCTCCGGCCAGCGCTGGAAGGTCTTGCCGGCGCCGGAGATGGCCTGATAGGTGCAGACCAGGATTTTGTCCAGGCCGTACTTCTTCAGGGGGTGCAGGGCCGGGACGTAGCTCTGGAGCGAACAGTTGCTCTTCACGGCGATGAAGCCCCGGCGGGTGCCCAGGCGCTTGCGCTGGGCCTCGATCACCGCCAGATGGTCCGCGTTGATCTCCGGGACTACCATGGGTACATCGTCGGTCCACCGGTGGGCGGAGTTGTTGGAGACGATGGGGCACTCCAGTCTCGCGTATTTCTCCTCCAGGGCCCGGATCTCCTCTTTCTTCATGTCCACGGCGCAGAAGCAGAAATCCACCATGGAGGCCAGCCGCTCCGCGTCCTGCTCCGCGTCCAGGACCACCAGATTTTTGGCCTCCTCCGGCATGGGGACGTCCAGGGCCCAGCGGCCCGCCACCGCCTCGGCGTAAGGTTTGCCGGCGCTGCGTGCGCTGGCGGCGATGGCCGTCAGCTGAAACCAGGGGTGATGCTCCATCAGCGTGATGAAACGCTGGCCCACCATGCCGGTGCCGCCGATGATTCCGACTTTGTACTGTTTCATAGTATGTGCCTCCTGCTCCCATGTTGCGGCGGAAAAACGCGATGCCTTCCGTCGATTTTGGTTGAATATGGCGCCGGAATGTACTATAATGATCCATATTGATGTAGAAAGCCTGTACTTCCAGCACGGACATTTGTACATATATTAGCATACTTCCGCGATTCCGTCAAGGTGCATGGCTTGGGGAGGTTCCATGAAAAAAGGCTTGTTCCTGCTGTCGCTGATTGTGACATTTTACGCCCTGGGTACTGTCAGCGCCTCCGCCGTCACCAATGATACGGTGAAGGTGGGGCTGCGGTACGGCTCCTCCGTCATGTCCTCCGCCAACCTGGAAAACGATGAGGGCAGCGGTTACGAGTTCGGGTACTTCGAGGACGACCGGACCTTCGTGTCCCTGGGTGAGACGGACGAGACCGCCATCACCATGGAGCCGGCAGGCCGGGACGGCATCCAGGTGACCATCACCGGCACAGACCGGGTCCTCTATGAGAGCAGGGAGGACACCCTGGCCGTGATGCCCCAGGGCCGGGACCCCGTCACCTGGTTCCGGGGGAACCGCTATCGGGGCGGGTTCGAGTACACCGTCAGCGGCGGCGGGCTGCAGGTGGTGAACGTGGTGGACCTGGAGGACTATGTGAAGGGCGTTCTGCCCTCTGAAATGCCGGGGAACTGGGAGCTGGAGGCCTTGAAGGCCCAGGCCGTGTGCGCCCGGACCTTTGCCTGCCTCACCACCAAGCACCTGTCCGCCTACGGATTCGACGTGTGCAGCTCCACAGACTGCCAGGCGTACAGCGGCATCGGTGAGGCCACCTCCGCCACGGACCGGGCGGTGGAGGAGACGGAGGGGGAGTGCCTCTATTATGACGGCGAGCTGGCCCAGGCCTACTACCACTCCTCCGACGGCGGCGCCACCGAGGACGCGGAGAACGTCTGGGGCACCGACGTGCCCTATCTCCGGGGAAAGGAAGACCCCTACGAGGCGCAGATCTCCATTCCTGATTACAGGTGGACGGTCACCTATACCTGGGAGGAGCTGACCTGGGTGCTGCAGAACAGCGGCTACGACATCGGGGACGTGGTGGACGCCTATGTATCGGAAGTCACCGATCTGGGCAACGTGTATTCCGTGACCTTTGTGGACAGCCGGGGAAAGACCCTGGTCCGCACGGGGGACGATGCCCGGATGGCCTTTTACAGCACCACCCTGGGCAAGAACGTCCCCAGCCTGCGGTTCACCATCACCGGCGGCACCGGGGGCGGCAGCAGCTACGCGGTGAACAGCGCCTCCGGCACCCTGTCGGCTCTGGACGGTGCGTCCGTCATCTCCGGCAGCGGCACCGTCAGCCGCCTGGAGGGGGAGGACCACGCCGCCATCTCCGCCTCCGGAACGGCGGACCTCACCGGCGGCAGCTCCGGCGGGCGGGGCTCCGCCTCCCGGGGCGGCATCACCATCACCGGCACCGGAAACGGCCATAACGTGGGCATGAGCCAGTACGGCGCCAGGGCCATGGCGGAGCAGGGCCACGACTACATCGACATTTTGGAATTTTATTTCACCGGCATCCGTGTCCGGTAATGAGAAGGAAGCAACATGAAGACCAGTGATTTTTACTACGACCTGCCCCAGGAGCTGATCGCCCAGACCCCCATTGAGAAGCGGGACACCTCCCGCCTGATGACCCTGGATCGGGTGAGCGGCGCCACGGGACACCACCATTTCTACGACCTGCCGGACTACCTGAACCCCGGCGACTGCCTGATTTTGAACAACTCCCGGGTGCTGCCCGCCCGTCTGGTGGGACAGCGGCTGCCCGGCGGCGGCATCTGCGAGGTGCTGCTGCTGAACGACAGGGGAGACAAGGTGTGGGAGTGTCTGGTCCGCCCGGGCCGGAAGCTCCGCAAGGGCACCAGACTGTCCTTCGGCAACGGGGAGCTGACCGCCGAGATCGTGGAGCAGCTGGAGGAGGGCGGCCGCCTGATCCGCTTCGACTACGAGGGCATCTTTCTGGAGACGCTGGAGCGGCTGGGCAAGATGCCCCTGCCCCCCTACATCAAGGAGGAGCTCCAGGACCAGGAGCGGTATCAGACCGTGTACTCCAAGGTCCTGGGCAGCGCCGCCGCCCCCACGGCGGGGCTCCACTTCACCCCGGAGCTGCTGGAGAAGATCCGGGCCAAGGGCGTAAAGATCGGGTATGTGACGCTCCATGTGGGCCTGGGCACCTTCCGGCCCGTGAAAGAGGACACCATTGAGGACCACCCCATGCACAGCGAGTATTGCACCATCCCCCAGGAGACGGCGGACCTCATCAACGAGACCCGGGCAAACGGGGGCCGGTGCATCTGCGTTGGCACCACCTCCTGTCGGACATTGGAGTCCTGGGCCGCCGAGGACGGACACATGGAGGCCAAGTCCGGCTGGACGGACATCTATATCTACCCCGGCTACCGATTCAAGGTGATGGACGGCCTGGTGACCAACTTCCACCTGCCGGAGAGCACCCTCATCATGCTGGTGTCCGCTTTCGCCGGGCGGGAGCACGTGCTGGCCGCCTATGAGGAGGCGGTGCGGGAGAAATACCGCTTCTTCTCCTTTGGCGACGCCATGTTCATCAGCTGATATTGCCGCGCCCGGCGGACCTGCCGGGCGCTTTTTCAGAGGAGGAGTCCCATGCTGGAGCTTCTGCACATTGAGAATATCGCGGTCATCCAGGAGGCGGACATCCAGTTCCGCCCCGGCTTCAACGCCCTCACCGGCGAGACCGGCGCCGGAAAGTCCATTGTCATCGACGCCATGGGCGCGGTACTGGGCGGGCGCACCTCCCGAGACCTGGTCCGCACCGGCGCGGACCGGGCCTTTGTCAGCGCCGAATTTTCCCAGGTGCCCGGTGATCTGGCCGGGTTGGCGGAGACCGGAGCTGCCCCGGACGAGGACGGCCACCTGCTGCTCCAGCGGGAGCTGACGGGGGACGGCAAGAACCTCTGCCGGGTCAACGGCCGCCCTGTCACCGTGGCCCAGCTGCGCAGGATCGGAGAAGAGCTGCTGAACATCCACGGCCAGCACGACGGCCAGCAGCTGCTGGACGAGGAGCAGCACCTGAGCTATCTGGACCGCTTTGGCCGGACGGAGGCACCCCTGGGGCGGTATCAGGCGGCCTATGAGGCCATGGCCGACTTACAGGCGAAGATTCGGGCTCTCCAGATGGACGAGGCGGAGAAGGCCCGGCGGATGGACAGCCTCCGCTTTCAGATCGACGAGCTGGAGCGGGCCCAGCTGGTGCCCGGCGAGGAGGAGAGCCTCACAGAGCGGCGGGACCTGCTGCGGAACGGGGAGAAGTACCTCTCCGCCCTGTCGGGGGCGGACTACTGCCTGAACGGCGGGGAGGAGGGAGGCGGCGCCGTCTCCGCCCTCCGGGACGCGGAGGAGGCCCTTGCCGGTGTCCGCACGCTCTCCGGAGACATGGGGGAGCTGTACCAGCGCCTGGAACAGCTGCGGTGTGAAGCCTATGACCTTGCCGAGATCATTCGGGACAAGCGGGAGGCGTTCGACTTCTCCCCGGCGGAGCTGGACGCGGTGGAGAGCCGGTCTGACCTGCTGTACCGGCTGAAAAAGAAGTACGGCGCCACGGTGGAGGAGATGCTGGCCTACCTGGACAAGTGCCGCCGGGAGCTGGACGATATGGAGACGGCGGACGACACCCTGGCCCGGCTGGAACAGCAGCTGGAGAAGGCCCGGAAGGCCGTCCTGGCAGCGGGGGCGGAGCTGACCGCCGCCCGGAAAGAGGCCGCCGCCGTCCTGGAGCAGCGCATCCAGTCCGAGCTCCGGGACCTGGACATGCACAAGGTCCGGTTCGCCATCGACTTCGGGGAGAAGGAGCCGGGCCCCGACGGCTGTGACGCCGTCCGGTTTCTGATGTCTGCCAACACCGGGGAGGACTTGAAGCCCATCGCCCGGATCGCCTCCGGCGGTGAGCTGGCCCGGATCATGCTGGCTCTGAAAAATGTGCTGGCGGAGCAGGAGTCCATCGGCACGCTGGTGTTCGACGAGGTGGACACCGGCGTCTCCGGCCGTGCGGCCCAGAAGGTGGCGGAGAAGCTGGCCCAGGTCAGCCGCCGCAAGCAGGTGCTGTGCGTGACCCACCTCCCGCAGCTGGCCGCCATGGCGGACACCCACTTCTCCGTGGAGAAGGGGGAGCGAGCCGGCCGCCCCTCTACCCGTGTGGTGCTGCTGGCCCGGGAGCAGCGGCAGGCGGAGCTGGCCCGGATCACCGGCGGCAGCCGCGTGACAGAGGCCCTGCTGGCAAGCGCCGGAGAGCTGCTGGACCAGGCGGAGCGCTATCGGAGCGAATTAGGAATGAGGAATCATGCGGAATGAGCAATTTCTGGGTCCGGCTTTGCCGGACCCATTCCAATTGTTCCGCCTGCAGCAGAACACATGAATTCCGAACTCCCAACTGACCAAACGTCCCTCTTTCGCATACAATGGCGGGAAGAGGAGGGGAGCCCATGCGCTTTTTTGCAGACTACGACCGCAGTGCCGCCGTGCTGTATGCCCACCAGTGGGCCTATGGCCGGAACCCGGCCTTTTACGACTACGAGAACGTGGGGGGAGACTGCACCAACTTCGCGTCTCAGTGTGTGTTCGCCGGCAGCGGTGTGATGAACTTCACCCCGGATTTCGGCTGGTACTACATCGACGCCAACCAGAAGTCCCCCTCCTGGACCGGGGTGCCCTATTTCTGGAATTTCATGACCAGGCAGGCGCCCTCCGTAGGGCCGGTGGCCCAGCCCTGCGCCCTGGAGGACCTGCAGCCCGGGGACCTGGTGCAGCTGAGCTTCAACGGCCAGGAGTTCCAGCATACGCCGGTGGTGGTGCGGGTGACGGCGCCCATCACCCTGGAGACGGTACTGATCGCCGCCCACAGCTACGACGCCGACAACCGGCCCCTGTCCACCTACACGTTCCAGGACATCCGGTTTCTGCACGTACTGGGCACCATCCGGCCTTAGGCAATCGTTTGCGCAAAATGAACAGGGAAAACCGGCTGGGAGGGAGCGCCTCTCAGCCGGTTTCCTTTTGCTTTTTCCTTGATTTTTTCACGTGTGACAAGGGATTTGCCTTTGCAGCTATCCGCAGGGATTCGTTGTCGATGTGGGTGTAGATTTCCGTGGTGTTCAAATGGTCGTGGCCCAGCACCTCCTGGACGGCCCGGACGTCCACGCCGTTCTGCAGCATCAGCGTGGCGGCGGTGTGCCGCAGCTTGTGGGAGCTGTACTCCGCCGGGTCGATGCCCGCCTGACCCAGCCGCTTTTTCACCATGGCGTGGACCGTGGAGCGGCTGATCCGCTCGTTCTGAGAGGAGAGGAAGAGGGCGTTTGCGTCCCGGCCGGTGATGGGCCGCCGCACCGCCAGATATTTGGCGATGGCGTCCTGGCAGGCGTCGTTCAGGTAGATGATCCGGACCTTGTTGCCCTTGCCAAGAACCCGCAGGGCATCCTCCTGGATGTCGGAGAGGTTCAGACCCACCAGTTCGCTGATCCGCAGCCCGCAGTTGAGGAACAACGTCAGGATACAGTAATCCCGCTCCTGATTTTTGCCGTCCACGGAGTCCAAAAGCTGGATGCTCTCGTCCAAGGTCAGGTATTTGGGCAGGGTTTTCTTCAATTTCGGAGAATCCATATCTTTGACAGGATTTTCACGAAGTAAGTGCATCTTATTGGTGAGGTAGTTGTAAAACGACCGGATCGTGGCGATCTTCCGGGCCCGGGACGCGGCGTTCAGGCCGTAGCCAGAATTCCGGCTGTTCTGGTGCTGGACCCGGTCCCGGCTGAGGTACGTCATGTAGCCGTAAATGTCCGTCAGGGTCACGGAGGCCACGAAGGCCAGATCCACGTCCGTAATGTCGATCTCATCCAGAGACCGGTCACACAGGGACGGGTCCCGGGTCTGCTTGAGATAGCGGAAGAAATTCCGCAGATCCAGAAAGTATTCGTCCACGGTCCGCTTGGAGTGGGCTTTGATGGTCTCGTGGTACGAGAGAAAGTCCCGCAGAATCTGCGGCGCTTCGGTGCGGTAATCAGCCATAACGATGTCAACTTGCGGGCAGATACTCCGCGCAGCCGCCGGAGCGGCTGCTGGGGGGTTAGGTCGTGCCGGGGGCCTGAAACGGGCCCCGGAGCGGTTTGGCTCTCCCCTAAATTGAACAAAATTTTTATTTTGTTCAATTTTCTATCTCCCCGCAAAACCTCCTTCCCTGACAGGTCTTTTGAAAATTTCCCGGCCGGACCGCAGCCGCAGCGCCGGCGGCACACGCCGGAACGCGCGGCGCATCTCCGGACCGGACATAAAAACCGCCGCTTTCGGCAAAGCTAGTCCCAAATCCATGGAGATGGGATGATGTGTATGAGTTTGATTCCCTGTACCAGCCAATGTGTGTATCAGCAGGACGGCGTCTGCACGCTGGACAGCGCCGCCGCGGCGGGCCTCCCCGCCCTGGGCGGCGCCTGCGTCCACTTCATTCCGACGGACGAAGGGCGGCTCGGATCGCCTCACCGATATTCCGCACCGGGATCAGACGAAGCCCCGCAGGCGCGGCCAGCTCCCCGGTCCGGCGGGACGGAATCAGGCACTGGGTAAAGCCCAGCCGCCGGACCTCGCTGACCCGCTGGCCCAGCTGGCTGACGGACCGCAGCTCTCCGGTGAGGCCCACCTCCCCGATGGCCACCAAATCCGCCGGCACCGGCCGGTCCAGATAGCTGGAGGCCAGGGCGATCACCGCCGCCAGATCCGCGGCGGGCTCGTCCAGGCTCAAGCCGCCGATGATGTTCAGGTACGCGTCGCAGGCGGAGACCTTCAGGCCGCCCCGCTTCTCCAGCACCGCCAGCAGCATGGCGAAGCGGTTGTAGTCAAAGCCGTTGCTGGTGCGGCGGGGGTTGCCCGCCGGAGACGACACCGCCAGCGCCTGAATCTCCGCCAGCACCGGCCTTGCCCCCTCCATCACACAGGTGACGCAGGTCCCGGGGGCGTCCTCCGGCCGACCGGACAGCAGCATCTCCGACGGGTTCTCCACCTCCACGAGGCCGCTGTCCCGCATCTCGAAGACGCCGATCTCATTGGTGGCGCCGAAGCGGTTCTTGGCCGCCCGCAGGATGCGGTAGGCGGTGTGCTGGTCTCCCTCAAAGTACAGCACGCAGTCCACCATGTGCTCCAGAACCTTGGGGCCGGCAATGGACCCCTCCTTGTTCACATGGCCGATGACGAACACCGTGTTCCCCTGCCCCTTGGCCCGCTGCAGCAGGGCCCGGGTGGCGGCCTGCACGTGGCTGACGCTGCCCGCCGGGGACTCCGG
>ENA-UOJM01002800-UOJM01002800.1-human-gut-metagenome-genome-assembly--contig:-P116-NODE-2800-length-11514-cov-4.010908_pt1 | contig 11514 bp, 10 predicted proteins | sample MGYA00242349_ERZ723896 | MGnify/ENA metagenome assembly ERZ723896 | reverse complement strand
ATATTTGGCAGACATGGTAAATGTTATCGTATAGGTGGGGATGAATTCTGTACTGTAATTAATCAGAAGCAAAAAAGCTTTGATATTGGAAGACATGTAAAGCAGCTAAGGGAACTTGAAAAGTATACTGAAGAAGAACTTGGAATCAAAGACCTTAATGTGCAGATTGCATGTGGTTATGCTGAATATGATATAAAGACAGATAAGAACTTTGAAGATACAAGAAGTAGAGCAGATAAGAGAATGTACGAAAGTAAGAGAAGATTGAAAAAGAGAGTGATATATGGATAAATACGGAATTTTAAAGCATTATTTTGGGTATGATTCATTTCGTCCGGGTCAGGAAAAGTTAGTTGATGCTATTCTTGCAGGGCAGGATGTGTTAGGAATTATGCCTACAGGTGCGGGAAAATCATTATGTTATCAGGTGCCGGCATTGTTAATGTCCGGCATTACTCTTGTTGTATCTCCACTTATATCGCTAATGAAGGATCAGGTTGGAGCACTTAATCAGGCAGGTGTACATGCAGCTTATATTAACAGTTCTCTTACAGATAATCAGATAGCTAAGGCACTCGCATTTGCAAAGCAGGGACGGTATAAAATTATATATGTTGCACCTGAAAGGCTGGAAACCTGGGGCTTTCTTGATTTTGCCACGCATGTAGAGATATCTATGATTACTGTAGATGAAGCTCACTGTATATCACAGTGGGGGCAGGATTTCAGACCAAGTTATCTGAATATATTGTCTTTTGTTAAGAAACTGGCAAGGCGTCCTATAATAAGCGCGTTTACAGCTACAGCGACAAGCAAAGTAAGAGATGATATATTGCAGATTCTTTCACTCGAAAGACCTGTAATACTTACGACAGGTTTTGACAGAAGCAATCTGACATTCAAGGTCAAGCATATTAAGGACAAGGATTCATATATACTTGATTACCTTGTAAGCCACAGACAGGATAGTGGGATTATATACTGTGCTACAAGAAAAAATGTTGAAAAAGTCTATGACATGCTTAATGCTAACGGACTTTCTGTGACTAAGTATCATGCGGGTCTCTCAGCAGAAGAAAGAAAAGAAAATCAGGATTCATTTATATATGATATCAAGCCAGTTGTTGTTGCAACTAATGCATTTGGAATGGGAATTGACAAGTCAAATGTAAGATTTGTAATGCATTATAATATGCCGCAGTGTAGAGAGAATTATTACCAGGAGACCGGACGTGCCGGAAGAGATGGAGAGGATTCAGAATGCGTATTGCTGTATTCTCCGCAGGATATTATGATAAATAAGTTTTTCATAGAACATAGAGAGCCTAATCCTGATATAGATGCAGAAGAACAGGCACGTCTTATGATTCTTGATAAAAGAAGGCTTAATGCAATGGTCGATTACTGCAAGACAACAGGCTGTTTAAGAGAGTATATACTTAAATATTTTGGAGAAAGACCAGACAATCCAAAGGGTGGAAGATACAACTGCCATAACTGTTCTAACTGCGTTATTGATGAGGCAGAACGGGAAGCAGATGAGGCTTATATGTATCCGGGAAACCGTTTCAGTGCACCTGTATCAAGGAATGCTGCAATGGTGGCAGACAGAATGAAGCGTTCTGCCGCTGCTGCAAAGTCAGCATATGCAACGCCCAAGTCAAAGAAGCCGGAGGATGCACTTAATGACAGAGGTGTTATGTTGTTTAACAGACTGCGTGAGTTAAGAAAACAGATAGCTGTTTCAGTAGGTGTTCCGCCATATGTAATATTTTCAGACAGGACGCTTATAGATATGTGTCTTAAAGTTCCGTTTAATGAGGAAGAAATGCTGTCAGTAAGTGGTGTCGGTGAGAATAAATATGAGCGCTATGGCAAGGTGTTTATGGATGAAATATATGATTTTCTCGATGGTATGAAGCAGAATCTGGCAAGATGATATAAAAGTGTTTATGGACAGAAGAATGAATGGGAGATATGAATGAAGAATTATAAGATGATAATTACTTATGATGGTACAAGGTATTATGGCTGGGAACATCAGCCGACTACTGATATGACAATTCAGGGCAAGTTAGAATCAGTGCTTTCTGCCATGACAGGAACTGAGGTTGAGGTTATAGGTGCAGGAAGAACAGATGCCGGAGTGCATGCAAAGGGAATGGTAGCCAATGCGCATATGGAAACTAAGATGAAGGAAGAAGAGATATGCGATTATATGAACAGATATCTTCCAGAAGATATCTGTGTGCAGGAGGTCCGTGTTGCATCTGACAGATTTCACAGCCGTTACAATGCGCAGGGGAAAACTTACTGCTATACATGTTATGTTGGGGATAAAAAGCCTGTATTTAACAGAAAATATGTCAATATAATTGAGGGTAAGCTGGATGTTGATGCCATGAAGAGGGCAGCAGACATACTTACTGGAGAACATGATTTTGCATCATTTTGTGGCAATCCCAAGATGAAGAAATCTACAGTACGCGAGATTTATTCAATAGATGTTTCTTTAAAGGGTTCATTCCTTAATCTTACATATCATGGAAGCGGATTCCTACAGTATATGGTAAGAATATTAAGTGGTACACTTCTTGAAGTTGGACAGGGAAAGAGAACACCAGAGAGTATGTATGAACTTTTAGAGGAGAGAAACAGAAGCCTTGCAGGTGCAACTGCACCGGCGAAGGGACTGTGTCTTCTGAAGGTTGACTACTCGAAGGAGGCTTGATAGTCCGGACGCCGTACAGTGTGCTGTGGGAGGGCGTGAGATGTCCTTAGGCATCTGCCCTCAGGATTCTTATGTCTAGTGAAACTAAATGCCGCAATCTGCTAAGTTTATAATGGGACTTGTAATCAAACGCGCTTCGCTTGAACGAGATTACAAGTCCCAACCTTTAGCAGATTGCGGCATTAACTTTCACACGACATAAGAATATTCGGGCATACACCTAAGGACACCACACACCTATCCCACAGCATACTGTACGGCTGACTTCTTCTTCACCAAGTAGTCAGCCTCCGGACGAATGCTCGCCTGCGGCATTGCATTCTGAGTGGGGGCTGGTGAAGTGCGTGATGTCCTCTGTTGATAAGATACGTTTGCACCAGCCGTGGAAGGCTTGGCTGCTTAGTAGCGGGGTGGTGTCGCTTGGGTGTATGTTTATGTTGTGTGCTCGATTTATGACGAGCCGTGTGAATGTTAATAACGCCATCTGCAGAAGGTCTGTGCATGAAATCTCGTTCAAGCGAAGCGCGTTTGATTTCATGCATAGTAATAGACTTTGCAGATGGCGTTATTTACTTTCACTAGGCGATGAATCCATGAGAGCATGCAACATAAACATACACCCAAGTGACTCCCTCACTGTACTAATTAAAGCACCTTCGACAAGAAATCCTTCAATCGCTCACTCTGAGGATTGCCAAAGAATTCTTCTGGAGCCCCCTCTTCATTGATGACTCCATCATAGAAGAACATGCATCTGTTGGCAACTTCTTTTGCAAATCCCATCTCATGAGTTACGACAATCATTGTCATTCCTGATGCAGCAAGTTCCTTCATGATTGCGAGAACCTCACCAACCATTTCAGGATCAAGTGCGGATGTCGGCTCGTCGAAAAGCATTATCTCAGGATTCATTGCGAGTGCTCTTGCAATAGCAACTCGCTGCTTCTGACCACCACTTAACTGGTTAGGATAAGCATCGGCTTTGTCAGAAAGTCCCACTCTTGCAAGAAGCTCATCAGCTTTCTTATCAGCTTCTTCCTTACTCATAAGTCCCAGCTTAGTAGGAGCAAGAGTTATGTTTCTTCTTATAGTCATATTAGGGAAAAGGTTAAAATGCTGGAACACCATTCCAATCTTCTCTCTTAATTCATCCACATTTACACTCTTATCTGTAAGATCCTGCTCATGGAATAATACATGACCTTCTGTAGGAGTTTCAAGAAGGTTAAGTGAACGCAAAAATGTTGATTTACCGCAGCCAGATGGTCCGATAATTGCAATAACCTCTCCTTTGCGGACTGTTGTATTGATTGATTCTAATACAACATGGTCGCCAAAAGATTTCTTCAAATCCTTAACTTCAAGTATGATTTCGTTAGTATTATCGCTCATTGTTTCTTAACCTCCTCTCAAGTTTCTTAACAAGCTGTGAAAGTCCCATAACCATTACAAGGTAGATGATGGCAACACCAATAAGTGGAAGCATTGGATCATAAGTTATGCTTCGGATAATATCGCCGCCTCTTGTAAGGTCGTTAAGACCGATATAACCGCTGATAGATGTTTCCTTTAACAGAACAATGAACTCATTAGCAAGTGCTGGGAGAACATTCTTGAATGCCTGTGGAAGAATAACACTTATCATAGTTGTTTTATAAGAAAGACCAAGGCTTCGTGCTGCTTCAAACTGTCCGTTATCAATAGACATAATACCTGAACGGAATATTTCGGCAACATAAGCACCTGAGTTGATACCAAATGCAAGTATCGCAACAATAAGCTTGTCAATATGTACAGAACTGAATATTACATAGTAGATAATAAGCAGCTGTACCATAGTTGGTGTTCCTCTGATTACAGTAAGATAAATGTTGCAAATGAAGTTAAGAACCTTCATGTGTCCTGTCTTATCATGGTTAGAACGGACAACTGCAATAAGGAAACCAATAACAACACCCATAAGTGCTGCAAAGAATGCAATAATTACTGTGTTTAACAGACCTTTTAGAAGATAAGTGTATCTTGCTTCTTTGATGAAGTCTGTCTTGAACTTCTCAGCAAAACTCATGCCTGATGCAGAAGCATTGTCGTCACGGACAATAATAACCTGCTTAGAAGTTGTATAAGTAGTTGTGAAATCGATATTTTTCTTACGCTCATCAGTAACTGTCATACCAGCCATACCGAAATCAGCTTTACCAGAAGATACGGCAGTGATAATTGAATCAAATTCCATATCCTCAATTTTTAAATTCATTCCGAGGTAATCAGCAATAGCCTGTGCAATATCAGCGTCAATACCAATAATAGAACCCCCTTCATAGTACTCGTATGGCTTGAAGTAAGCATTTGTAGCCATAACAAGAGTTCCATTAGTACGGCTTATACCGTCTGGTGATTTGTAACCTGAAAATGTAGCATTATCGCCAACATAATCGTCAATAAGCTTCTGGATAGTTCCATCTGCCATAAGTACTTCAATAGCCTCATTGAGCTTTGCAGTAAGGGAATTGCCCTTAGCAACACAGATGGCATAATCCTCATTTGCAAATTCTTCTTCAAGAATTGTAAGGTCTGGATTAGCTTTAACAAATGCTAAAGCAGGCTGTTCATCAATAACAACAGCATCAGCTTTACCCTGCTTTAAAGCCTGTATAGCATCAGAACCTTTGTTGTATCTTGATACTGTTGTGCCAGAACCGTCAGTTTCGTAATCACTTACGAGAGTATCACCAGTTGTTCCTAACTGAACACCAATAGTCTTGCCTGCAAGATCATCTACAGAAAATACAGTGTTCTTAATCTTCTTGCCCTGACATGAAGTAAGAAGAACAGAAGAGAACAAGAGAGTGAGGGTCGCAAAAACCAAAAGGAATCTCGACCTGTACTTTTTAAAATTCATTAGTAACTCCTTTCCATGCGAACTGTGGTGTATACGGACGCTGCAAAGCGAATATATTTAGCTGTGGAGCACGCTTTCGCTTCTTGTCGCTAGTAACGGACACTAAGTTCATCGCAATTAGGCTTTCTTCAAAAGACGCTTGCGGTTTACCAAGTGCCGGCTGCTCCGAAGAGCATCCACAGCTAAATATATTCACTTTGCGACTGTGTATACAACAGTTCAATATAATATATTTCATTAATTATATACACATAGTAGGGAAATTAGCAATTAAAATATTTGCGATGGAAGAAAATGTGAGCGTACAGATTAGGATTGGACGTTGAAGCAGAGGAATACACGGAGAAAGTCCAAAAGGAATGGAAAAGAGTGGTGGATTGGACGTTGAAGCAGAGGAATACATGGAGGAAGTCCAAAAGGAGCAAGAAAGAGCGGTGGATTGGACGTTGAAGCGGAGGAAAGGCGCGCAGAAGTCCAAAAGAAGAAAATATGTACATGGAAACAGCCGCCAGGCAGGCGTCTGTTCCCACAGATTGAGGTTATTAGTTAGTCTTGCTGCATATGCCATTGCAAGGTCCGGTGCATGCACCAGAGGAAGTCTGGCTGTTATTGCCATTATTACAAGAGTTCTGGCAGGCTGTGCTGTTAGTATTAAGAGTGTCGGTGCAGTCATTCATGCAAGGCTTCTTGCAGTCTTTTTTTAAGTTACCTTCGCATGAAGGTGGACTTAAATCGAGAGGCTTGATGGCTCTGTCTAAGAGGTTTCCGCAAACAAACTTGATGCAGTCAGATTCTTCACCGGAAACAATGCTTCCCTTAGGCGTTGAGATTCTGCCGGCACTTGTTACGCGGTATCCACAGAAGTAAAGGCTCTGTAAGATGAGAGTGAGACCTACAGTAACCTCGTCATCTGTAGTATCAAGACCTAAAAGCTTAGGTATTGCATAAAGGTTGAGTCCCTGGGTTACAACATTGGCAGATGACAAGAAACCTATACTGTTAAGTGCAGGCGTATAAACAGGTGGAGTTGCGTTATTCGAATTGTAGGAAACTCCGTAAGGAGCGAATATTTCAAGGGTGACAGATGTCGGATTGGTATCTTCATCATAAGTTGCAGCAGTAGTTGAGTTAGGAAGGTAGACTGCCGTTGGGGTAAGAGTTGCTAATGCCCTGCATGACTCATCATAAAGCGTTACTGCAAATGTTACAGTAAGGTTGGCAAGTTTCACAGAGTAGCAGTTAGGCCTTCCGGCTATCTGGGTGATTTCAACATTTTCATCACCATAAGTGTAGGCTATATCTATAACACTGACTGATGCGTTGGTAGCTGTTGGATAAGTCGTTGAAATATCTGTGCCGACAGCGAATGTGGTACACAGATTAATACCTATCTCATCATAGATAAGAGGGGCAAGAATACTGAGTTCATCGGGGGAACCGCATATCGGGTTCGTGCATACATCAAAGCAGCCATTAGGCATGTTCTGCACAATATTGCTTACAATGCGGGTGGAACCACATTTGCTGCATTTACATTTAGCCATTATCTTTTCCTTCTTCGTTTCTTTACTACATTATATGTTCTATCTACATTCGCGTGACCATATAATAATATAAAAACGGGAGTGTCCTTTTATGGCAAATGTATACACAGCAGGCAGTGACAGACGGCTTATAATCTATAGCATATCACGATATATATTTTTGAGAACGGCGTACATAGACGGTATAGAACGCCCGATAATGCTTGTGTCAGACTTTTTGGACGGACTTTCAGATGTAGTGTTGGGAGACACAATATATTATGCATATCAGAACCAGAACGGAGATATTCTTGTTAAAAATGTGATGAACAACGAAGCACTTTTTCGTGTGAAAAGCAGCGAGAACCCAGATATGCACTGTCCACAGCTTGTAGTAAATAAAGACAGGTTAATGCTGTTTTATATGGTGACAAACCCGCTTACGGACAGACTGTCGCTGCGAGCTGTCTACCCACTGGAAGAAGGTGACAGTCTTAATATTCCTGTTGATTGTGAAAATGTTGATATGTATGAAGTGTTTGGAATGCAGGGAAAAGCATTTTTGTATGTAGACAGTTTCTACGAAATAACATCAGATGGGAAATTCATTAAATGTCAGGATACAGACATGCTGATGCAGAATGAACAGAAAATATCAGAGTACGAAAACCAGCTTAATACATATATGCAGGAAAACAGACAGGCAATACAGACAATAAGCCAGCTTGAGGCAACAATAGAAAGTGTAAAGGCACAGTATAATGAACTTATGGAGACGGCAATTGCGTATAGGGATGAGGCAATTAAGTGGCGCAGTAAGTTTATATAAATTACTTGAAATCTTCCTCCATAATTGCGATAATAATGCAAATGGAGGAATTATGGATAACAGGAAGCTAAACAGAAGGAATTTTTTACTATTATTATTTGTTGTGGCGGCATGTATTATGGGTGGCCGCTCTATATTTGGGTTCTTTGCACTGCTTACAGGATATGAGACTGCGACAACAGAAGTGTCTGCATTTGCAGCTTCTGAGATGTATATGATGTTTCTTTTATTTCTTGTATGTATAATTGGAGGCATTGTTATGAGCTGTCTTAGTAAAGCTAAGGTGAGCAGGACATTTTTTCTGATACGCAATACGGTGCTGATTGTGGCACTTGTGCTTAGTAATATATCTTTTCCTAATATAACAATCATGAGTACGGTTGTTATGTCTAAATATATAGGTGATACGGGGATGTATGATTTTGCAGTCAGCTCACCGCTTCTTGTGTCAGCGTTAAGACAGCCATATCTGTTCTATACATACATGGCAGCAGAGGGGCTTATGATTATTCTTGCGTGTGTCACAGTGTATAAGTATATTGTAGACAAGAAAAAGAACAGTAATTATAATAATATGTACATGTAAATGTGTCTGCTGCACTAATAAGGTGTGGCAGACAATTTTTGCGTAGTTAACAGATGCACTTAACATGCCGGTTTATATGCGGGAGATAATAAAATGAAGGTAATGACACCACATTATTATAAGGATTTCAGATGCATTGCGGGAGCCTGTACAGATACATGCTGTGCCGGGTGGGATGTCGATGTTGATAAGGATTCTTACAAATAATATAAAACATTAAAAGTTGCTTTAGGAAAGCGCCTCAAGAGTGTAATGGTACCATCCCAGGACGGAGAATGTACATTTACACTGCAAGAAGGAGGACGATGTCCTTTTCTTAATGATGATAATTTGTGCGATTTATATATAGAACTTGGAGAGGATAAGCTGTGTGAAACATGTGCAGAGTTTCCAAGATTTATTAACGATTATGGCAATATAAGAGAGATAGGCATAGCACCCTCGTGTAAGACGGCTGGTGAGCTGATGCTTTCTTATAAAGATGAACTTACATTTGATACGGTTGAGGATAACAGCCTTACGCCTGAGCCTAATGATATAGATGCATATACATATATGCAGCTTCGGCAGGCAAGAATAGTGGCTTTTGGAATAATATCAGACAGGGATATAAGTATATTTGAGAGGCTGATGCTCTATCTTGATTATGCAAAGCGTATCCAGAAGCATCTTGATGCTGAAAGGGACGAGCTTATAGCTGGTGTTGCAAAGCGGTTCTGTGGAGCTGATTACAGAGAGGAGCTGCTTGACAGACTAAAAAGCCGGGATGAGAAGCTGCATGGCAAAAGGCTGATAAAGGGATTGAGACATTTCTTTGATGACTTTAAAGGAATGGAGGTAATCAATCCTGACTGGAATATTCATGTCGCGAGAGTAAGACAGTTCCTAGACGGGCTGACGGATGATTCTGGGCTTGCAGCGGTAATGAAAACTTACCATGCGGGAAGTGAAGCATTTGCACATGAATATGAGCAGCTTGCAATGTACTATGTGTATAGATACATGCTTGATGCAGTGAATGATTACGATATCCTGCTTAAAGCAAAGAATGCGGTTATAGGCATACTTGCAGTGGACATTATGGCAGCAGCTAATCAGGCGTCCGGCTGTATGCCAGATTTTACAATGCGCGTTGATATAGCACATTTGTATTCAAGACAGTTTGAACATTCATATTACAATTATGAAGTTTATAGAGAGTACTTTGGCATGAAGAGATGTTATTCATATAAGTTTCTTATGGACGCTTTAGTGTCACTGAATTAATGGAGGAAGTTTTCTTATGAAAATGATTATGAGATTCCTTAAGGATTACAAAAAGGAATGTGTTCTGGCACCGCTTTTTAAGATGCTTGAGGCGATATTTGAGCTGTTTGTGCCGCTGGTAGTATCATCAGTTATCGATAAGGGTATTGTTAATGCAGACAAGGGATACATTATGCAGATGTGTCTTATGCTTATACTTCTTGCAATCATAGGACTTGTATGTGCTATCACAGCACAGTATTTCAGTGCCAAGGCTGCAGTTGGTGCAGCAACAGGAATGAGACACAGTTTATTTGCACATATTCAGACATTCTCATTCACAGAGATGGATACACTTGGTACATCGACACTTGTAACAAGAATGACAAGTGATATTAATCAGGTACAGAATGGTATCAACATGGTACTGCGACTGTTCCTTCGTTCACCATTTATTGTATTTGGTGCGATGATTATGGCATTTACTATTGATGTGAAGGCAGCACTTGTATTCGTTGCGGCAATCCCGGTACTTGCACTTATCGTATTCGGTATCATGCTTGCAACAAGACCTATGTACAAAAATGTACAGTCAGGACTTGATAAGATTCTTGGAATAACAAGAGAGAACCTTACCGGTGTGAGAGTTATCAGAGCATTCAATAAGGAACAGGATGAGATTAAGCGTTTCAAAAACGATAACGAAAGCCTTAACAGATTGCAGAAATTTGTTGGTAAGATATCAGGACTTATGAATCCGCTTACTTATGTTGTTGTAAATGTATCAATAATTGCACTTATATGGATTGGTGGAGTAAGAGTTAACGCCGGTGCGCTTACACAGGGACAGGTCGTTGCACTTTACAATTATATGTCACAGATATTAGTTGAACTTATCAAGCTTGCCAATCTTATCATTACAATAACTAAGGCACTTGCATGTGCAGGAAGAATTGAGTCTGTATTCGATGTAACATCTGGAATGGCAGATGGCAGCGTTAAGGAATCTGCAGCTAAGGAAGAACAGCCAGGTGTTGAATTTAAGAATGTTTCACTTACATACAGTGGTTCAGGTGCACCTTCAGTTGAGGGAATTAATTTCAAGGCTATGAAAGGCCAGACAATCGGTGTTATCGGTGGTACTGGTTCAGGTAAATCAAGTCTTGTTAATCTTATTCCGAGACTGTACGATGCTACACAGGGTGAAGTACTTGTTGATGGTGTAAATGTTAAAGATTATGATATTGAGGCTTTAAGAAATAAGGTCGGTATCGTTATGCAGAAAGCAGTACTTTTTAAAGGTACTATAAGAGAGAATATGTGGATGGGAAAGAAGGGGGCTACTGATGAGCAGATAGATGAAGCACTTGAGATTTCACAGTCTAAGGAATTCGTAGATTCTAAGCAGGGACGTCTGGATTATGTTATAGAGCAGGGAGGTAAGAACCTTTCAGGTGGCCAGAGACAGAGACTTACTATTGCAAGAGCAATCGTAAGAAAGCCGGATGTGCTTATTCTTGATGACAGTGCATCAGCCCTTGATTTTGCAACTGATGCAGCACTTCGAAAAGCTATAAGGGGAATGAACAATTCTCCTACTGTGTTCATAGTTTCACAGAGAGCGGCATCACTTATGTATGCTGATCTCATTATCGTATTAGATGACGGAAAGGTTGCAGGAATGGGAACACATGACGA
>ENA-UOJM01002798-UOJM01002798.1-human-gut-metagenome-genome-assembly--contig:-P116-NODE-2798-length-11527-cov-4.385635_pt1 | contig 11527 bp, 8 predicted proteins | sample MGYA00242349_ERZ723896 | MGnify/ENA metagenome assembly ERZ723896 | reverse complement strand
TCGGGGTCTCAGGCATAGAAGGTGACGCCCTCGGCTTCCAGCTTGCTTCTGAAGTCGCTCTCGGCTGCCGTCACCCGCTCAATGGTGGTAGGAGCCATGTTGGCGATCTCTTCCACCAGGATCTGCTGATACTCCTCCGGCAGCGTGTTGAAGTAATCGTTGGACATGTTCACGCTCCAGATGGCCATGATATGGTCCGTGAGGGTGATGTTCTTGCAGACCTCATAGATCTTGGAGCTGTACAGGGTGGACAGCGGAGCCTCGCAGCCCTCGCACACGCCCTGCTGCAAAGCGCTGTAGACCTCGCTCCAGTTCATCTGGGTTACGGTGGCGCCCATTGCCTCCATCATGCCCACCCGCGTCTCGGAAGAAGCGGAACGGATCTTCATGCCGTTGAGATCCTCGGGAGCGGTAACGCCCTTATCCCCGGAGTAGGTCAGTTCTCTCGCGCCGAAGTACCAGCTCATGCCAAGGTTTTTGATTCCCTGCGCTTCCAGCTGGGTGCGCATATCCGCCATCCAGTCGGACTGATCCACCTTGGCAAATTCACTGGGATCGGAAAACAGGAAGGGGCCGTCCAAAATTCCCAGATCGGGGACATAGGCAGTCAGGAAGTCCGGCGTTCCGAAGGAAATGACATTCGCGCCCTGGGCACACAGCTCCAGCGCATCCGTATCCGTTGCCAGTTCTCCGTTGGGGTAGTTCTCCAGGATCAGACCGCCGTTCGTCCGCTCCTTCACTTTCTCCGCCATCTCCTGGGCGCACTTGGCGACCGTCTCATCACCGGAAATGGTATAGGTCATCTTCAGGGTATAGACTTCATCCGGGGCCTCGCCACCCGCAGTGTCTCCGCCGGAGGTCTTCCCATCGCCGGAATCACCACAAGCAGCCAGGGACAGGCACATCATCATCGCCAGAAGAAGAGACATCATTTTTTTCATAATAAACTTCCTTCCTTTTCATTATTGATGGTGGTTCATACCGTTTTAAGATTCTATACGTGTGACGCCAACTGCGTTTTTCAGGACTCCGCTTCTCCCAGCGGTACCCGCCGCTGATTCAAAGTGAGGTGGTCGCACACCAGCACGACCTCACCACGCTGATTGATGACATCCATGTGTTCGACCACGATGCCCATATCCTTACGCTTCGGATGGTCCCGCTTTTCCGTAATGGTCACCACCACATGGATGGTGTCTCCGATAAAGACTGGTTTTACAAAGCGCAGGTGGTCATAGCCATAGGAAAATCCCACGGTGTTGATGGTGTTGGCCTTCATTCCCACCGCCATGCTGAAGGTCAGTGCGCCGTGCGCGATTCTCTGCCCAAACTCCGTGGTCTTGGCAAACTCCGCATCCATATGGTGCGGGAACACATCTCCCAGATCCGCGTGGAGCACGATATCCGTCTCCGTCATGGTCCGGGAATAGGTGGTGTGGGTGTCCCCCACATGAAAGTCCTCGAAATAAATTGCAGAAGTATCCATAGCATTCTCTCCTTTTTCTTTAAATATGGTACTTTTGATTCTGTTCTCCCACACCGGGGGCCGGCCGGTCATTTTTCAGCCTCTTTCCATCAATGCGGATGGGACAACGGGTGGTCTCAAAGCGCAGGCCGTTTCCCTGATCGATGGTCTGCAGCATGTCCAGCACCTGAAATCCTTCCGTTTCCAGGAGCTGCTCCCAGTCATACACCTGGGCGCACCAAATGTCCGCCGCTTCCAGAATGGACAGCCAGTATGCCGTTGTCTGCGTTTTGAGGTGTTCGCGCAGGGCCAGCTTGATCTCATCCCGCAGATCAAACCAATCGGATTTTTTGGTATAATGGGTAATGGCCTCGCATCGCAGCAGCTTTCCCAGTTCCGGAACCGGGGTCATCGCCAGCGCCAGATAGCCGTCCTGCGTTTCATAGATTCCATAGGGCGCGCTGTGGCACGGATTGGCACCGTTGACCCGGCTGCGGGGCGTCAGTTTTTCACCGTCATTCAAAAATGCGCCGAAGTTTTCAAATTCGATGTCCACCATGGCCTCCGCCAGACTGGTCTCCACCTTGCAGCCCTCACCTGTCATCTGCTTGTGATAGAGGCCCGCCAGAAGGCCCTGGACCAGATACATTCCGCTGAACTCATCCGCCGTGGAAACGCCGAAGGGAACCGGCTCCGGCCCGCTGCCGTTGAGGTAGCAGGCTCCCGTGGCGCACTGCACCAGCAGATCCTGTCCCGGTCTGTCCTTCCAGGCGCTGTTCGAGCCATATCCTGTGATCTGCCCATATACGATGCCGGGATTGATCGCCCGGACGCTTTCATAGTCCAGCCCCAGCCGCTTTGTCACCTCCGGGCGGAAATTGATCACCATCGCATCCGCGCTTCGGAGCAGCGGCAGCAGTTTCTCCCGCTGCTGCGGGTCTTTCAGGTCAACGCTCAAACTCTCTTTTCCCCGATTGACAAAGTAGTATGCCGCGTTATCGCCGTTGAATTTGAGCGCCGGGCCAAAATTGCTCCGGTAGGAATCCCCGGTCCCGGGCTTTTCCACCTTGATCACGCTGGCCCCCAGATCCGCCAGACGCAGCGAGGCAAATGGTCCGGCCAGAAACTGACTGAAATCCAATATCGTAAATCCTTCCAGTGGCTTCATGTGGCCCTCCTCATAATTCAAACTCCCGGTTGATTGCATCCGTATCTGCTCCCAGACGGGGGGCAAAGGTGCCCGCGCCAGCCTGCGTGTCATTGACTCGAATGGGACATTTGGTCGTCCACACCGGGTCCGGCTGACCGGGACGCCGGATATCAATGAGCAGATCCAACGACGTGAAGAATTCCGAATGGAGCATCTCCTGCCAGTTGTAGATCTCTCCGCACCAGTAATCGGCGGCACGCAGACAATCGAGCCAGTGCTGTGTGCTTGCGGTTTTCAGCTTCTCGGCAATGATCGCCTTGATCTCGTCCCGCTTTTCCATGCACACCGCCGCACCTTCGTACTGCAGCAGGCGAGGCTCCCCAATGAGCGTTCCCAATGTGGGCACAGCACCCATGGAAACGGCGATGTATCCATCCTCGGTCTGATAAATTCCGTACGGAGCCCCCAGATACACGTTGGCATTTCCGATTTGGCTGCGCTGCGGCATCCGTCTGCCGTCATTGAGGAAATAGGAGAACTGTTCAAATTGAAGGTCCAGCATGGATTCCAGCAGGGACACCTCTACCCTTCCGCCCTGGCCGGTTTTTGTCCTGCGGACCAGGCAGGCCAGGAGCCCCTGCGCCAGGTGTGTTCCCGTAATGGAGTCCGCCAGGGACAATCCCAGGGCTACCGGCGGATCGTCCCGGTTTCCGGTCAGGAAGGCCACGCCGGACATGGACTGGGCCAGAAGGTCCTGCCCCGGCTTCTTCACCCAGGGGCCTTCCGTTCCATAACCGGTAACGGTCCCGTAAACGATCCCCGGGTTCACCGCCTTAACGGCCTCATAACCAAGTCCCATCCGCTCCATAATGCCCGGGCGGAAGTTGGAGATCATGACATCGGCCTTCTCCACCAATTTCTTCACCCGCTGCAGATCCACGGGGTCTTTCATGTTGGCCGTATAGCTCTCTTTCCCCCGGTTGATGATCTGAAAATTGACTGCGTCTCCATCTGCCACCAGATTGTTGAGGGTCAGCTGACGCCCCGCATCTCCGGAACCGGGCCGTTCAATTTTGATGACCCGGGCGCCCAGATCTCCCAGCCGCATGGCCGCGGACGGCCCGGAGAGAAACTGGCAGAAATCCAGCACCAGTATTCCTTCCAGCAATTTCATAAAGCATTTCTCCTGGACTTTCGATATAGCGCGTTGAGTTTTTCCAGCGTGCCGGTCAGATCCCGGCCGGTTTTCAGGTACTCCCGTACAATTTCTCCGCCGTGGTCCTGCAATTCCATGTAGCCGTTATACCGGGGACGCATGGAAGCCTGGCAGATGGTTTCCCAGGTATTCTCGAAGAATCCATTGGACCGCCGGTTGACTGCGGGGTCCGCCCATGCGGTGCTGTATCCAGGCTGTCCGCCGGCGTCAAAATACAAAGTCTTTTGGATGTCTTCTGAAAGCGCATACTGCATAAAGTCCGTTGCTTCCGTCAGATGCCTGCACCGGGCGGAGATCGCCAGACCCGTGCCGCCAAGGGTGGTTTTCAACAATCCATCCTGAAATGCAACCACATTTGCCGCCTTGAGCACATGGCGGCTGTATCCGGGTCGGAAGTAATTGACATATCCAAAGACAAAGGGACAATAGCCGTATTCTTCGCTGTCTCCGCTCATCAGTTCATGCACTTCAATGGGATTGATCCGGAAGATCAGCTCCGGACAAAGGCTTGTCAATTCACGCTGACGTTCCAACGCCTCTTCCGCGACCTCTCTCGGTGCGATCTCTTCCTCCAGATACAAGCGGTCTTCCCCACCTGCAATGGTGGCGCAGAACATGAAGAAATCCAGCAGCGTATACAGCGGGGCCGCCGCCAGAATGGTGTGCCCCTTCCCGGTCACTGTTAAAAGTTCCTCCCAGGTTGTGGGAACCGGCGTGTCCAAGCGTTCCATGACATCCGGCCGGTAAACCGCGATGGGCGTCGCCGCGTCGATCGGCAGCGCAAGCTGATGTCCGGCGATGGTATAGCTCTCGTAGGACCGCCCGGCGCTGTGAGCCGCCTGATCCTGCAGAAATGCCCGGGGCAGCAGTCCCTCCAGCGGGAGCACCACGCCCGACGCCAGTCCAAATCCGGTCCAGGGGTGATCGATTACCAGAAAGTCATATCGCTCGGCCAACTGATTGACCGGCTGATTCTCAAAGTCCGCCAGGGAGCGCTTTTCCCAGGTAATGCGCACATTCGGGTGAAGCTCTTCATACCGCTGCGTTACGGCTACAATCGGCGAATATCCCCTGCTGTGCGCCCAGGTCATTCCGGTCAGCTCAACTGCCATTGCTCTTCCTCCGCTTCAAGTCTGCCATCCGTCCGGCGGATGGCGACCGCATTCTTAATTGGTATTCTGGTACTGAGGACTTTGGTAGTACCAGATTCCAATCAAATTGTAATAATTGCACATTGTTTTGTCAATCCTCATTCCGCAAATTATACACATTTGTAGTCTGTCAACCTATCTAAAGTTTTTCAGACTCTTTTGGGCGGTTTGCTGCGTAACCGTTTTCTGGATGCTTCCTCCTTTGACAATGTACAAGTTTGTGTTATACTTTTCTTAAAAACACTGGGAATTGGAAATATTTTCTGATTGCACAGCATTAATTCTAGGTGGTGAATAACCATGGCACTTCAATTCGAAACTCTCAACAAAGTGACTCTGACAGAACAAGTCATGCAGCAGCTTGCCTCCAAGATCATCAGCGGTGAGCTCAAATCCGGTGAACGGCTCCCTGCGGAGCGGGAGCTTTCTGAAATGCTCCAGGTCTCCCGCAGCCGAGTGCGGGAGGCTCTGCGCGCTCTTTCGCTGATCGGATTTGTCACCATTCGGCCGGGCGGCGGGACCTACGTGGGAAACCGCATCGATCAAATGCCTGAAGAGACGATCATCTGGCTGTTCCGTCAACAGGTAAGCAATTACAGCGAAATCTACGAGGCACGCCGCCTGATCGAGACCGCTGTCTATGACGCCTGTTTCCGTCATCGGACGGAAGAGATCACCTCCAATATCCGCAAATGTGTAACCCACCTGGCGCAGGCATACGCCAACAACGCCTCCGCGGAGGAATTCAATCAGCTCCTGGAGGATGAGGATATTTACGTTGCCAAGAATTGCGGGAATGAAGTTTTTTACAAGTTGATGCAGACCATCATTCTTCTGCGGAGAGAGGCTGCGCTGAAATTCCTTACAACCGCAAAACCTCTGTGGAAAAGCGGAAAAATGTGGCATTTGCCTTTGAGTGCGGCGACCACAAAGCATTTTTAAAGGCCATCAACGCATTTTTCGATGAATCCGTCAAGGATTTCACCTTTGACCGCTGAGGCATTTTCCCGGCGGAGAGGACCCTCTCTGTTCACACAAGACGATTGTGCGCTCCTGCTGAAAACGTGGATTTTCAGCAGGAGCGCACACTCTCTGCCGCTTCGGTTGAATCCGGGATCCTGCGCACAGACTTTCCCGGAAAAGCAGGTTGCAGGAAGCGGAGAAGTGTGAGAAAATAGCATCGGAAATTTGCTGCGGCAAACTTGCTCCGCCCACAGCGCAAGGCCGCCCGGGACTGGTTTTGTATCCGCGAACGGTCTCAGGGGCCCCGCTACCGGTTAAGCGCACATTCCACATCTCTTACCGGAAAGGAAGAACCTGTATGAAGTATGATTTTGATCAGATCATTGACCGCTCCCGCAACCACTCCGCCAAGTACGACGAGCGGAAGAAGAAATTCGGTACCGACGACGTGATCCCCCTGTGGATCGCGGACATGGACTTCAAGACCGCCCAGCCCATCATCGACGCCCTGACTGCCCGGGCCCAGGAGGGCATCTGGGGCTACACCGCCCGTCCGGAGAGCTACTTTGAGGCCATCCGGGGCTGGCAGAAGCGCCGCAACGGCTGGGACATCGACCCCAAGCTCATGAGCTTCAGTCTGGGCGTGGTCCAGACCATCAGTGCCATGGTGAAGCTCTTCACCCCGGAGGGCGGCAGCGTGCTGATCCAGACGCCGGTGTACTCCGAGTTTTACGACATGGCCGAGGCCTGGAACCGGAAGGTTTTGGAAAACCGCTTCCTGGAGCACGACGGCAAGTGGAGCGTGGACTGGGCCGACTTTGAGGAAAAGCTCCAGCAGGCAGATCTGTTCCTGCTCTGCTCCCCCCACAATCCTCTGGGCATCGTCTGGGAGGAGGCGGAATTGCGCCGGATGATGGAGCTGTGCCTGAAGCACCATGTCCTGGTGATGTCCGACGAGATCCACTCCGACCTCATTTTCCACGGCAAGAAGCACATCCCCACCGCCACCCTCTCCCCGGAGATCGCGGCCAACGTGGTCACCGGCATCTCCGGTACCAAGACCTTCAACCTGGCAGGCCTTCAGGCCAGCACCGTGGTCTTCCCCGACGCCCACAAGAAGCAGGTCTTTGACCACTACTGGCAGTGCATGGACATCCACCGCAACAACGCCTTCTCCCTGACGGCCATGGAGACGGCCTTCAACGAGGGCGAGGAGTGGCTGGAACAGCTCCTGCCCTACCTCTCCGCCAACTTCGACTATGTGGTGGACTACTGCCGCACCCACATCCCCCAGATCAAGACCTTTGCCCCCGACGCCACCTATCTCATGTGGCTGGACTGCCGGGAGCTGGGCCTGAGCAACCAGGAGCTCCACGACTTCATGATCCACAAGGCCAAGCTGGGCCTCAACGACGGCTGCTCCTTCGACCGCCAGCTCAGCGGCTTCATGCGGCTCAACGCCGCCTGCCCCCGGGCCACCCTGGAGCAGGCCATGGCCCAGCTGGAAGCTGCCGTCAAGGCGTTGTGACCGCCCATTTCCCCATTTTTATCAACAAACGCCCCGTTCCCTTCTCGGGAACGGGGCGTTTTTACCGGGAGCAGCCAGAAAACCGGGCGGCAGCCGCCGGATTTTTCCACAGGTTCCACCGGCAGCTGTGTAAAAAAAACAGGGGCGGGAAATTCCCGCCCCTGTTTTTTAAGAAAGGGACTTGCGTCATAGACGCATGCCGTGATGTACGGCTCAGTTGTCCTCCGCCATCTTGCGGTACTTCTCGTAACGCGCCTTGACGTCGGCAACGGTCTTGGCATACAGGGCGTCGGCCTTCTCGGGGAAGTTGTTCTTCAGGGACGCGAACCGGTTCTCACCCATCAGGTAATCCATGATCTTGCTGGTATCGGGCTCGGGAGAATCCAGCTGGAAGGGATTCTTGCCCTCGGCGATCCGGCGGGGATCATAGCGGTAGAGCTGCCAGTAGCCGCACTCCACAGCCTTCTTCATCTCGGTCTGAGAGCAGCCCATGCCGGCCTTGATGTGCTGTTCCAGGCAGGGGCAGTAGCAGATGACGATGGAGGGGCCGGGATAGGCCTCAGCCTCGCGGATGGCCTTCAGGGTCTGGGCCTGGTCGGCGCCCATGGCCACCTGGGCCACGTACACATAGCCGTAGGTCATCAGGATGGCGCCCAGGTCCTTCTTGGCGATCTGCTTGCCGCCGGCGGCGAACTTGGCCACCGCAGCGGTAGGCGTGGCCTTGGAGGACTGTCCGCCGGTGTTGGAGTAAACCTCGGTATCCAGAACCAGCAGGTTCACGTCGCGGTTCTGCGCCATGACGTGGTCGATGCCGCCGAAGCCGATGTCGTAGGCCCAGCCGTCGCCGCCGATGGCCCAGATGGACTTCTTGGCCAGGTACTCCTTGTTGTCCAGGACGAACTCCACGTCCTCGTTCTTCTCAGCCTTCTCCAGAGCGGCGATCAGCGCGTCGGAGACGGCACGGGACTTCTCCTTGTCCATCCAGTTGTTCTGGTAGTCGTCGATCTCGTTGACGGCCACGCCGGCATCCTTCAGGGTGTCCAGATGGATCAGGATCTCCTTGCGGATAGAATCCTGGGCGTGGAAGAAGCCGTAAGCGAACTCGGCGTTATCCTCGAACAGGGAGTGCTCCCAAGCGGGGCCGTGGCCGCAGCTGTCCTTGCAGTAGGGCAGGATGGGAGCGCCGCCGCTGATAGCGGAGGAGCAGCCTGCTGCGTTGCCGATGTACATCCGGTCACCCACCAGCTGGCTGACCAGCTTGATGTAGGTGGTCTCAGCGCAGCCTGCGCAGGCAGCGGAGAACTGGAAGTAGGGCTTGGCGAACTGCATGGTCTTGACGCTCTTGTCGGAAATAATATCCTTCTTGAGGTACTTGTCGTTCATCGCCACCAGGTCGAAGTTCTCCTGCTCGGGCTTCATCTCCTCGAAGGGAGTCATGACCAGGGCGTCGGCGGTCTTCTCGTTGGTGTTGGCGGGGCAGACGGTCAGGCACACGCCGCAGCCCAGGCAGTCATAGGGAGAAATCTGCATCCGGAAGGAATAAGCGGGCGCATCCTTGCCCAGGCCCTTGGCGGGCACGGTAGCGAAGGAAGCGGGCACCTCGGCCTTCTCAGCTTCGCTCAGCAGCACGGGGCGGATGGCCGCATGGGGGCAAGCCATGGAGCAGCGGTTGCACTGGATGCAGCTCTCAGCGTTCCACTTGGGAACCTTGGTGGCAACACCGCGCTTGGAATAAGCGGAAGTGCCGTTCTCCCAGGTGCCGTCCAGCACGCCGTGCTTCTTGAACACGGACACGGGCAGCTTGTCGCCCTGCTGACGATCCATGGGCAGAACGATGTCCTTGACGAAGGGAGTGGCGTTCTTGGGCTCCACAACCGGGGTGTCCTCGGCGTTGGCCCAGCTCTCGGGGATCTCCACCTTCACGGCAGCGGAAATACCGGCATCCACAGCGGCGTTGTTCTTGTCGACGATGCTCTGGCCTGCCTTCTTGAAGTAAGAATTGTAGTTGTTCTTCTTCATGTCCTCCACGGCCATATCCAGAGGAATGACCTTGGTCAGGGCAAAGAAGGCAGCCTGCAGGATGCTGTTGGTCCGGTTGGCACCCAGGCCCACGGACACGGCCAGCTTGGAAGCGTCGATGATGTAGAACTGCGCATGCTTGCGGGCCAGATCGCGCTTCATCTTGCCGGGCAGACGGGTCTCCAGCTCCTCCACGCTCCAGGGGCAGTTGAGCAGGTAGATGCCGCCTTCCTTCAGGTCCTCAGTGGTATCATACTTGTTGACATAAGTAGGAGCATGCACGGCGATGAAGTCCGCGGAGGACACCAGATAGGTGGAGCGGATGGGCTGATCGCCGAAGCGCAGGTGAGACTGGGTCAGGCCGCCGGACTTCATGGAGTCATAGGAGAAGTACGCCTGAGCATACTTGTTGGCAACCAGGCCGATGGTGGAGATGGCGTTCTTGTTGGCGCCGACGGTACCGTCGCCGCCCAGGCCCCACAGCTTGCAGGAAACCTCGCCGGGATGAGGCAGCTCCACTTCCTTGTAGTCCAGGGAGGTGTGAGTGACGTCATCGATGATGCCGATGGTGAAGTTGTTCTTGGGAGTCTCCTGCTTGAGGTTATCATACACGGCGATGAACTGGCCGGGCGTGGTATCCTTGGAGCTCAGACCATAGCGGCCGCCCACAACCTTGATGTCGGTTCTGCCGGCCTGGTTCAGAGCGGTGACCACATCCAGGTACACAGGCTCGCCCACGGAGCCGGTCTCCTTGTTGCGGTCCAGAACAGCGATCTTCTTGCAGGTAGCAGGAATCGCAGCAACAAAGTGCTTGACGGAGAAGGGACGATACAGATGGATCTGCACCAGGCCCACCTTGCGACCGTTGGCGTTGAGGTAATCCACAGTCTCCTTGACAGCCTCGGAGGCAGAGCACATCACCACAATGACCTCTTCGGCATCGGGAGCGCCGTAGTAGTTGAACAGCTTATAATCCCGGCCGGTGAGCTTGTTGATCTCGTCCATGTAGTGCTGGACAATGTCCGGCATGGCGGCAGCCTTCTCGTTGGCGCCTTCCTTGCACTGGAAGTACACGTCGGGGTTGACGTTGTTGCCGCGGTTGGTGGGATGCTCGGGGTTCAGAGCATGACGGCGGAAATCCTTCAGGGCCTCATAGTCCACCAGGCCGCGCAGGTCTTCATAGTCCAGAGCCTCGATGCGCTGCATCTCGTGAGAGGTCCGGAAACCGTCGAAGCAGTGCATGAAGGCATACTTGCCGCTGATGGCGGACAGGTGCGCCACAGCGCCCAGGTCCATCGCCTCTTGGGGAGAGGAGGACATCAGCATGCCATAGCCGGTCATACGGCAGGTCATGAAGTCGGTGTGATCACCGAAGATGGAGTGGTGGTTGGAGGTCACCACGCGGGAAGCGATATGCATCACGCTGGGCAGGAACTGACCGCCCATGGCATACATGGCCGGGATCATCAGCATCAGGCCCTGGGAAGAGGTGAAGGTGGTGGTCAGGGCGCCAGCCTGCAGGGAGCCGTGGCAGGTACCGGCGGCACCAGCCTCAGACTGCATCTGGATGACATCCACGGTAGAGCCGAACAGATTCTTTCTGCCCTTGGCGGACCACTCGTCCACCTTCTCGGCCATGGGAGAGGACGGCGTGATGGTATAAATCGCAGCGACTTCGGTAAAGGCATATGCCACATGAGCCGCAGCAGTATTTCCGTCCATAACAACGTACTTTTTGCTCATAATAATCCTCCTTGTACTAAAGAAATGTGGTCTCCCCAATTTCTTTTCAGGACTGTGGGGGCACGGAATGGATGGCGCTCCATTCTGCCGACAAATCTTTTAAATTTCTTGTCGAACTCAGTCTCCCATTCAGGTATACCACTTTCTTCACAGCTTTACAAGACAACCGTTCCCTGCCGGAAGGTATTCCGGCAGGGCGGTGTCTTTGAATCGTCCATTCACTGGACGTTTTCGGGATTACTTCGCGGCCTTGGCGGCGCGGATGGCCTCCGTGAGCATGGGGGTGACCTTG
>ENA-UOJM01002792-UOJM01002792.1-human-gut-metagenome-genome-assembly--contig:-P116-NODE-2792-length-11552-cov-4.639819_pt1 | contig 11552 bp, 9 predicted proteins | sample MGYA00242349_ERZ723896 | MGnify/ENA metagenome assembly ERZ723896 | reverse complement strand
TGCATAGCCTGTACCTTCACCGCACGGATACAGTCCTTCAATAAGTACACTTTCGAGTGTATCTGTTTTTCTCATTATTCTGACGGGGGAAGAGCTTCTGCTCTCAACGCCCGTCAAAACAGCGTCACCGTCATCAAATCCGTGTAACATTCTGCCCATTTTCACAATGCCCTGAGCCATTGAAGTGCTGACATATTCAGGCAAAATCTCGTTCAGATTTGAAAATTCATAATTCGGACCGATACTTGGCTTTACATCACCGAGATGTGTGGATTTTCTGTTATTAAGAAAATCATCAACTCTTTGTATGGGTGCATTATAATTTTCACCGCCGGCAACGAATGCTTTTGATTCAAGCTTTCTCTGCAAATACATTCCGGCAAGCGGATGGTCGGATTCATAATCATCCGGGTTTATTCCTACAAGCAACGCTGAATTTGAATTTTCGGCATTTCGTGCAAATTCACTCATACCGTTGGTGCAAAGTCTGTTTTCTTCGCTTGACGCATTGACAACCTTGCCGCCGGGACACATACAAAATGTATACACACCCCGTCCGTTATCAAGGTGTGTACTCAGCTTATAATTTGCCGAACCGAGTTTTTTATTGCCCGCAAACCTGCCGTATTGTGCCTTGTCAACTTTTTGACGAAGATGTTCAATTCTTGCTCCTACCGAGAAAGGCTTTGCCTCAATCGGCAACTTTAAATCATAAAGCATCTCAAAAGTATCCCTTGCACTGTGACCGATTGCAAGAATAACATTGTCTGTTTCTAAAATTTCATCGCCGTTAGCCGTTTCAACAGTTATAGCTTTCAGCTTGTTATCACTAAAAGCCATTGAAACAAGCTTCGTTTCAAACATAACCCTTCCGCCGAGTTCAATAATCTCGTTGCGGATATTTTTTATTGTTCCTTTTAGCATATCTGTTCCGATATGCGGCTTTGCGTTATAGAGAATTTCATCAGGTGCGCCGTGGCTTACAAATTCTTCAAGCACCTTGCGTTGCCTTATATCTTTTGTACCTGAATTCAGTTTGCCGTCAGAAAATGTTCCCGCACCGCCTTCGCCAAACTGAACATTTGAAGTTGTGTCAAGCTGACCGCTTGTCCAGAACTTGTTCACATCGGCAGTTCGCCTGTCAACATCACGGCCTCTTTCAATAAGAATTGGCTTTGCACCGCTTCTTGCCAGAATAAGTGCCGCAAACAATCCAGCTGGACCTGCTCCGACAACAACGGGGGAGGGCGCATTGCCAAATTTCATCTGATTATATTCATACTTTCTCGCAATTTGAGCGTTACCGCATTTTTTACATACCTTTTCCTCGTTGATATTAAGTTCAGCGTCAACGGTTGTAAGAAAGTAGATACTATCCTTTTTTCTTGCGTCAACCGACCTGCGAAAAATCTTAACGCTTTTTATGGCTTTTTCTTCAATCCTCAGCTGTTGTGCAACTGCCTTGCGAACCGATTTATCATCGTAGTCAAGGCTTAAATGTATATTGTTCACTCTGATCATAAATTTTCTCCTGCAATAATTCCGCCGGCAAATGCAAAATGAAGATTAAACCCTCCGCATTCACCGCAAAGGTCAATCGCCTCACCACATATAAAAAGATTTTTCACAATTTTACTCATCATAGTGTTTTCGTCAATCTCTTTGCCTAAAACACCGCCCAAAGCACATTGTGCGTGTGAGAAATCTTCTTTTCCGTTTACTGTAAATGACATCGATTTTATTGTTTTGCAAATTCCTGATACTTCGTCCTTTGAAAGCTTGGAACAAATCTTTGACAAATCAACTCGGCTGATTTTCAGAATTGCCTGTCCGATTCTCTTCTGAAAAATTCCTGTCAAAAGCTGTTCACACGGCAAATCAGAAAACAATGATATATGTTGTCTGATTATTTTAATCAGCTCATTTTCCGAATAATCGGGCAATAAATCAAGCACTATTTTGTCGTTCGGTTTAGCAAACAATGAAAGATTGAATACGCAAATTCCCGACAGGGAATTCTCGGTAAATTGAATTTCGCCTGTTTCTTCCTTGATTAATCGACCATGTTCACCGTATAACTGTGCCTTGCCTGTAACTCTCAGACCTTTTAATATTTTCAGGACATCGCTTTTAACCTTAACAGGGCATAAAGCAGGGGAGAACGAAACAACCTTATGACCGAAATTTTTAAGATAATCAATTGCACTTGCGTTTCCGCCAAGCTTAGGTGCGGCTTTTGAACCGTTTGCAATCACAAGCTTGTTACATATGAAATCGTACTTTTTCTCGCTGTCATCAGACGAAATTTTAAAACCGTTTGTAACTTTTTTTATAGAATTGACATTCTGTTTTGTGAAAACATCTATTCCAAGTGTTTCAACCTGTAAGCGCAGAACGTCCAGAACAGATGCGGCGTGTTTGCTTATCGGGTAATATCTGCCCTCGTTATCGTGAAAGCTTAAAAGACCTAAATCTTTAAAAATATTCGCCATTTTATCACCGCTGAATCTTTCAAAAATTTTCTCGCTTTGCTTTTTGAAAGAACCGACATATTTATCGGGGGATATACAGTGATTTGTCAGATTACATCTGCCGTTGCCTGTTGACATCAGCTTTTTGCCTAATCTGTCATTTTTTTCGATTATTGCAATTTTCTTTGAACGGTCATGTTTCTTTGCTGTGATTGCACACATAAGTCCCGATGCACCGCCGCCGATTATAATTGCATCATATATATTTTTCTTTTCCATTTTATAAATTCACCAAAAAATAAGGGCAGCGATGTGCTGCCCAAAATTATTTACGGAGCAAAAATAAAGTTGATTCCGTTTGCAACAAGTACCGAACCGATACCCATTATAATACCTGCGATAACAACACCGCACATAACGGCTATAACGCTTTTCTTAAATCCGAGGTCAAGAATACTTGCTGCAAGTGTTCCTGTCCATGCGCCTGTGCCGGGAAGAGGAATGCCTACGAAAAGCATGAGTGCAACAAACATTCCGTTGCCTGCTTTTGCCTCAAGTTTTCTGCCGCCTTTTTCGCCTTTTTCAAGACAGAAAGAAAAGAATCTGCCGATAAACTTCTTGTCAGAACCCCAAACAAGAACCTTTCTTGCAAAGAGGTAGATAATCGGAACCGGGAGCATATTGCCTAAAATGCAGATTACATATGTCCAAAAAAGATTTAAGTCATTTGCAACCGCAACAGGCACAGCACCTCTGATTTCTACTATCGGAACCATTGAAATAAAAAATACTATTAAATACAAAATATTTGCTCCTTAGAAATTATATTTTGCCAATACCTGATAAGTATAACAGATTTAAAAGTTTTTTTCAATATTTGAGCAAGATAAAATCTTCCATAATAAAGCCTTAAAATTTGATTTATTTATACATTATGATAAAAAATTATTCAAAAGTTGACATTGACTGAATAATCTGTAAAATATATTATGGAGTGATTTGATGAAAACAAATTCCTGTTCAATGCGATTTAGAATAATTATGTTTGTTTTGACCGCGTCAGTGATTGCATTTGCGTTTATTCATTCTTCAATGCCGTCAGTTGAGTCGGCACAAGAGAGTGAAAGCGTCCTTGATTTTGTCACACTAATTTTAAAATTATTCGGAATTGAGCCGAATCTTTCGGACCACATAATCAGAAAGCTTGCTCATTTTACGGAATATACCGTTCTGGGAGCATTCCTCTGTTCATGTGCCTATTCATTTGACCGAATCAAACCTATAAAATTCATACCCTACACCGTTTCTATCGGACTGTTTACCTGTTTTATTGATGAAACAATCCAACTTGGGGTTGAGGGAAGATCGGGACAGGTGAGCGATATGTGGATTGACTTTTTCGGTGTGTTGCTCGGTACGGCTGTAATGCTTGTTGCATTTTGGATTTACAGGAAGATACGAAAGATCAACTAACTATATGTATGCGAATAAGAAAGGAATCAGTATGGGAAATATGGAAAATTCAGTAAAGCCCCATGAAAACAAAATGGGAACTATGCCAATGACAAGGCTAATTCTAACAATGAGTCTGCCTGCAATTTTTTCAATGACAATTCAGGCAATGTATAATGTTGTTGACAGTATTTTTATCGGCAACTATGACGCAGACGGACTGACCGCAACTTCGCTTGCGTATCCTCTGCAAATGCTTTTGATTGCGTTTGCAGCCGGTACGGCAGTCGGTGTAAACTCGTTTGTTTCAAGAAAATTAGGTGAGAAAAATTTTGTTCAGGCAAACGACGGAGCAACTCACGGTCTTGTAACCTGTATTTTTAATTATGTAATATTTTTATTGCTCGGACTTTTTGCGGTTCGCCCGTTTATGGCAATGTACACGCAGAATGAGGCTATTGTAAATTACGGAATCCAGTATCTGACGGTTGTACTTTGCTTCTCGTTCTTTTCAATTGTACAGATTATGGTTGAAAAAACGCTTCAGGCAACAGGCAATATGATATTCCCGATGTTATCCCAGCTTTTCGGTGCAATTGTAAATATTATTTTTGACCCGCTCCTGATTTTCGGTATAGGAATTTTCCCTGAAATGGGCGTTCTCGGTGCGGCAATTGCTACTGTATTCGGTCAATTCTGCGGTATGGTTTTCTGCCTTTGCATTTTTTTCTTTAAGAATAACGAAGTTAAAGTTTCGTTCAAACATTTCAAATTGAATGGTTCCACATTAAAATCTATCTATGTTGTAGGCTTTCCGTCTGTAATTATGCAGTCAATCGGTTCGGTTATGATTATCGGACTCAATGCAATTCTTGCTGTTTCGGAGGCTGCCGTTACTGTTCTCGGTATATATTATAAATTACAGAGCTTTGTATTTATGCCTTGTTTCGGACTCAATCAGGGCGTAATGCCGATTATCGGTTATAACTACGGTGCAAGAAAGAAAAAGAGAATGTATTCCGCTTTAAAGCGCGGCATCATCATTGGCGTAATTATTATGGCGGTCGGCACAATTCTTATGTGGACAATCCCCGAACAGCTTATTGCTATGTTTGGTGGCACACAGGATATTATGGATATCGGTGTCCCTGCATTCAGAATCATAAGCCTTTGCTTTATTCCTGCTGCTGCCGGCATTATCTTTACAACACTTTTTCAGGCGGTCGGAAAGGGACTGCGCAGTCTTATTATGTCATTCTGCCGTCAGCTTGTACTCATTCTTCCGATTGCGTGGGTGCTTTCTATGGTGTTTGATTATACAGCCGTATGGTATGCTTTCCCGATTGCGGAATTTTTCTCGTTAATGCTTGCAATTGCATTTTTTGTCAACCTTACAAAAGGCGATTTCAAGAGCCTTGACCAAAAGATTGAATGACGCAGTTAAATTTGTTCACCTCATTGCATATATTGCATTGAGGTGATTTTTTTGACAGAAAATAATGATAACAGAAATACCATTACATATGACGATGACTGGAAATCTGTTTCATATTCGGAATACCCGAAGGTATCGGATGAGCTTGATTTAGATGAGGAGGATGTGAACTCTTTATCGGCTGAAAATAGTGATGAAAAGAAAAATTCTCCGAAACAGCTTGTGATAACGATTCAACTTGTGTGTTGTATTATTATAGCTCTTGCGGCTTTTTTGCTTAATTTATTCGGCGGTGAGGTCTATGCCGCAACACGGGAATGGTACTATTCAAACCTTGAAAAATCCGTTGTTTTTGATACGGGCGATAATAAAATAGATTTATCAAACCTGTTTACTGCAACAAGTGATGAAGTTTCGTCTGCTGAACATTGATTTTACGGTTTCGTATTCACTCGTTTGTCTTGGAGCAATATGTGTGATACTGAATATATTTTTAGGATTTCTATGTTGCGTTATGGCTGTGATTATTCATGAGTGCGGTCATCTTTTTGCAATGCTCATTTGCAAATCTCCGCCTGATAAAATCAATATTTCGCTGTTTGAAATCAAGATTACCAACTCTTCAAGGCAGTTAAACACAACCCGTCAGAACATTTTTATAATTTTTTTCGGACCTTTAGTCAATTTCATTTGTTTTATTCTGTTTTATCTGTTATACTTATGTAATAGTGAATTTTTATTGCCGATTGCCATGGCGAACCTTTGTACGGGACTTTTTAATATGCTGCCGGTTATGTCGCTTGACGGCGGACAGCTTATGTATATTATTCTGTGCAGAAAATTCTCGGAAAAATCAGCTGAAAAAATCATAAATATAACTGCTGTTATAATTCTTTTTCCGCTGACGGTACTCGGCTTTATGGTTTTGCTAAATTCAAAATATAATTTTTCGCTGTTGTTTGTGTGTGCGTATCTCATTGCGTCACTTTTATGTAAAAACAACAGGTACTACTGACGGAGGATTTCTATGGTCAGCAAAGAAGTTGAAAAATTACTACTGAAAGTTCAAAAGCCGGGAAGATATGTCGGCGGTGAACTCAACGAAGTAATCAAGGATAAAAAGAAAGTAGATTGCAGATTTGCCTTCTGCTTTCCCGATACCTATGAAGTAGGTATGTCCCATCTCGGAATGAAAATTCTTTACAGTCTTATGAACGCTGTGCCGTACATTTGGTGCGAAAGAGTTTTTGCCCCATGGGTTGATATGGAAGAAGAGATGATAAAACACAATATTCCGCTTTATGCGCTTGAAAGCGGAGATCCCGTGTCTGATTTTGACTTTATCGGTTTCACTCTCCAGTATGAACTCAGCTTTACAAATATGCTCAATATGCTCAGGCTTTCGGGTGTGCCGATTAAAAGCTGTGACAGAAAAGAACTTAAAAACATAGTAGTTGCAGGCGGACCGTGTGCCTGCAACCCCGAGCCGATTGCAGATTTTGTTGATATTTTCTTCATCGGTGAGGGTGAAGAGGTTGACCTTGAGGTTATTGAACTTTTCAGAAGGTGCAGAGCCGAGGGTAAATCAAAACAGGAGTTTCTTGAACTCTCATCTAAAATTGAGGGTGTATATGTTCCTGCGCTCTATGATGTAACATATAACGAGGATGGCACAATCAAGTCATTCACTCCAAAAGGAGATGCTCCCGCTAAAATCCACAAGCGTATTATGCTTGATATGGACAAGTCGTTCTATCCTGATAATTTTGTAGTTCCGCTCGTTGAGATAGTTCATGACAGAGCGGTTCAGGAAATTTTCCGTGGCTGTATAAGAGGCTGTCGTTTCTGTCAGGCGGGTATGATTTACCGTCCCGTCCGTGAAAAATCTCCCGAAACTATAAATAAACAATGCAGAGCATTATGTGATAACACGGGTTACGATGAAGTTTCGCTATCTTCACTCAGTTCAAGTGACTACAGTCAGATTGTACCGTTACTTGACAAGCTGAATGAGTGGAGTAAAGACGAAAAAGTCAGCATTTCACTTCCGTCACTGCGTGTTGACGGCTTTACCGATGACATTATGAATAAGATTAAAACCGTACGCAAGAGCGGACTTACCTTTGCTCCGGAGGCAGGCAGTCAGCGTATGCGTGATGTTATCAATAAAAATGTTCGTGAAGATGAACTTTTGCAGACTTGCACAACTGCATTTGCAGGCGGCTGGACTACGGTAAAACTCTATTTTATGATTGGTCTGCCTACCGAAACAATGGACGATGTCGCCGCAATTGCCGGCCTTGGTCAGTCTGTAGTTGATGCATATTACAAATGTCCCGACAAGCCAAAGGGCAAGTCGGTGCGTGTAACCGTGTCTGCATCCTCTTTTGTACCGAAACCGTTCACACCGTTTCAATGGGAACCGCAGGATACAATCCCTGTTCTTCATGAAAAGCAACAGCACATCAAGGACAGTATTACAACAAGAAAAATTCAGTTTAACTATCACGATGCCGATACAAGCTACCTTGAGGCAGTATTTGCAAGGGGTGACAGAAAACTTTGTAAGGTAATGCAGCTTGCATGTGAAAGAGGTTTTCATTTTGACGGTTGGAATGATTGTTTCAGCCTTGAAAAGTGGCTTGAACTCTTTGATGAATGCGGTGTTGATCCGTCATTTTATGCAAACAGACACAGAAGTTTTGATGAAATTCTTCCGTGGGATCATATTGACTACGGTGTAACTAAGGATTTCCTTATCAGAGAATGTAAAAAAGCGTACGCAGATACAACAACACCGCATTGCAGACTGAAATGCAATAACTGCGGTGCGGCTAAATACGGAAAGGGTGTGTGTTTTGAAAAGCGTAAGAATATGGTTTAAAAAAGATTTTGAATGTCGCTATATTTCGCACCTTGATCTCAATCGATGTATGCTCCGTGCATTGCACAAGAGTAAAATCCCTATATGGCATACAGAAGGATTTAACCCGCATCCGTTTGCAACATTTCCGTTGCCGCTTTCGCTTGGTTTCAGAGGAGTAAACGAATGTATGGATGTCAAGCTTGAGGATGAAAGCTTTCCGTTTGAAGAAATCATTTCAAGGCTTAACGGTTGTCTGCCGAGAGGACTTCGTGTGTTTGATGTAACGGAACCCGTTATGAAAGCCGGAAAGATTGCTTTTGCATCATTTACAATCAAGATTTCCTGTGACGGTGAAAACTCCCGTACAGTATGCGAACAACTCAAAGAACTGCTGACAAGCGAAAGTATTGAAGTTGAAAAGAAATCTAAAAAAGGCATAAAAACCGTTGACATAAAACAGGGTATAAAGAGCTTTGAAGTAACCGAGAAGTTCGACTTTGCAGAACTTGATGTTGTTTTGTCGGCAGGCAGTTCAGATAATGTGAATCCGAATCTGCTTGTATCGGCTTTTGAAAACCGTTTTTTGGTCTCCTGTGATATCGACATCACAAGGAATGACCTCTACAACGCAGATATGGAATTGTTTAGATAGGTGAATATATGTTTGAATTTACAATACGAGAAAATGATTTTTTAAACGGATTTTTGGATTTATTGAGTGAATATGTAAATAAGTCGTATAAGTTCACCATGACGTACCTGACAAGCCCTCTTTTGTCAGATGTGCGTGAGAGCGAAAGACTTGTTTTGCTTGTAGTCAACAAGTCTGTTTTTCAGAATATGTACAGCTTCATCAAGCTGAATGACAGCAATATGCAGTTTGCATCATTTTCCTGTCTTGAAACAGCCGTGAACTCAATGCGACTTTACAATGTCCTTGCTACAAATCCGGATTATATGCACGAATATATTACCGGCGGAAACTTTTCGCTTGAAGTCTGTGAAAATGAAATTTCAGAAAAACAAAAAAAATACAAGAAAGGTGAAGAGGAGTTCTCGCTCCGTGAGTTTGCAACCGGACTTGGCAAATTCAATTCTTTTGAACTGAAAAATGCAGCTGTTGCGTCACAGCTTGTTGACGGCAATATCTTTCTCGGACTTTCCTGCGGCAATGAACTCGGAGAGGATTTGCAGGATGAAGTCAGAAAGAGTATGATTGGTGCATACCTTTCGCTTTCAAAGCACAATAAAATGTTTTTTAACGGCGGTATCGATGATACTCTTGAAGAGCTTGAGGACAAGCTCTATGCAAAGTTTCTTGAATATATCAGAAAGTTCTCATAATCTTTTTAAACTTTCACATTACTTTACACAAGCGTTCAATTTTCTGTCACATAAGACAGTTATTATATGCTTGTAAGTTAAAGATAAACAAAAAGCACTTTAACTTCACATAGATGATGCTTACAAGAACTTTTCATAGATTTCCTCTCTAATATGTCGAAAGACACAAAGGTCGGCTTTTCTGCCGACCTTTTTAATTTATCAGGTGTTTTATTATGAATTACTACTCCCTTAATAAGTATCTCAAAAATACATTCGGTGAAAAGGTGTACAAAATTTCGCTGAACGGTAATATGACCTGTCCGAATCGTGACGGAACCCTCGGAACAAGGGGCTGTATTTTTTGCAGCAGGGGAGGCTCCGGAGAATTTGCCTCCGATGCACTTCTTTCTGTTCACGGACAAATCGATCAGGCTAAACTGCGAATAAAAAAGAAATCCGACTGTAAAAAGTTTATTGCATACTTTCAGCCGTTCACAAATACCTATGCACCTGTTGAATATCTTGAAAAAATATTTACAGATGCAATTTCAGAACCCGACATTGTTGCCCTTTCAATCGCAACCCGTCCCGATTGCCTGGGAAATAATGTGTTAGGTCTTCTTGAAAAACTGAACAAGATAAAACCTGTCTGGGTAGAACTCGGATTGCAGACCATTCATGAAAAATCGGCAGATTATATAAGAAGGATGTATCCGCTATCCGTTTATGACTCAGCTACAGAAAATCTTCATAAAATCGGAATCAATGTAATTACACACATTATTTTGGGACTTCCAAACGAATCTAAAGAAATGATGCTTGAATCTGTAAAATATGCAGGCAGTAAAACCGACGGAATTAAACTGCAGTTGTTGCATGTTTTAAAAAACACAGACTTGTGTGATGACTATGAAAGCGGAAAATTTGATGTGCTTTCAATGGAGGATTATATTGATATTCTTTGCGATTGCGTTGAAGTGTTGCCTGAAAATGTTGTAATTCACCGTTTAACAGGTGACGGGGATAAAAAACTGCTTGTTGCACCCATGTGGAGTGCCGACAAAAAGCGTGTTTTAAACTCAATCAACCGTGAATTTGCAAAGCGTGATATCACGCAGGGAAGAAAGGCAAAGTAAAAGACTTCCGAATCAATCATCGGAAGTCTTGTTTTCAAGAGTATTGTCATTGTGATTTTTCTCTTTTTCAGCTTTCTTCTGAGCTGTTTTTTTACCGATTGCATACGCAACAGCCAATATAGCCAAGCATCCCGCAGTTATGCCCATGCCGGCTAGGAAAAATTTTATTTGCCTATCTTTAATGGGATTGTAATCAATATATTCGTCATCTGAGGCATTAACAGTTGTAGGCTCGGTCGGGTGTTTACTTTTACCGCCCTTTCCTGTAGCTTGCGTGCTGTTTTTATTGCTTGACGAGGAACTTCCGCCGCTAACCGTTCCCGATGCATTTTTATATATTCTGATACACGATGCAGTGCAACTTCCAACATCCATAAAGTTCACATCGGAATCAACACATTGATTCACCGTGTAGTCGATATACGCAGTACCTTCTTTTATTGTTTTGAAATCAAGCGTTAAGACATCGCTTCCGCCGGAAATATTCTGTCCTTCAGAATTAAGAAAAACAACTTTAACTTTGCCGCTTTTCTTGTTGACCTGAATTTTTGAGCCGTTATTCACTGCCTTAACCTTTCTGAATTCGATATAATCGGGGTCATATGTAAATTCAAATGTTGCGGCAGAAAGTCGATTGCCGGAATTTGCGGAAAGTGCAACGCTGAACAGTCTGTTCGGCTTCATGTCTGCATTCTGCATTTCAAAACTTACGCTTGCAGTTGCAAATGCACTTGTTAAAGATATTTGCAATAAAGCTACCAAAATTAAAATAATAGAAAATAGTTTTTTCATAGTTCGCCACATAAAATTAAAATATTTCAAAATCTCACTTGATTTTTCTGATTTCATTTGATATAATAAACAGG
>ENA-UOJM01002790-UOJM01002790.1-human-gut-metagenome-genome-assembly--contig:-P116-NODE-2790-length-11564-cov-4.060214_pt1 | contig 11564 bp, 10 predicted proteins | sample MGYA00242349_ERZ723896 | MGnify/ENA metagenome assembly ERZ723896 | reverse complement strand
CTGTACCATGGACAACAAATGGTTTTTATTATGATGACAAAGCATGTACACCATCCAAACATCCATATTATTATGCAGGGCTTTATTATATTCAGGAACCGAGTGCGATGGCACCGGCGAGTATTCTTCCTGTTGAAGATGGGGATGTTGTTCTAGATATCTGTGCAGCACCGGGAGGTAAATCAACCTAGCTTGCAGCAAAACTTCATGGCACCGGGTTTCTGATCTCAAATGATATCAGTAATTCCAGAGCTAAGGCATTATTAAAAAATCTGGAATTATTCGGGATCGGTAATATGTGTGTGGTAAGTGAAGCTCCGAATAAGCTGAGCACAAAATTCTATCAGACCTTTGATAAAATTTTGATTGATGCGCCTTGCTCCGGTGAAGGAATGTTCCGTAAATCCCAGTCAATGGTAACAGCGTGGGAAAACAATGGTGTTGAGTTATTTGCCGGTTTACAGCGTGGAATCTTAAATGAAGTTGTAAAAATGTTAAAACCGGGTGGAACCATGCTGTATTCGACCTGTACGTTTTCTCCGGAAGAAAATGAACAGTCAATCGAATATCTTTTATCACTGGATGATACATTAGAATTAGTCGAAGTTCCGAAGTATCCGGGCTTTTGTAATGGAAATCCTGCGTGGGGAAAGACCGAAAATGCAGAACTTGAAAAATGTGCAAGATTATGGCCGCATCATATCGAAGGGGAAGGGCATTTTGTTGCACTTATTCATAAAAAAGAGGCAGAACAGACACAGGTATTTCAGTCATGGATACACAGAGGCTGTAAGCCGGATAAAAATGCAGAAGAATTCCTTGCGCACATTTCATCGGATGCCGGGATCCGGTCTGCATATATTGAGGAAAATAAAGGAAGACTGTATTATATGGCAGAACATATGCCGGATGTATCCGGGCTTCGGATGTTAAGACAGGGATTGTTCCTTGGCGAGATCAAGAAGAACCGGTTTGAACCGAGCCAGTCACTTGCTATGTATCTGAAACAAGGACAGTTTGATAATGAAGTAAATCTGACATCTTCAGATGACCGTGTTTTAAGATATCTGAAAGGCGAGACGATCGAAGCATCGGATCAGAAAATTAAAAATGGATATGTGCTTGTTCTGGTGGACGGATATCCGCTTGGATGGGCAAAAAATACAAACGGAACGTTAAAGAATAAGTATTTATCTGGATGGAGGATGATGTCATGAGTAAAATAGCAGTCGTTACCGGAGCTTCTTCCGGACTGGGCAGAGAGTTTGTTGTTCAGATCAGTGAAAAATATAAGACAATCGACGAGATATGGGTGATCGCCAGGCGTGCAGAACGATTGTATGCCTTAGAAAGAGAGATTGAAGGCAAGAAGATTATTGTTCTCCCGCTGGATATCACAAAGCAGGAAGATCTTGAAGCCTATAAAAAGATGCTTGCAAAGGAACATCCATGGGTACGTGTTCTGGTGAATGCAGCAGGATATGGCATTATGGGACATGTAGAAGATGTTGTATGCGAAGAACTTACCGGAATGATCGATGTTAACTGTAAGGCTTTAGTTGCCATGACGAAGATCACTCTGCCATATATGAAAGAACAGAGCAATATCATTAATATTGCATCATCAGCGGCATATCTGCCACAGCCATCCTTTGCTGTATATGCAGCAACAAAATCCATGGTTAGAAGCTTTTCAAAAGCATTAAATAAAGAATTGGAGGACAGAGATATTACAGTGACAGCAGTATGTCCGGGACCGGTCAATACAGAGTTCTTTGATGTTGCCGAGAAATATTCCCATACAAAGGCATTTAAAAGATTGTTCCGTGTAGAAGCAAAGAATGTGGTAAAACGGGCGTTATTTGATGCGTATTACCTGAAGACAGAATCTACCTACAGCATAACGATGAAAGCGTTTAAGATCGTAACAAAGCTGCTGCCGAATGACTGGATCGTTTCCATGATCAAATAGAGACAGATATCCGGTAAATACAGAGATTTGCCGGGGTATGAGGAACATTATAATAAAAACAGAACAGGACAAAAACAATGGAAAAAGGACAGTATGGATATATAAAAAAACATAAGAAAAAGATCATAACCAGTATTATTATACTTGGTGTTATGATCCTGACAGGAGTAATTCTTTCGCTTGCCATGTTTAAAACAACAAAAACCTTGATCATCATACTTCCGATATTGATCAGCCTGCCATTTGCCAAACAGATCGTAGCACTTATCATGTGTTCCAAATTCAAGCCTTTAACAGAGGAAGAACACAAGAAGATAGAAAAAGGGATCCATTATGAGAACCGGGACGGCATCCTGTATGATATCTCGCTCAGTCGATATGAAGGAATGTTGTTTTTCCCTGCCGTGATCGTGCGGGATGGCAGAATGTTATTCTTATATCAGAAAGCATTTGACAAGAAGATTCCGGATGTGGAATTCCTGAAAAAAGAAATTACACGTTCCTTTGAAATGATAAAGAAACCATATGTTATCGTTACAGCGTTAACCGTGGATGAATTTATAAAGAAAGCGGAAACGATCAAAGAACCGGATGAAGATTATCTGGTAAAGGATCAGTCTATGCGTGAAAAATTATTTGAACTTGGTGTATAGGAGTCGGGCATGAAAGAGATCATTATATCGCAGAACGAAGCGGGACAGCGTGTGAACAAATTTCTTTTGAAATATCTGAATAAGGCACCGTCAAGCTTTGTTTATAAGATGATACGAAAGAAAAACATCAAATTGAACAATAAGAAAATTGAAGGAAACGAATACGTCTATATCGGAGATACGATCCAGATCTATATGTCTGATGAAACGATCGCCAATTTCAGGGAAGATGTCAGTGGAACACACAGCACTTCCTCTAAAAAGAAGATTCCGGTTGAGATCATCTATTTGGATGAAAATATTCTGATCGCAGACAAACCGACTGGCGTCCTGTCACAGAAGGCATCAAAAGATGATTACTCTTTTAATGAAGCATTGATCGACTATCTGCTTGATAGTGGGCATATCACAACTGAAGAACTGAGAACTTATCGTCCGTCTGTATGCAATCGTTTAGACCGCAATACATCCGGACTCATTCTTTGTGGGGTGAGTCTTACCGGAAGTCAGGAATTATCCAGAATTATAAGAGAACATCTATTACATAAATATTATTATACACTTGTACGGGGACGCCTGACGCAGAAGCTTGACAGTACCTGTTATCTACAGAAGGATAATGCAAAAAACAAAGTCCGGATATCGGATCACCCATGGGAACAGGGCAAGAGTGAAGAAATCCATTCAATCTTTTATCCGGTAAAAAAAAATGATGATTATACGTTGGTAAAGGTTGAGCTTATCACAGGTAAGTCTCATCAGATCCGTGCACAGTTAAAGCATCTGGGATACCCGGTAGTCGGTGATACAAAGTATGGCATACCTGAAGTGAACCGGTATTTTTCAGATTCTTATCATGTAAAGCATCAGCTTCTTCATTGCGGAAACATTATATTTAAAGAAACAGACGGTCCGCTTTCTTATCTGAGCGGGAAAGAGTATTCGGCATTTCTTCCGGAACCGTTTCGGACGATCGAAAAAGATTTATTTGGGTAATTTGGATAATAACTTTAGTAAGATCAGAATCAGATAAAAGATAAAGAGGCAGAATCGGATGGCAACTTGGAATTCCAGAGGACTTCGTGGTTCCTCACTTGAGGAACTGATCAATTATACAAATGAATATTATCGGGAAAAGAAGCTGGCAGTTGTCCAGAAGATCCCGACTCCGATCAAACCGATCCGTATGGATAAAGACAGCAGCCAGATCACGCTGGCGTATTTTGAAAAAGATTCTACGGTCGATTACATCGGTGTCGTACAGGGCATTCCGATATGCTTCGATGCGAAGGAATGTGCGGTTGATACGTTTTCTTTACAGAATATACATGAGCATCAGTATCATTTTATGAAAGAGTATGAGGAACAGCAGGGAGTCAGCTTCCTGATCATATTTTTTACGCATAGAAACAAATATTACTATTTACGTTTTTCGGAATTAAAGACTTATATGGATCGCGTGAACGAGGGACATGCAAAGAATTTCAAATATGAAGAACTGAATCCGGATTTCTTTATTCATGCAAAAAATGGAGCACTGGTTCATTATCTGGAGCTTCTCGATAAAGATTTGCAGTTAAGAGCATAAAGGATCAGGAAAAATCTTGACAAATGCCAACGTCTCACCTATAATGAGCACATTGTTGAAATAACTAATTATCGTGTTATCACTTTAATACGGTAAAGCAAAAAGGCATGGATAAAAGGAGGAAAAGAGATGCAGGATAAACTGTTACAGACTCCGGACGGAGTAAGAGACACCTATGATGTAGAATGTAAAAAGAAAAGAAAGATTATTGAGAAGCTGCATCATACTCTGGAGTTATACAGCTATCATGATATAGAGACACCTACATTTGAGTATTTTGATATATTTAACCGTGATAAGGGATCTGCACCGTCAAATGAAATGTACAAGTTCTTTGACCGTGATAATAATACGCTGGTATTACGCCCGGATATCACACCTAGTATTGCAAGATGTGTAGCAAAATATTACAAGGATGAACAGCTTCCGATCCGTCTGTGCTATACAGGAAATACATATTCAAACCCAAGAAAATTGCAGGGAAAATTAAAGGAAGTTACACAGATCGGTGCTGAGCTTATAAATGATGATTCTTCTGCAGCAGATGCAGAGATCATTGCAACTGTTGTTGATTCTTTTAAGGCACTTGGAATCGACGAGTTCCAGATCGAGATCGGACAGATCGATTACTTTAAGGGCATCGTTTCAGAAGCCGGAATTACAGAAGCCGAAGAACTTCAGATCAAGGAATACATCAATATTAAGAACTTCTTTGGTTTGGAGGAATATCTGAAGAAACTGGATCTGAGTCCTGTTTTAAAGAAAGCCTTTCTTGCATTTGACTCTTTATTCGGTGGAGAATCCATGTTAGAGCAAGCAGAAAAGCTGGTTACGAATCCGGTATCACTTGCAGCTGTTCACAGATTACAGAGAATCTATAAGGCATTATGCTGTTATGGATATGACAAATATATCGGCTTTGATCTCAGTATGTTAAATGGTTATAACTATTATACCGGCGTGATCTTCCGCGGATATACCTACGGAACCGGAGATGCAGTTGTAAAGGGTGGCCGATATAATAACCTGTTAAAGCAGTTTGGCAAAGATGCACCGTCTATTGGTTTTGCATTTACCGTAGAAGAACTGATCATGGCACTGTCCAGACAGAATATCGAGGTTTCGGTTGAATATTCGAATACGATCATTCTCTATGATATTGAGAATCAGGAGTCCGCGATCAGTCTTGGTAAGAGACTGCGCCAGAATGATAAGAAGATTGAATAGATACGCAAATCTGTCAGAAAGTCAGTGGAAGATTATCTGGAATATGCAAAAAGAGAGCATTTTTCCGGACTGTTTTATTTTGAAAACAGTGATACGGTCAAGGTATTTGATCTTGTGTCCGGTGATGAGAACGAGGTGGCTATCGCATCCTTGAAATAAGCGGACAAAAACAGAAAGAAATCCAAAATTAGAATTTGATCGATGGATAGATTGGAGAGGTAAATCAATGAGATATTTAACATTTGCACTTGCAAAAGGCAGACTTGCAAAGAAAACCCTTGCATTGCTTGAACAGATAGGAATTACCTGCGATGAAATGAAAGACCCGGATACCAGAAAGCTGATCTTTGTGAATGAAGAAATGAAGCTGAAGTTCTTCCTTTCAAAGGCAACAGATGTACCAACCTATGTAGAATACGGTGCAGCAGATATCGGTGTAGTTGGTAAGGATACGATATTAGAAGAAGGCAGAAACCTGTACGAGGTAATGGATCTCGGATTCGGTAAATGCCGGATGTGTGTCTGTGGTCCTCATAAAGCAAAAGAATTATTGAAGAAAAATGAGATCATCCGTGTTGCCAGCAAATATCCGAATATTGCAAAAGATTATTTTAATAATCAGAAGAACCAGACGGTTGAGATCATCAAATTAAACGGTTCGGTCGAGCTTGCGCCGATCGTTGGCTTATCAGAGGTGATCGTTGATATCGTTGAGACCGGAAGTACTCTTCGTGAAAACGGACTGGAAGTTTTAGAAGAAGTTTGTCCGTTATCTGCAAGAATGGTTGTAAATCAGGTAAGCTTAAAGATGGAAAATGAGAGAATCAGAAAGCTGCTTGCTGATCTGAATTCGTTGATTAATAAGGAGGCATAAAAATGAGAATTGTAAATCTGACGGAAGAAACCAGAAAGAACATTTTAAAGGATCTGTTAAAAAGAAGCCCAAGCAATTTCGGATCTTATGCAGATACAGTAGAGAAGATCGTAAATGATGTCAGAGATCGTGGAGACGAGGCATTATTTGGATATACCAAGCAGTTTGATAAAGCAGATATCAACGCCGGAAATGTTCTGGTTACAAAAGAAGAGATTGAATATGCTTATACACAGGTAGATGAGAAACTGATCGAGGTTATCAGAAAAGCAAAAGAAAACATTCGCACCTATCACGAAAAACAGCGTCAGTACAGTTGGTTTGATTCTGATCCGAAGGGTATCATGCTTGGACAGAAGGTAACAGCATTGGAATCTGTCGGAGTATATGTACCGGGTGGAAAAGCTGTGTATCCATCTTCCGTATTGATGAACATTATGCCTGCAAAGGTAGCAGGTGTTAAAAATATTATAATGACCACTCCTTGTAACAGCGAGGGTGAAGTATATGCGACTACACTGGTTGCAGCAAATGAAGCCGGTGCGACTGCTATCTACAAGGCAGGCGGCGCACAGGCAATCGCGGCTCTTGCATATGGAACGGAATCCATTCCAAAGGTTGATAAGATCGTAGGACCCGGAAATATCTTCGTTGCACTTGCAAAACGTGCGGTATACGGACATGTCAGCATCGATTCGATTGCAGGTCCATCCGAAATCCTTGTAATTGCAGATGAGACAGCAAATCCAAGATATGTTGCAGCCGATCTGTTATCACAGGCAGAGCATGATGAGATGGCATCCGCCATTCTGATCACAACTTCAAAAGAACTTGCCGAAAAGGTATCAGCTCAGGTCGATGAATTTATAAAGGTATTATCCAGAAAAGAGATCATTCGGAAATCCATTGATACATACGGCTATATCTTATTAGCTGATAATATGGCAGATGCGGTTGAAGCAGCAAATGCAATTGCTTCCGAACATCTGGAGATTGTAACTGCAAATCCATTTGATGTTATGACAAGGATCAAGAATGCCGGTGCGATCTTCATCGGTGAATATTCATCCGAACCACTGGGTGATTATTTTGCCGGACCGAACCATGTACTTCCAACAAACGGAACAGCGAAGTTCTTCTCCCCGTTAAGTGTGGATGACTTCATTAAGAAATCAAGCATCATCTATTATTCCAGAGAAGCTCTTGAAGAAGTACATGAAGACATTGAAAGCTTTGCAAAATCAGAGCAACTTACAGCACATGCTAATTCTATTGCAGTAAGATTTGAATAGTGGTATAATATGAAACCAAGATTGCACAGGCGTCTGTATTATCAGTCCGCCTGTGCTTGTAGTTGCCAAAGTATCGGAAGAAAAATGTATAAAAACAAGGGAGAAAAGATATGGCGGATAGAGCAGTAAAATGCACAAGAAAAACCAGCGAGACAGATATTGTTCTGGAATTAAATCTGGATGGAAAGGGAGATGCAAAGATCGATACCGGTATCGGATTTTTCGATCATATGCTGACAAGCTTTGCCAAGCACGGATTTTTTGATCTGAATCTGACCGTAAAGGGTGATCTGTATGTGGATTGTCATCATACGATAGAAGATACGGGAATTGTTCTCGGAAAAGCGATCAAAGGTGCGCTTGGAGATAAAAAATCCATTAAGCGTTTCGGTAATTTCTTTCTTCCTATGGATGAAACGCTTGTTATGTGTGCGATTGACCTTTCCGGAAGACCATATCTTGTTTATGATCTGAACCTGACAACAGAGCGGGTTGGATATTTTGATACACAGATGGTAAAGGAATTCTTCTATGCAGTATCCTATGGTGCGGAGATGAATCTGAACCTGAAGCAGTTCTCCGGTTCCAATGACCATCATATCATCGAAGCAGCTTTTAAGGCATTTGCAAAAGCTTTAGATGAAGCAACTTCTATAGACGACAGATTAAATGGTAAAGTGTTATCTACCAAAGGTTCACTTTAAGGAGGTACTATGAGTTATAAGAAAATTATTCCATGTCTGGATCTTGAGAATGCACTTGAAATGGCAAAGTTCTATAATGATGCCGGTGCAGATGAGATTGCATATTTTGACAGTAAAGCAACAAAGGAAGGCAGAGAAGCGAATATTGCAGTTATCAAAGAGATCTGCAAGAATGTCGATATTCCATTGATCGCATGTGGTGGAGTAAGAAGACTGGAAGATATCAAGAAGATGTTATATGCAGGTGCTTCCAAGGTTTGTATGAAATCAGCAGCATTAAATACACCGGAGCTTGTAACGGAAGCCGCTGATCGTTTTGGTTCAGAACGTATCATCGTAACGATTGACCTGAGCGAATGTAAAGAGCCTGTAGCCTATGCAGAGCAGCTTAAGGAACTCGGAGCAGGTGAGCTCCTGTTATTACATAATAATATGGTTCCTGAATATATGGATATCGTAAATGAGATCAAAAACCGTGTAGCACTTCCTGTTATTGTTTCCACCTATTCAACAAATGGGGAAGCAATCTGTGAGATGCTTGAAAAGACAAATGCTGAATCCATTTCTTTATATAATCTGAAACAAATGGATATAATGGAGATAAAGCAGGAATGCAGAAAAGAAGGCATTCCGGTTAATACATTTGAAAGTGCAGTATCCTTTGATGAATTCAAGCTGAATTCTGACGGGCTGATTCCATGTATCACACAGCATTATAAGACCGGGGAAGTTCTTATGATGGCATATATGAATAAGGAATCCTTTGAAAAGACGATCGCAACCGGCAGAATGACATATTACAGCAGAAGCAGACAGGAGCTTTGGACAAAGGGTGAGACATCCGGTCATTTCCAGTTCTTAAAATCATTAAAATTAGACTGTGATAAAGATACCCTGCTTGCAGAGGTTTCCCAGATCGGTGCAGCCTGTCATACCGGCAGCCCGACCTGTTTCTTTACGGATCTGGTTAAGAAGGAATACGATAATACCAATCCGTTAAAGGTATTTGAAGAAGAATACGATATTATCGTTGACAGAAGAAATCATCCAAAGGAAGGTTCCTATACAAATTATCTGTTTGACAAAGGAATTGACAAAATACTGAAAAAGGTTGGCGAAGAGGCAACAGAGATTGTAATTGCTGCCAAGAATCCTGATTCAGATGAAATAAAATATGAGATATCAGATTTCCTGTATCACCTTATGGTTCTTATGGTTGAAAGAGGTGTCAGTTGGACTGATATTACCAAAGAACTGGCTGATAGAAGGTAGGAGGAGAAAACAGTGGAAAAATATGGCGTAAATCAGTTAAGAAAAATGTTTCTGGAATTTTTTGAGAGCAAGGGACATCTGAAGATGAACAGCTTCTCACTGATTCCACATAATGATAATAGTTTGTTATTGATCAACTCAGGTATGGCACCATTAAAGCCTTACTTTACAGGACAGGAGATCCCTCCAAGAAGACGTGTGACCACCTGCCAGAAGTGTATCCGTACCGGTGATATCGAAAATGTAGGTAAGACTGCAAGACATGGTACATTCTTTGAAATGTTAGGTAACTTCTCATTCGGCGATTACTTCAAGCATGAAGCAATTTCATGGTCATGGGAGTTTCTGACCAAGGTTGTAGGCTTAGATGAGAACCGTTTATATCCATCTATCTACGAGGATGATGACGAAGCATTTGATATCTGGAATAAAGAGATCGGAATTGCACCGGAGAGAATTTTCCGTTTTGGGAAAGAAGATAACTTCTGGGAGCATGGCGCAGGTCCTTGTGGTCCATGTTCCGAAATCTATTATGACAGAGGCGAAAAGTACGGATGCGGTAAGCCTGGCTGTACAGTAGGTTGTGACTGTGACCGTTACATGGAAGTATGGAACAACGTATTTACCCAGTTTGAAAATGACGGCCATAATAACTATACAGAACTGGTTCAGAAGAATATCGATACCGGTATGGGACTGGAGCGTCTGGCTGTTGTTGTTCAGGATGTAGATTCCATCTTTGACGTTGATACGATCAAAGCGTTGCGTGATAAAGTATGTGAGATGGCTGGCGTGAAATACATGGAAGACGAGAAGACAGATGTCTCGATCCGTGTTATTACTGATCATATCCGTTCTGTTACCTTTATGGCATCTGACGGTATCCTTCCATCAAATGAAGGACGAGGTTATGTATTAAGACGTCTTCTCCGTCGTGCAGCAAGACATGGCAGATTACTTGGTATCGAAGGCAGATTCCTTGCAGAACTTTCAAAGACAGTAATCGAGGTTTCTAAGGATGCATATCCGGAGCTGGAAGAAAAGAAAGCACATATCTTTACCTGTATCAATACAGAAGAAGAAAACTTCAATAAGACGATCGATCAGGGTTTATCAATTCTGAACGGCTTCGTTGAGGAGTTAAATAACAGCGGCAAAAAAGTATTAAATGGCGAAAATGCATTTAAGTTATATGATACCTATGGTTTCCCTCTTGATCTGACAAAAGAGATTCTGGAAGAAAAGGGAATCGAGGTTGATACGGAAGGCTTTAATAAGGCTATGGACAAGCAGAGAGAGACTGCTCGTAAATCAAGAAAAGTATCAAACTACATGGGCGCAGATTCAACTATTTATGAAGATATCGATACAGCTCTTACAAGTAGGTTCATCGGTTATGACAAGGTAGAAGCATCTTCCGATATCATTGCCATAACAGCAGAATATAAAGAGGGCGATCAGGTAACATCCGAACTGGTTGATGTTATTTCCGAAGGCACAAACGGTTCGATCATCACAGCAGAGACACCATTTTATGCTACTATGGGTGGTCAGATCGGTGATACTGGTGTGATCGAGACAGAGAGCGGACGTTTCATTGTTAAAGATACGATCAAGGTTGCCGGTGATAAGATCGCACATCTTGGCTATGTTGAATCCGGCGAATTAAAGAATGGAAGCACAGCGAAGCTTTCTGTAACAGCAGACAGACGTGCATTGATCTGTAAGAACCACTCCGCAACACATCTGCTCCAGAAAGCCTTAAAGATGGTTCTTGGTGATCATGTAGAACAGGCTGGTTCATATGTATCAGAAGACCGTTTAAGATTCGACTTTACACATTTCCAGGCTATGACTCCTGAAGAGATCGCCAAGGTGGAAGCAATCGTAAATGAACATATCGATAAAGATCTTAAGGTTAAGACAGAGTTTATTAGTATTGAAGATGCCAAGAAGACAGGTGCTATGGCATTGTTTGGCGA
>ENA-UOJM01002788-UOJM01002788.1-human-gut-metagenome-genome-assembly--contig:-P116-NODE-2788-length-11573-cov-6.935319_pt1 | contig 11573 bp, 7 predicted proteins | sample MGYA00242349_ERZ723896 | MGnify/ENA metagenome assembly ERZ723896 | reverse complement strand
ATCACCCCGAAGGAGTATGATGCTAAGCTGCCTATGTCCGGCTCCAAGGTCGAGGAGGTTTACTACCTCGGCGCGGAGATCGACAACGTTGTGACCGGCAAGATCCTCGAGGTTGTTGATCACCCGGATTCCGACCATCTGAAGATCTGCCAGCTCGATGTCGGCAAGGAGGAGCCGGTGCAGATCGTCACCGGCGCACCCAATGTAACGCCTGCGTCCGTTGGCGAGATCTGCCCGGTCTGCCTGCACAAGTCCACCCTGCCGGGCGGCGTGAAGATCACCAAGGGCAAGCTGCGCGGCGTGCCGTCCAACGGCATGATGTGCTCGTTCCAGGAGCTGGGTCTGTCCCACGGCTGCGTACCGTATGCGTGCGAGAACGGCATCCTGTTCCTGCCGGCCGGCACCCCGGTTGGCGAGGACATCAAGAAGGTGCTCGGTCTGGACGACTGGGTTTCCGATTTTGAGATTACGTCCAACCGCCCGGACTGCCTGAGCGTGATCGGTCTGGCCCGCGAGACTGCGGCTACCTTCGACCGTCCGTTCAGCGTCAAGACCCCGGAGGTAAAGGGCGTGGGCGACGACATCAACAAGTATATGTCCGTCGAGGTCAAGGACACCGACCTGTGCCCGCGCTACACCGCCCGCATTGTCAAGAATATCAAGATCGAGCCGTCTCCGGCGTGGATGCGCGAGCGTCTGCACGCCTGCGGCGTTCGTCCGATCAACAACATCGTTGATATTACCAACTATGTTATGCTCGAGTACGGCCAGCCGATGCATGCGTTCGACTACAAGTGCCTGTCCGACGGCCGCATCGTTGTCCGCCGTGCCCGCAACGGCGAGTCCATCCAGACTCTGGACGGCGTGGATCACGACCTGAGCGACAAGATGCTCGCCATCTGCGACAACGACAAGCCGGTTGCTGTTGCAGGCGTTATGGGCGGCGCAAACTCCGAGATTATGGACGACACCAAGACCGTCGTTTTCGAGTCTGCAAACTTCCACGGCGCTACCGTTCGTATCACCGCAAAGGCGCTCGGCATGCGTACCGAGGCCTCCGGCCGCTTTGAGAAGGGCCTTGATCCGCGCATGACCCTCGATGCGGTCAACCGTGCGTGCGAGCTGGTGGAGCAGCTGGGCGCAGGCGAGGTCATCGACGGCATTATCGACGTTGACAACTCCGACCCGAACCACAAGCGTCTGCCGTTCGAGCCGGACAAGATGAACGCCCTGCTCGGTCTGGAGCTGCCCGCTGAGGAGCAGCAGAAGCTGCTCGAGAAGCTGGACTTCAAGATCGAGAATAACGAGGTCGTTGTGCCGTTCTTCCGCACCGACATCAACCGCATGTGCGATGTGGCCGAGGAGGTTGCCCGCATGTACGGCTACGACAAGATCCCGACCACGCTGTACGCAGGCGAGATGGTACAGGGTGAGTTCACGCCGTCTCAGCAGGCGGAGCGCGCTGCCGCTCTGGTTTGCCGCGAGGCAGGCTTTGACGAGTCCATGAGCCATTCGTTCATCTCCCCGAAGTTCTACGACATGATCGGCTGGGACGAGAACGACCCGCGCCGTATCTCCACCACCATACTCAACCCGCTTGGTGAGGATTTCAGCGTGATGCGCACCACCGTGCTGCCGTCCATGCTGGATAATCTGGCGCACAACCACGCACACCGCAACCCGACCGCTTCGCTGTACGAGCTGGGCACCATCTACACCCCGACCGTCAAGGATGGCAAGGCTGACCCGGACGTTCTGCCGCACGAGGAGAAGATCCTGACCCTCGGCAGCTACGGCCGCCTGTCGTTCTTCCAGTTCAAGGGCGCCATCGAGGCGCTGCTGCGTGAGCTGAATATCAAGGGCGCGTCCTTCGCTCCTGAGAAGTCCAATCCGTCCTATCACCCGGGCCGCTGCGCCAAGGTGCTGATCGACGGCAAGGAGATCGGCGTATTCGGCACCATTCATCCGACCGTTGCCGCACGCTACGGTCTGTCCGGCGAGGTGCTCGCTGCCGAGCTGCAGATGGACGCACTTCTGGCTGCCATCGACCCGGAGAAGCTCTATCATCCGCTGCCCAAGTTCCCGGCTTCCACCCGCGATATCGCGGTTCTGGTTGACGATGCCGTTCCGGCAGCCTCCATGCAGGCCACTGTTGAGAAGGCAGCAGGCAAGCTGCTCGAGTCGGTCAAGCTGTTCGACGTTTACAAGGGCAAGGGCATCCCGGAGGGCAAGAAGTCCGTGGCGTATTCGCTGTCCCTGCGCGCGCCCGACCGTACCCTCACCGACGAGGAGTGCGACAAGGCAATGCGTGCCGCTATCTCGGCGCTTGAGACCGAGTTCGGCGCTCAGCTGCGCGGTTAAGTTCCTGAATTGGATAGAAAAAGAGCAGATGCTTGGCATCTGCTCTTTCTTTATGGTTTTATACTGCGTTATCCGAGAGAACCGTCCGGATTGACATAATCCCAGTCATTGGAATAATCATGCTGCGTCCATTCGACGATTTTGTCGCCTGCAGGCGGCGCGTTCTTCGGCTCGACACTGGATTCGGTCGTGGTCAGCGTGATATCGAGCGACAAAATGCCGGTGTTCTTGGTGTGGTAGGTCACGCTCAATTTGCAGTTCTGCACACTGCCGGAGAACGTCAGCACGGTTTTGGTGGTGTTCCAGCTATCGGAGCGGCTTTCGAGTGTGCCCGAGAACGAGCCGTCCGCCGTGTTCAGCGTGTAGCTGCCGGTCAGGTTGTCATACGAATCGTTGCTCAGACCGTTGATTTTTGCGGTGTAACGCGAGCCGCTTGCGGTGAATTGTTCATCGCCCAACAGGTTGTTCAGGCGGTTTACGTCATTCTTTATGTTGAGATAAAAATCCTCCCAGCCAAGCTCATATGCGGTCATGTTGGATTCGTTCGCGGCAACGATGCTTTCGCCCACCGAGGTAAAGGTATTGTTCTTCGGAATCTTCAGATTTTCGCTGAACAGAGTGCCGAATGTGCTGTCCGCCCAGTTGATGTGCAGCCACGCGCCGTTCGACAGCGCCTTGAGATCGGCGTCGTCCGTTTCGTCCATCGCCAGAATCTTTGCCACGGCAGGGCACTTCAAATACAGGTCGCCGCTGTCCGCGCTGCATAGGAGCTCGAGCTTGACGTTGCTCAGCGCACTGCGCAGGAGGGCTGCCTGTGCGGCGGTGAGTACGTCATCCGCCTGCGAATCGCCGAGGAAATAAGACGCCAGCACGCGCAGATCGACCGTCACGGTCGCCTCAATGGCTTGTCCGTTCGCCAGAATTTCGGTTTTGACATCAACCTTGTAATCCTTGTTGCCGTCGATGGTGTCGAAGGCGGTGTACACCGCGCCGATCGTCGCCACCGTGCGCAGCGCCTTGGCGTTTTCGGTGGATGGCTGTGCCTTGATCCACTTGTTGAGCACGGTAAACTTGCTGTCAATGTCGCTTACAAGCGCCGCGCGGTCATACAGCACGGCGGTCTGCATATCCTGATCCCACTGCACGGTAAGGCCGAACGCTTCGGCAAAAAAGCGCACCGGAACATAGGTGCGTCCGCCTTTTTTGTACGGCGCGGTATCAAGCTGCACGGTTTTGACGGTTTTGCCCGCGCTGTCCGTGACGGTAAGCTGCTTGCCGCCGAGCGCGAACGACAGCGTTTCGCCGCCCTTTTTCGCGGTGATTGCTCCGGCGTCATATGTGACCTCGGCGCCGAGCACCTCGGCAATGGCGCGGAAGGGAACCATCACGCGCCCGTTTACCTTTTCCGGCTGTGCGTCCGCAAAGTGGACATACGCGCCGTTGAGCTGCACGGAAAGCTGACAGCGGAGTTTGTATTCATCGCCCTCTGTCATGGCACGCGCTGTATCACGATAGCATTCCTCTAAATCACCGTCCCAGCCGAAGGACAGCCCCTCCAGATCGTCATACCCCCAGTATTCAACCGCCAGCGTGGGATTGCTGCGCACGGCGTCCAAGTGCTGCCGATAATGGTCACTGAGCGTATCATAATCGAAAACGCCGTAGGATGATTCCTGTTCCATGTACTCCTCCGCACTGTCATACCCAAACTGCTGATACATCGGCGGTGTGGCATCCAGTGCGAGCGCGCTCGGCGCGGAGCCGGCGAGCAGCAGCGCTGCGAGTGCGGCAGCGGTAAAACGGTTTCTCTTTTTCATATTGTGCCCCCTCACATAGGTGTTACTGCCATTATACAGGAAAACGGTGGGATTTGTCTATCCGCAGTTTGGCGCAAATTGGCGGGCAAAAACCGTCATACTGTCCATGCGGGCGCATAGGGTAGAGCAAGGGAGGGCACTGCTATGTTTATCACGATCACACGCACGGGTCTGCACCGAATTGGTGTGGGACTGAGCGTTTTTGCGGTTCTGACCGCAGTTTTCATCCTGTTTCCGCGTGAAAATGCTGAGCCGACAGCCGCCGAACAGGCGGTTTCCGCGTCTGTCAGCGACTGGGGATTGTCGTTCCAAACCGAGGGTCAGCCGCCGGTCGGCAATGTCTCCGCCGAGGAACTGCGGCAGTACAACGCGTTTTACGTCGGTGACACGAGCCGAAAGACCATCTACCTGACGTTTGACGCGGGCTACGAGAACGGCTGCACGCCTGCTATTCTGGATGCGCTCAAAAAGCATAACGCGCCTGCCTGCTTTTTCGTGGTGGGCAACTTTATTGATACCGCACCGGAACTCGTAAAGCGCATGGCAGCGGAGGGGCATATCGTGGGCAACCATACGCTGCACCATCCGGATATGTCCGGCATTGCGGATAAGAGTGCGTTTGCGGCGGAGCTGAACGGTCTCGAGGAGAAATACACCGCGCTGACCGGTCAGCCGATGCAGAAATTTTATCGTCCGCCGCAGGGCAAGTTCAGCGAGGAGAATCTCCGGCAGGCGCAGGAGCTGGGGTATACTACGGTTTTCTGGTCGCTCGCGTATGTGGACTGGTATACGGATAACCAGCCGACCGATGAGCAGGCATTCTCCAAGCTGCTGCCGAGGATTCATAACGGGGCGATCGTGCTGCTGCATTCCACCAGTGAGACCAATGCGAGGATTCTCGATGAATTGCTGACGAAGTGGGAGAGTGCGGGTTATCAATTTGGTTCACTGGCTGAATTGTCGGTCAATAGCTAAAACGTAGGGTGCGACGACTCGGCGCACCGTATCTAACGATTGGTACACGTTATCTCGTAGGGGAGCACAGTGTGCTCCCACGCAACGTAAAATCAAACGGTTCTTGGCCGTTCCTTGCGCAGGCTCCGGTCGCGCTGCGGGCGCACACTGTGCGCCCCTACGGTTATGCGGGTGCAGATGGTTTACAACGGTGCGCCGAGGTCGTCGCACACTACGGGAAAACAATATATAAAATAAAAACCTCTCCGAAAACCGGAGAGGTTTCTGTTTGCTTTTACGGCATCATCACGCGGCCTTCAAACTCGGCGCGGCGCTTGATGTCCTTCATGACGGTATCGAACTGGTTGAGGTCGAGCGACTGTGCACCGTCGCAGAGGGCGTGTGCGGGATCGTTATGCGCCTCGATGATCAGGCCGTCAGCACCGGCAGCGATGGCTGCGCGGGACAGCGGCTGCACCATATCACGGCGGCCTGCTGCATGGGACGGGTCGATGATGATCGGCAGGTGGCTGAACATCTTAACCAGCGGAACAGCGGAGATATCCAGATTATTGCGGATCAGCTTCTCAAAGGTACGGATGCCGCGCTCGCACAGGATAACATTGGTATTGCCGCCTGCGAAAATGTACTCGGCAGCCATGAGGAACTCCTCCATGGTGGCGGACAGACCGCGCTTGAGGAGGATCGGCTTGTTCGAGCGGCCCAGCTCCTTGAGCAGCATGAAGTTCTGCATGTTGCGGGCGCCAAGCTGGATGATATCAACATCCGCGAACAGATCGAGATGCTTTTCGCTCATGATCTCGGTGACGATCGGCAGACCGGTCTGACGCTTTGCCTCGAGCAGCAGCTTGAGGCCCTCGGCCTCCAGACCCTGGAACGAGTACGGGGAGGTACGCGGCTTGAATGCACCGCCGCGCAGGAAGGATGCACCGGCAGCCTTAACGCGCTCGGCACACTCGATGATCTGCGCCTCGTTCTCGACCGAGCACGGACCTGCCATAACATTGAAGTAGCCGGCGCCGATCTTGCGGCCCGCAACCTCGATGATCGTGTCCTCGGGGTGGAATTTGCGGTTGACGGCCTTGAACGGCTCGGTCACGCGCTGTACACGCTCGACCACGTCATACGCCATAATGTCCCCTTCATCGAGCCGGGTCGTGTCGCCCATCAGGCCGAGGATAAGTGTATCCGCACCCTGGGAATAGTTGATCCGCAGCCCCATATCCGTGAAATGCTGCATCAGTTTTTCGACATGTTCCTTGTCGCTGTTTCGTTTGAGTACAACGATCATTTCAGTTCACTCCTTCACAATGTGATAAATTTTAAGTAGGATTTACGGTACGCTTAAATTTTTTCAGTTTTTTTTACAGCGTACGATTTGAAGTATACCATATCAGAGGATAAAAAGAAAGAGCGATTTACGACAAATCGCCCTTTGATTTTCCACGGTTTTTGCACATGGTTGCATGCTGCTAACCGGATACTTATGATGCTTTTGCCGCTTCGTCGGCCTTCAGCTCCTTGTATTTTGCGGTTACCGCGCTGCAGAACTCGTCCCAGCGGCCGCTGTTGATGAGGGTGGACGGACAGATTTTGCCCGAAAAGTCCTGATGCTTTTTCAGTGCCTTGGACGGGTTCAGATCGTACTCGATCAGCAGCCGCGCACACAGCTTTTCGGTGTTGATGAGCGTCTGTTCGTAGTTGCCGTCCGAGTTGACGCACATTTCAATGCCGATGCCGTTCATGTTGCCGCCGTTCTTCTCCATGCCGTCGCCTGCGTGATAGGCAGTCTCATCATCCGGCAGATGATGGTAGATCTCGTGATCGTCCACCGTGTAGTGCCACGAAACAATGCCCTCCTCGGCGTTGGCGTTCTGGTGGATGAACGAGTTGTGCGCGGCCGCATTTGCGCCGGTGCCGGTGTTGTCGGTCTCGTGGATGACGAGATACCTGATCTCGCGCTTCTGTCCCGGACGGGCGCGTGTGCCCTCGGGAAGAAAGTCAGTCATTACCGGAATATCCTCAATGTAGGTCAGACCAGCGTCGGTCTGCGGCTCGCGGAACACGATCTTCTGTGTCAGCATGCCCGCCGCAAACGACACGATCATCAGTCCGACCGTCAGCATCAGGCTGACCCGAAGTCCCTTGCTTTTCTTTTTGCGTGCCATGATTCACCTTGTCTTTTCAGAATTACATCGTCTTGCTTTTTCCATTGTACTACGTTTTACGCGATTTTTCAAAACAAAGACTGTAAACTTTCTATGTACAAGGGCAACATCATACAATCAGGACTGTGGCGCTATCAGTGCATAAAATTTGCTCGTAAATCGCGCTTGTCTAATTATATGATGCTGCCCGGGAAAATTTCGGCACAACATCTGTAAAATCCGCAATAAAATCTTGCATTTGTATCCATGCTCGGGTATAATAAAAGTTACTCGGAGAGGCGAAGCCTTTCAGCAGAATTTCTTTGACCGCCCGGTTTCTGCGCGAAAACGGTGCTAAGGCCATACGGACAGCCGGGTCAAATGCCGAAACTGGCAACTTTGTTGCCTTATTGAATTTTATAAGTTGGCTGACTAAAAGCCGTGTGCCGCGGGCGCATCACACTTGTGAAACGATCAATAAGAGTACAAAGGCAACACCGCACAATTAAGACTGCGGCGCTTTGCGGAAATTTTGCCCCCTGATTTCGTTGTGATTTTTTGCAATACAGCAAGTATTGACGCAAAACCACGCCTTATCAGAGCACAAAATTTACTCGCAAATCGCTCTTGCTTCATTATGCGGTATTGCCTAAAAGTAACGATTCTTGCTATATAGACTCTTTCCTCTTCCATAAAACCTACGGAATGTGCAGAAGCATCTGCAAAAAGAGAATGATCATCCCCAAGTGAAAGCGTACCGTGTGTACCCCTTTCGCCTGGGGATTTTTTGGTATTGTGAGGATATGAAATGCAGAACAAGCTCAAACTTTACGGGTTTAACAACCTGACCAAGGCGCTGTCCTTCAACATTTATGATGTCTGCTATGCAAAGACCGAGCGCGAACAGCGTGACTACATCAAATATATCGACCAGCAGTACAACTCCGAACGACTGACCGGCATTCTCGAGCGGGTGACCGAGATGATCGGTGCGCATGTGCTGCACATTTCCAAGCAGGATTACGACCCGCAGGGCGCCTCCGTAACCTTTCTCATCGCGGAGGAGCACATGAAGCCCGCGCTCGAGCCGGATACCATTGTCGCGCACCTCGACAAGAGCCATGTTACCGTGCATACCTATCCGGAATACCATCCGGATACCTGCCTTGCCACCTTCCGCGTGGATATTGATGTTGCCACCTGCGGTGAGATCACGCCGCTGTCTACGCTCGATTACCTCATCGGCTCGTTCGATTCGGATATCATCACCATGGACTACCGCGTGCGCGGCTTTACCCGCGATATCGAGGGCAAAAAGCTGTTCATGGATCACCATATGACGTCCATTCAGGACTTTATCGACCCGAAAACGCTCGAGCGGTACGACGCATACGACATTAACGTGTACCAGTCCAACCTGTTCCACACGAGAATGCTGCTCAAGGAGGTCGATCTGCAGAACTACCTGTTCAACACCGACATCTATGAGCTGCCGCCCAAGACCAGACTCAAGATTCACTCCGACCTCAGACGAGAGATGATTGAGATATTTTCGGGCAAGAACATCTACTGATTTCGATTGAAAATACATTTTCAATCGAGAAAGACAAACCGAACGATGTTCGGATTTGTCTCACAATAAAATTTGCGCGTCGCTTCGCGCGAAAGCGCAGCATATCATTCTCTGCCGAAAGAAGGCATTTTTATGGATCAATCCCGTGCGCCAATCATGGAGGCGCTCGAAAACTTCAAAGACATGCGCATTGTGCCGTTCGATGTACCCGGCCACAAGCGCGGACGCGGCTCACCGGAATTAACGAAATTCCTCGGTCAGCAGTGCATGACGGTGGACGTCAACTCGATGAAGCCGCTCGACAATCTGTGCCACCCGACCAGCGTTATCCGCGAGGCCGAGGAGCTGGCCGCGGATGCGTTCGGTGCGGCGCACGCCTTCCTGATGGTGGGCGGCACGACGAGCAGCGTACAGGCGATGATTCTGTCCGTGGTCAAACGCGGCGACGAGATCATTCTGCCGCGCAACGTACACCGCAGCGTCATCAACGCACTCGTGCTGACCGGTGCGATTCCGGTTTACGTCAACCCGCAGATGAATGACCGGCTGGGCATTTCGCTCGGCATGTCAGTCGCGGACGTGAAGGCCGCTATTGAGAAGCACCCGTCCGCAAAGGCGGTGCTCGTCAACAACCCGACCTACTACGGCATCTGCTCGAACATTCGGGAAATCGTAAGGCTCGCGCACGCGGCAGGCATGAAGGTGCTGGCCGATGAGGCGCACGGCACGCATTTCTACTTCGGTGAAAATATGCCGGTCTCCGCGATGGCGGCAGGCGCGGATTTAGCATCCGTTTCCATGCACAAGTCGGGCGGCTCGCTCACGCAGTCCAGCTTTCTGCTGTGCGGCCCGTCCATGAACGCGGAGCACGTTCGCCAGATCATCAACCTGACGCAGACGACCTCCGGTTCGTACCTGCTGATGGTCAGCCTGGATATTTCGCGCAAGAACCTTGCACTGCACGGCAAGGAGATTTTCCGAAAAGTCGTTGACCTGACAACCTACGCCCGCGAGGAGATCAACGCGCTCGGCGATTACTACGCCTACGGCAGTGAGCTGATCAACGGCGACACGGTATACGACTTCGACACAACCAAGCTGGCGGTAAACACGCTGGATGTTGGTCTGGCGGGTATCGAGGTGTACGACATTCTGCGCGACTTTTACGATATTCAGACCGAGTTCGGCGATCTTGGCAATCTGCTCGCCTATGTTTCGGTGGGCGACCGTGAGCGCGACCTCGAACGTCTGGTAGCCGCTCTCGCGGACATTCGCCGCCGCTACAAGCGCGACAAGGCGACGCTCATGCGGCAGGAGTACATCTCGCCGCAGGTGGTTGCCGGCCCGCAGGAGGCGTTCTACGCGGACAAGAAGGCCATGCCGCTCGAGGAGTCGGTCGGACGCATCTGCGCGGAGTTTGTCATGTGCTATCCGCCCGGCATCCCGATTCTCGCGCCCGGTGAGCGTATTACCCGCGATATTCTTGATTATATTCGCTACGCCAAGGAAAAGAACTGCATGCTGCTCGGCACCGAGGACCCCGAGGTGAACAACCTGCAGGTCATCCGCGGCGTTGTCAGCCCGGAATAAAAGGAGCGTTTCACTCATGCAACTTACCTTTACTGAAATGCATACGCCGACGGTTGGGCTGCAGATACAGGTAGACCGTCAGCTTTACACCGAACAGAGCGATTTTCAGCGCATCGACGTGTTTGAATGCGAGGAGTTCGGTCGGTTTCTCACGCTTGACGGCTACATGATGCTGACCGAGCGGGACGAGTTCATCTATCACGAAATGATGGTGCATGTGCCGATGGCCGTGCTCGGCGAGAAGATTAAAAAGGTGCTTGTCATCGGCGGCGGTGACGGCGGCTGCGTCCGCGAGCTGTGCCGCTATCAGCACATCGAGCATATCGACCTTGTGGAGATCGACGAGCGCGTTGTCGCGGTCTGCAAAGAGTACCTGCCCGGTGTGGCGTGCTCGCTCGACGACCCGCGCGTGCACATTCTCTATCAGGACGGATTAAAGTATATCCGCCGGATTGAGGACGAGTACGACCTTATCATCATCGACTCGACCGACCCGTTCGGCCCGGGCGAGGGCCTGTTCACGATGGAATTTTACGGCAACTGCTACAAGGCGCTCAAGGAGCACGGCGTGCTCGTCAACCAGCACGAAAGCCCGTTCTACAAGGGCGATGCGCTGGCGTGCCAGAGAGCGCACCGCAATATCGTGCACTCGTTTGAGCTGAGCCGTCTGTTTCAGGCGCATATCCCGACCTACCCGTCCGGACACTGGCTGTTCGGCTTTTCGTCGCGCGGCGTGCATCCGGTGCGCGATCTGAATCCGGACTGGTGGAACAGTCTGGGACTGGAAACCAGATACTACAATACCAATCTGCATAAGGGCGCGTTCTATCTGCCGAATTATGTGCAGAAGCTGCTGGAAAAGGTGGAAGAATAACGGAATCGTGAGAAAACCGCTCCGGTTTGGGTTTGGGTAGCCGCTTGGTAAGCGGGTTCGCCCCTTCCGGGCGGCAGCCTTTTTCTCTGCACCGGCTGAGCGGGGCGCGCGAACTGCGTGAGCGTGTTCGCCCCTAACGGGCGAGAGGTTTTCGCTGAACCTCAGCGGGGAGTGCGCTGACGCCGCGCGGGCGCACAAGAGGGTAGACACCTACGGTTTCCACCCTCTTGTGAATC
>ENA-UOJM01002784-UOJM01002784.1-human-gut-metagenome-genome-assembly--contig:-P116-NODE-2784-length-11591-cov-7.716886_pt1 | contig 11591 bp, 10 predicted proteins | sample MGYA00242349_ERZ723896 | MGnify/ENA metagenome assembly ERZ723896 | reverse complement strand
CGAACAGACGGCCGCCCGTGCCGCCCTTCGCCGGAACCTTGACCGGGCTCTCCTTGAGTTTCTCGGCTGCCTCGCGGGCTGCCTGCTGCTCGAGTGCGATCTTGCGTGCGTGTGCCTCATCCTGCGCCTTCTTGACGTTCAGGTTATCCGCGGTTGCCGGCTCTGCCAGACCGCGCGGCATCAGGAAGTTGCGGCCGTAGCCCTCGCTGACCTCGATCAGCTCACCCTTTTTGCCCTTGCCCTTAACGTCGGCCTTGAGAATTACTTTCATGATGATTACTCCTTTTGTGTGTACTGAGGGCAAAACCGCTCTTGTTCAATTATGCTGTATTGCCCTATATCGAATGCGGCGAACAGCTTCGCCTGCTTTTCGGTCTAATTACGGCTGTCGTGAAACGCCTTTTCCGACAGACTGTTATTTGTTGTCGTCCTGCTTCTCGGTCCGCTGATCGTCGAAGTAGCCGCGAATGGCATCCGTGATCAGCTTGTCGGCCTCCTCCGGCGTGGTATTCTTCAGCTGTGCACCGGCCGCCGAATGGTTGCCGCCGCCGCCGAGTCTCTCCATCAGCAGCTGCACATTGACGTGGCCTGCCGCACGAGCGGAAACCGCCATATCATTGCCGCTGCGGAACGCAACAACGCTTGCATGTGTGCCGATGATGGACAGCAGCTCGTCCGCTGCCTGTGCGGCCGCAATGCGGTCCACCTCCTCGCCGGTGATGGCAAAGATAACACCCTGACCGCAGTCGCGCGCGGAAGAAATCAGCTTCTGGCGTTCCATATACTGGTCAAAGCTGGACTGGAACAGGCGCTTGACATCGCTCGACTCCGCACCTGCGCGGCGCAGATACGCTGCCGCCTCAAATGTGCGGACGCCGGTGCGCGTTGAAAAGCCTTTGGTATCCAGATAAATACCCGCCAGCATGGCTTCCGCCTCGCAGGTGAGAATGCCGCTGGTCGGCACAAGATACTGCAGCAGCTCGCTGACCAGCTCGGATGCGGACGACGCATACGGCTCGTGCAGGGATACGACTGCGTTCTCGATATAATCCGCCGCACGGCGGTGATGGTCAATGACTGCGATCTTGTTGATAGATTCGAGCAGCGCCGCGCTCTCCACATAGCCAGGACGGTTTACGTCCACCACGATAAGCAGCGTGTTGAAATCGCACGCGATCATCGCATCCTCGGCGCTGATGAACACACCCTTGTACTCAGACTGGGTTTCCAGCCGCTCGATCAGGTCACTTGCCATGGTGTGCTGACGGTCCACAACAATGTGCACCGGTCTGCCCTTGACGCGCGCGGCACAGACCATACCGGCAGCAGCACCGATGGCGTCCATATCGCTGTTCTTATGGCCCATGACCAGCACCTGAGACGAGTCTCGAATCAGCTGGCTGAGTGCGTTGGCAACCACGCGGCTCTTGACCTTGGTGCGCTTCTCGACTTCTTCGCTCAGTCCGCCGAAGAAGGCAAAGTTAAATTTATTCTTGATAACCGCCTGGTCGCCGCCGCGGGACAGCGCCATGTCGATAGCAAGTCCGGCAAACTGATAGCTTTCCGCAAGCGTTTCGCCGTCGCGTCCGATACCGATGGACAGAGTAGCTACAACGCCCTCGTGGTTCTCAATCTCGCGCACCTCCTGCAGAACGGAGAACTTGCGCGCGACCAGCTTGTCCAGCTCGGCGCTTTCGATCACGAAGATATACTTGTCGCGGTCGTACTTGCGCAGTACGGCGCTTGAGTCCTTCACCCAGGCAAACAGACGTTTGTCAATACCCGCCAGAATGTTGGATTTTTCCGAGTCAGTGGTATTCTTGACCAGATCCTCGTAGTTGTCGATCGCGATAACCGCGATAGCCGGACGGTTAGTCTCCGCTGCGTCGCGCAGACGGACAAACTCGGTGCAGTCGATAAAATGCAGCATCATCAGCTGCCCCGCGCCGCTCTGCACCAGACTGCCGAATACATGGTACTGCCGCTTGCCAATGCCAAGCTCGCCCGGGAACGCGGTCTGTCCCTTGATGAGCCAGCCGGTCTCAAACGTCGGTGCGATCTCGCCCATGCGAACGCCGCTTACCGCAGTCCCTCGACCGCTGATTTCCGCAAATGCGTCATTCGCCCATACGATCTCACCCGTGGTAGCCAGCGCGACAGCTGTCGGCAGCGGCGAGCGTGTCACCGCCGGACGGATCTCTCCGCCGTCTACCTCGATGTTGTTCATCAGTTCCTGCACCTGCCGCTGCCGTGCCGCATTCGTACGCAGCGAAACAATCCGCAGGATGATACACACCACAATACCCGCCGCACCGTACACGCGGGAGAAATAAAGTCCCACGACCGCAAACAGGAAAAACAGCACATAAAACATTACGCTGTTGGGAGCCAGCATCTTCTGTAATCTCTTTTTCAAACCCCTGCCTCCTTTTTTGGACGCAAATATTCAACCTAATTATAGCAAGCCATCGCCAGAATTTCAACACTAAATGCAAACCGGTTTTGTATCTTTTCGCCGTCCGCTTGCAATTTTCATAACTTCATGGTACAGTAACCGTAGATTCGCAATCAGGAGGATATCATTATGCAATTTTCGTTTGCACACAACAACTTCAACGTCCGCGATCTGGACCGCTCGCTTTCTTTTTATAAGGAGGCTCTCGGTCTGACCGAATCCAGCCGCATCAACGCACCGGACGGCAGCTTCATTATTGTATACCTGACCGATGGCGTAACGCCGCATCTGCTCGAGCTGACATGGCTGCGCGACTGGGACAAGCCGTACAACCTCGGTGACAACGAGTTCCACCTGGCCTTCCGCGTGGATGATTTCGATGCCGCACACGCAAAGCACAAGGAAATGGACTGCATCTGCTTTGAAAATCCGGCAATGGGCATCTATTTTATCTCCGACCCGGACGGCTACTGGCTGGAGGTCATTCCCGCAAAGTAAACAGAAAACGCTTGGAGCTGCTGCTTTGAGCGTTTTTTTCATTCTCTTAACAGGATTATTCTGTTCATTTTTCGACAGCGGGTGTATACTATTGAAGTTATCTCCTGACGAAAGGACTGTATCATTTGAATCCTTACCTTGATCTATACCTCACATTTGCACGGATTGGCGTATGCACGTTCGGCGGCGGCTATGCCATGCTGCCGATTCTGCAGCGCGAGGTCGTTGAAAACCGCCACTGGGCGACTGAGGACGAGTTGATGGACTACTACGCCATCGGTCAGTGTACGCCGGGCGTTATCGCCGTGAACACGTCCACGTTCATCGGCTGCAAGACGCACGGCATTCTCGGCGGTATTGCCGCCACGGCAGGCATGATCACGCCATCGCTGATTATTATCACGATCATTGCCGCATTTATCCAGCAGTTTGCGCATCTCGCTGTCGTGCAGCACGCATTTGCCGGAATCCGCATCGCGGTCTGCGCGCTTGTGCTGCAGTCCGTGTGGAAAATGGCGAAAAAGGGCGTTGTTGACGTTCCGACCAGTGTTATCCTGCTCGTTACGTTCGCGGCTGTCGCCTTCTTCGGCGTATCGCCGGTTGTAATGGTCGTTATCGCCGCTGCTGCCGGTATTATCATCGGTATGATCAGGAGGAAACGCGCATGATTTTCCTTCAGCTGTTTTATGAATTTTTCAAGGCGGGTCTGTTCGCCATCGGCGGCGGACTGGCGACCCTGCCCTTTCTCAAGCAGATTTCGCTGCGGTATCCGTGGTTCACGCCGAATGATCTGATGGACATGATTGCGGTCTCCGAGTCCACACCCGGTCCGATGGGTGTCAACTCGGCAACATACGCAGGCTTCCACGCAGCCGGCATTCCCGGTGCCATCACAGCGACCTGCTCGCTTGTGTTGCCGTCGGTCATCATCATCATTCTGGTGTCGCGTGCGCTCGATAAGTTCCGCGACTCTCCGCTGGTCAAGAACGGCTTTTACGGCCTGCGTCCGGCGTCTGCGGGTCTGATCTTCGGCGCAATGCTCGAGGTGTTCGCCGCTTCCCTGCTGCATACGGAAAACTGGTCAGGTATCGCAAGTCTCGGCTCAGTCATCAATGTTCCGGCGATAATTATTTTCCTCGTGCTGTCGCTCGGTATCTGGAAGCTCAAAAAGCTGCATCCGATCGTGTTTATCCTGATCGGCGCGGTATGCGGCATTGTGTTTAATCTGTAAGTTTTGATTTGTTATCGTGCAGATTCTCTGTGGAACGGCGGGATGAGACATCCCGCCGCTGCCCTCCGAATTGCACAAAAAAATCCCTTTCTCAGTCGAGAAAGGGATTTTCTTTTTATTTCGTGAGGTATTCCTCAATCAACTCACACGCATCCTCAATGCAGCCCGGGCAGGAGCGCCGTACATTGCCGTCAGCTACGCCCTTGAGGTCGCGGCACAGATACGCGCCGTTCTTCTGCTCGAACTTCTCCTTGAGCATCTTCGTGACCTTATAGGTCTGCCCCTTGGTCGTGCCCGGCTTATCCGCTCCTGCGCTGTTCTTCATGCCCGCGAGCATGAACGCACCGCTCAGCGCGCCGCACATCTCCATACAGCCCATGCCGAAGCCGAAGCCTTCCGACATTTTATAGGCGGTCTCCTTATCCAGACCAACCAGATCGCAGTACGCGCAGACCACCGCCTGTGCGCAGTTGTAGCCCTGATCGTGAAAATCCTGTGCCAGTTTTGCCCGTTCTGTCATAACAAATATCTCCTTTTTCAAAGCAAACCGCGCCGTAAACGACGCGGTCAACTTATATTAATACTGCACCTGTGTGAAATAATACAGGATCGCATTGCACTGTGCACGCGCCTGCTTCTGCCAGTCCTCCTCACTGTCGATGAACTTCTGGTCCTCCTCGTTATCAATGAAACAGAATTCACTCGTCAGCGCCGGAATATTCAGCGCCGCTGCTGCACGGTTGGTGTAATAATAATCGCCGTGACTGCCCTCGCGGAACACGATCTGGCGAATCGGAACACCCAGCTTTTCGTACTCGTCGAGCAGCGCCTGCGCCAGAATCTTGGTCGGTCCGCCGTTCTTGTCCGCAATCTGCGCCAGGATCTCCGCGCCGCGTGCAGTGGTGTTGGCTGCATTGTGGTGGATACTGAAGAACAGGTCCGCCGAGGACGCATACTGTTTCATAACAGCGCCGCGCAGCGTCAGCTCGCTGCCTTCCTCAAGGGTATCGCGCACCATGATAACCTTTGCACCGGCTGCCTCAAGGTACTGCTTGAGGTACTGCGCCACATACAGGTTGACGTGCTTCTCATCGAGCGAACCGCCGTTGTTCGCGCCGACATCGCTGCCGCCGTGACCCGGGTCGATAATGACCGTCTTCACGCCGTCAATGTGCGAGGTGCGCGGCGGCTGTATCGGATCGTTATCCTCGTCGCCGCTGACGTAGTCGCGCACGCGCGTCAGGTAAGCCGCACTGCAGTAGCGGCCGCTGCCCGAAGAGTTATCCATAATATGCGCCCAGCCGTTGCTGATGCTGTCAACCGCGATTTCCGCGCCGTTTTTCAGCACACCGACCAGTGTACCGGAGGTGCTCGGGCTCGAGCGAACAGACAGCTCGGAACCCACGGTTACACGATACACGCCGCTTGTGAATGTCTCGGCGGGCGTGTCCGGCGTTGTCGGCTCAGTCGGCGTTGTCGGCTCGTCAGGAGTCACCGGTGTACTCGGCGTCGAAGGTGTACTCGGCGTCGAAGGTGTGCTCGGCTGGGAGACAGTCGGCTCGGTCTGCTTATCGACCGCCGCATTGTAATCCCTTACACGCACCAGATAGTCCGCGCTGCAGTAACGGCCGCTGCCACCTGCGCTGTCCAGCAGGTGCGCCCAGCCGTTCGACAGCTTGTCCACGATAACCAGCGCATCCTTGGCGTACTCACCGACTTCGGAATAGGTTTTGCCCGGACCGCTGCGCACGGTCAGCGCCGAATGGACATTGACGCGGTACACACCGGTCGTGAACGAAGCCGGAATCGGTGCAGGCGTCGGTGTTTTGAGCGAAACCGTGCGGCTTGGTACGTCATAATCCGCCGTAAAGCCGAGTGCGGCCGCCATATCAGCAATCTTGTAGTAGTTGTTTCCGTTGATGATGTAACCGTCAAACGAAACCTTTTTGCCGTTCACCTTGACGATAGCCGTGGTGGGTTTGCCTGCCGCGCTGGACAGTGCCTTCGTGTTCAGCTCTCCGCCGACCGCGGTGTAGTTCTTGCCGGTCGTCAGGGTGATAACGTTGGTGGACTTCTCCCAGCCTACCTCAAACTCTGCGGTGCTGTTGCGCAGCAGATACGCTACATCGCGCAACTTGAAATAATTATACTTGTTAATTAAGTACGCCTGCGGATTGGTCACCGCCTTGCCGTTGAGCTGAAACGCGTGCGTGGTCTTTGCCGCGCTGACGACTGCTCTCGCCTGCGGCAGATCCTGTGTCAGATCCCGCTCGGCGGCAGTCTCGGTCGTGACGGCTGTGGTCTCTGCCTCCGCGGCATCCTGCGGCAATTCTGCGGCTGCCGCACCCGCTGTCATATATATCGCCGCACTAAGCAATGCCGCGATCATTCGTTTGAAACGCATTCTTGAACCTCCATGCTGTTTCGCCGGTGGGTTGCTTTCCTGCATGCCCGCTGTGGACATTCTCGATGGTATTCTACCACAAAACATGGCACATTTCAACGAAATATGACGAAACCGGGGCATTTGTAATATTACAAATGCCCCGATTATTCCATATAAGTACAATATTTCGTTAAATCTCTTCCATCTGCCTGTTGATGGAATCCTCGCAGGAGCGCATGGCATCCAGTGTCTGCTGCCACAGCTCCTCGAGCGTCAGTCCACACAGCTCCGCGCCGCGCTCGATGACCTCACGCGAGCAGCCTGCCGCGAACTTTTTATCCTTGTATTTCTTCTTCAGGCTCTTGAGCTCCATGTCCTGCACGCTCTTGGACGGGCGCATGAGCGCCGCCGCACCGATCAGGCCGGTCAGCTCATCGGCTGCATACAGCAGCTTTTCCATCTCGTGCTCCGGCTTGATATCCACGCAAATTGCCCAGCCGTGGCTGCATACCGCGTGAATGATACTCTCGTCTGCACCGCCCTCGCGCAGCAGCTCGGGCGCCTTGACACAGTGCTGCTCCGGCCACTGCTCGAAATCAATGTCGTGCAGCAGGCCGACAATGCCCCAGAATTCCGAGTCATAACCGCGCTGCTCCGCAAAACAGCGCATGACGCCCTCAACCGTCAGCGCATGCCGTAAATGGAACGGCTCCGCGTTGTACCTGCGAAGAAGCTCCCATGCTTGTTGTCTGGTCATTTTGCAAAATCCCTTCTGTCATTTTCAATGTATGCGCAGGGCGGGATGCCCATATCAGTTTTGCAGCCAGCTTGGCTTTTCCCGCATTCTGACGCCTGCGGCGATGCCGAGCGCGGCGAACATGGTAACGATGGACGTACCGCCGTAGGAGAAGAACGGCAGCGTCAGGCCCATGACAGGCAGCAGACCGACATTCATAAAGATATTCATAAAGGTCTGGAACAGCAGCATGCCGCCTACGCCGACCGCAATCAGCGCCGAAAACGGCGTGGAGGCGCGGTACGCCACATAAAACAGGCGGATGATCAGCGCCATCAGCAGGATGATGATGAGCAGACAGCCGAGGAAGCCCAGTTCCTCGCCGGCTACCGAGAAAATATAGTCGGTCTGGTTCTCCGGCACATACTGCATCTGGGTCATCGTGCCGTTGGTCCAGCCTTGACCGGTAAACTGCCCCGAGCCGATGGCGATCTTGCCGTAGGTCGCCTGTCGGGACTGTTCCACGTCAATGGACGGGTCAAACAGCACGAGGATTCGCGTTTTCTGGTAATCCTTGAGCACATAATTCCACAGGATCGGCACGCTTGCGATACCGACTCCGGCAGCAATGCCCAGCCACTTGAGCGGCAGACCGGCCGAGAACAGCATGATAACCGCGATCATCAGGTACTGAATCGCCATGCCGGTGTCACCCGACGAGAGCACGACCGCCCCCATCATTACCAGCGTGTGCAGACCGACCGAAACCAGTCCGCGCCATTCGGTGATATGATCCTGTATTTCGGTCATGTGCGCGGCAATCGTGAAGATGAAGATCAGCTTGCCAAGCTCACCCGGCTGCAGGCTTGTCACGCCCAGATTGAGCCATGCACGCTGGCCGTTGACCTCGGTGCCGAGCGGCGTAAACAGCAGAAACTGCAGCAGAATATTGCCGATCACGAATATTTTCCATAGGTCGCCCAGATTTTCCAAGTCGATCAGACTGAGCGCGACAAACGCCGCCAGACCGAGAATGATCGCGGCACCCTGTACATACAGGTTTTTCGTCGAGCCGTACAGCGCCGTCACTGGGTTGAGCGTTGCCGAGTAAATGAGGAGCATGCCGTAGATCGAGCAGACCAGTCCCAGCAGCATCAGATACAGGTCGGTGTTTTTGATATAATGCGTAACAGAGTGTACAATGGAACGAGCAGTATCCATCAAACCCCTCCCTTTCAAAATGGAAAATTGAGAATTGAGAATCGGAAATCAATGTATCGCCGCAAAGCGGCAGAATTAAATTGCAGTGCTTTGCACTGCCACACTCATTTTCATTGTTCATTTTCCATTCTCAATTACATTTCTATATGATACCACAACACACCCCGCTTTGCGAGTAACAATTTCGGCAAATTTTTCGCGTGCTTGTATGGAAAACCGGACGAAGTATTGATATAATGAATATATTATGTTACCCGCTGCAAAATAGAGGAGGAATTTCATGTTATCCGATATTGAAATCGCACAGGGCTGCCAGATGCGCCCGATCACCGAGGTTGCCGCTGCTGCCGGTCTGGATGCCGACGATCTGGAGCTGTACGGCAAGTACAAGGCAAAGCTGTCCGCAGACGTGTGGACCAAGGTGAAGGACAAGGAAAACGGCAAGCTGGTCCTCGTTACCGCCATCAACCCGACGCCTGCCGGTGAGGGCAAGACCACGACCTCGGTCGGTCTGGGTCAGGCACTGTGCAAACAGGGCAAAAACGCTATTATCGCACTGCGTGAGCCGTCTCTCGGTCCGGTATTCGGCATCAAGGGCGGCGCGGCAGGCGGCGGCTACGCGCAGGTCGTGCCGATGGAGGACATCAACCTGCACTTTACCGGCGATATGCACGCCATCACAGCGGCAAACAACCTGCTGTGCGCCATGCTGGACAACCACATGCAGCAGGGCAATCTGCTGAACATTGATCCGCGCCGTATTGTGTTCACCCGCGTAATGGACATGAACGACCGTGCTCTCCGCAACATCACCATCGGTCTGGGCGGCAAGGTGAACGGTGTGCCGCGCGAGGATCACTTCATGATCACCGTAGCATCCGAGGTTATGGCTATCCTGTGTCTGGCTGCTGATCTGGACGACCTGAAAAAGCGTTTCGGTGATATTCTGGTGGCATACAGCTACGCCGGCAAGCCGATCTACGCCCGCGACCTGCATGCAGAGGGCGCCATGACGGCACTGATGAAGGATGCCATCAAGCCCAACCTGATTCAGACGCTCGAGGGCACGCCCTGTCTGATGCACGGCGGTCCGTTCGCCAATATCGCGCACGGCTGCAACAGCGTGCAGGCAACCAAGCTGGCGCTCAAGCTGGGTGATATTGCCATCACAGAGGCAGGCTTCGGCGCTGACCTCGGCGCAGAGAAATTCATGGACATCAAGTGCCGCAAGGCCGGTCTGGCTCCGGACTGCATCGTACTGGTTGCGACCGTCCGCGCGCTCAAGTACAACGGCGGCGTAGCCAAGGCTGATCTCAACCAGCCGAACATGGATGCGCTGAAGCGCGGTATCTGCAATCTGGATGCGCATCTGGATAACATGAAGAAGTTCGGCGTACCGGTCGTTGTTGCCGTCAACGCATTCCCGACCGACACCGATGAGGAGATGGATTTCATCCGCGAGCACTGTGCCGAGCGCGGTGTGCGCGTAGCACTCTCTGAGGTATTTGCCAAGGGCGGCGAAGGCGGTCAGGCGCTGGCTGACGAAGTTCTGGCTGTGCTTGACGAGAGCAAGGCCGACTTCCACATGCTGTACGAGGATTCGCTCCCGCTCGAAGACAAAATCCGCAAGATCGCCAAGGAGATTTACGGTGCACTCGGCGTGACCATCGCGCCTGCCGCAAAGAAGGAGCTGGCAAACATCACCGAGATGGGCTACGGCAACCTGCCGGTCTGCGTTGCAAAGACGCAGTATTCGCTCTCCGATGACGCATCGCTGCTCGGCCGCCCGACCGAGTTTGTTGTCAACGTGCGCACCGCTCGTCTGGCTGCCGGTGCAGGCTTTGTTGTTGTAGAGACCGGCTCGATCATGACCATGCCTGGTCTGCCCAAGGTTCCGGCTGCAGAGAAGATCGACGTAGACAGCAACGGTAAGATCACCGGTCTGTTCTAAATACAATTTAAATGAAGAGTGGAGAGAACACCGGCTGCGGTATGCTCTCCACTTTTCCCTCTTTTTTTTGCTGTGAAAGTGATATTATGCAAATCAGTCTTATTTTAGCGCAGCAGATTGCCGAGCTGTTTCTCATTCTTCTGATCGGCTGCGTGCTCGTCAAGACCCGGCTGCTCAAAAGTTCGGACAGCCGCGTGCTGTCGGTCGTGATGGTATATGCGGTCATGCCGTGCGTCATCATCAACGCCTTTCAGGTGGATTACTCTCCTGCCGTTGTTACCGGATTGCTGTACGCCTTTGCGCTGGCGATTGCGCTGCACGCGCTGCTTCTTCTGCTGGCGCGGCTGCTGCGCCGTCCGCTGCGGCTGGATGTGATTGAGCACACCTGCATCATCTACACGAATGCGGGCATTCTGGTCATTCCGCTGGTGCGGGCACTGCTTGGCGAGGATTATGTGATCTATTCCTGTGCGTTCCTCGTCGTACAGCAGGTTCTCCTGTGGACGCACTGCCGCAGTCTGCTCTGCGGTACGCGCGGCTTTGAGTGGAAAAAGATCATCGGCAATGTCAATATCATCGCCATTTTGATCGGCGGTGCACTGTTCATCCTGCGGCTGCCGCTGCCCGGTCTGGTGAACGATTTGTTCTCTCAGCTTGGCGCGATGGTCGGTCCGATCGGCATGCTGCTGGCCGGTATCGTCATTGCGGACACGCCGCTCCGCCAGCTGTTTATGCGCCGTCGGCATTATGTTCCTGTGCTGCTGCGGCTGATTATCTGCCCGATTATCACGGTACTGCTGCTTCGCGTCATCGGTGCGGCAAGCTGGATTCCGGATGGACACAGCATTCTGCTGACCGTGTATCTCGCGTGCATCACGCCTGCGTGCGCTACGGTTACTTCGATGGCGCAGCTTTACGACCGCGATGCTGAGTATTCCAGTGCACTGTATGTGCTCACAACGCTGTTCTCCATCCTCACCATGCCGCTGATGGTATGGGTGTTTGAGGTGCTTATTTAACAAAAAACCGTGTATTTCACAAGAGATACACGGGTTGCGGCTGTCGCGAAACTACAGTTTCGCCGACAAGCAGGAACGGACCGCAGGCCGTTCC
>ENA-UOJM01002783-UOJM01002783.1-human-gut-metagenome-genome-assembly--contig:-P116-NODE-2783-length-11596-cov-5.159518_pt1 | contig 11596 bp, 7 predicted proteins | sample MGYA00242349_ERZ723896 | MGnify/ENA metagenome assembly ERZ723896 | reverse complement strand
TATTTGATGTTTGTGAAGTCTGACTTGTTGTGTCAGTCATACTGTCGTTTTTATCATTGCCGCAACCTGTGATAAGACATACTGAAATTAAAGCTACGGCAAACAGACCTAAAAATTTTTTCAAACTAATCAATCCTTATAAAAATAAAATGGTACTGAATCAACAGCACCATTATTATTTACGGAATTTTTCGTAATATTTAATTTGGAATTTAATAATTTTAATCTTTGGCAATAACAAGATGAGGGTACGGAATTGTGATACCGTTTTTATCAAACTCTTTCTTAACATTTTCTTGCAGGAAGAAATAAACCTCGTAGTAATCATCAGGAGTTGCCCATGCAAAAACCTTAATCTGCACTCCGCTGTCAAGATGTTCACCGACTCTTACGGTAGGTTCGGGATCTTTTAAAATCATCTCATTTGTTGCCATAAGGTTGAGAATAATCTCACGCACCTTGTCGATATCATCATCATAGCTTACCGAGAAAGTACAGTCAACCCTTCTCTGCTCAACCATTGTGCAGTTTACAACATTGTTTGATGTGAGTCTTGAATTAGGAATTGTCACAAGCTTATTATCAAGTGTATGCACGGTTGTTGAGAAAATATTGATTTCCTCAACCGTTCCTTTTACCCCCTCAAAATCAAGAATATTACCCGACACAAACGGTTTGTTTATCAAAATTACAAGTCCGCTGACAACATTTTTCAGCAAATCCTGTAATGCAAGACCTGCCGTAAGAGCTGCCGCACCAAGTGCCGTAATAAGCGACGCAACATTCACACCGATTGTTCCGAGTGCAGTTACTGCAACAATGAAATAGAAAATCACCTTGAGTACGGACAATACAAATCCTTCGGCTGTACCGTCCATTCGTGATTTATTAAGGATTTTTCGGAGAATCCCTATAATCAACCTGGTAATTATATATCCGATAACAATTACAGCTACACATACAAGAGCCTTTGAAAGATATTCAAGCAACTTTTCTTCAGTGATATTCATACCTACACCTCTGCATCAACAAGAAATTCAGAAATCTTCTCTCCATTCTCATAAACAGAAACCACTATATTGCCGTTTTCATCAAAAGAAACGCTCTTACCTGTGCGAACACCGTTTTCATAATTACTCACATCAATAAGATTTCCGTTTCTGTCAAATCTTGCACCATAGCCGTCAGGAGTATTATTATCCCACTTACCCGCATGCATTGTACCGTCACTCAGTCTGTAACCGACACCGCCGCCGTTGCGTGAATTATCGGTCCAGTTTCCAACATAATTTATACTGCCGTTGTTATAATAGCAAACACCGAATCCGTTGCGCCTGTCATCAAGGTATTCACCGTCATATGAGGTCATACCGTCAGGAGAAACCGTTCTGCCTCTGCCTGTTCTGCAATTATTTTCATCAAGATTACCGAAATAGGTATATCTTCCCGATTTAGTAAGAATCACCACATCACAATGGGGTTCTTCTTCGTTTACAATTTCAGGATTTTCTTCATCGGATTCTTCTGTCGGCACATCATCTATTTGGCAATGTGTGCCGATATTTGCTTCAACATTTTCAAAATCAGTTTCTTCATCTTCGGAAGCTTCACCGGAGCTGTCAACAGTTACAACACTTTTGGAAGCTTCTGTCTGTTCATCTGCTGTTTCTGCGACAGCGTCTGTATCATCTGCAATTTCATGTTCTGAAATTTGAGAATTTTCTTCAACCTCATCATCCGAAAGCTGTTCGTCTTTCTCGCCTGTTACAATTTTAACTTCCGCCGGTTCAAAATCTTCTTCGGCAGTATGATTTATAATTTCACCGAACAAATCCTTATTTGTTTTGTGAGCCTCAACAAGAATTTTCTCGATAATATCGTATGCCGAATAATCTTTCTTACTCACGGGTTCAGGCGTGTCGGAAACATTTGGAATATCTTCATCCGTAAGATAAGCGCAATCTTCGAGATTATAAGCATTTTCTGGAACAAAATCATTTTTGAACAAATCACCGTTAAACACAAATCCGCTGTTGCCGTAGGATTTTTTCTCCGTAAACGGCATATCTGACGGTAAAAAACTTGCATCATACCAGAGCATACCCACATTTGAATATATCAAAACCCTTGAATTTTCGTTTGACTGCTTATCAGACGGAAAAAGAGTTTTTACGGAAACAATCCCGTTATCGTCAATATCTTCGGTGACAAGAGTTATAATTCCGCTGACTTTGCGTGGATATATTCTCGTGATAAGCTTATCGGCAATGCTTCTGTTAAAATATTCCGTGCGTAACCATGTATGATTACGGTCAAAAAATTGTCTTTTGAATACAATTCCCCTGTCATTGTAAGTTATAACAGAATAAACTCCGCCTGTTGCCCTTTTTACGGACTGATAAGGAAGATTATCCCTTGTTACCTTCCACGAAAACGGTTCATTCTTCGTCAGTAGACAAGACATCTTGTAATCCATACCGTGAAGTTCGATTTCGGTAATTTCTTTTTGCTCTTTGCAGCCTGAATTAAAATAGTTTGCACGGACACCCGCAAGTGCATCATTCTTAAAATCAAGCTTTTCATAGTCTGAAACAAGAACGGAATATATAATTAAGCCGTCAGTCAGCTTTTGAGATTGTTCAAGCATTATGAATTATTCCTTTCAAGAAAATTCTGTGTAGCGTAACCCTAAAAGAAAATAAAGGGCGAACAATGTCCGCCCTGAAATAATTGAGTTATATTTAAATCAGATAGAAATTGTCATAGCAATCTTGTAAAGCTCTTCATCAAACACACGAGGCATATCAAGTGCTTCGTTGATATCAAGATCAACAATCTTGCCGCCCTGCATTGCAACAACTCTGTTACCGATATTCTGCTCAAGAAGTTCAACAGCCTTAAAGCCCATCTGGCTTGCAACAACTCTGTCACGAAGTGTCGGAGAACCGCCACGCTGTACATGACCGAGGACTGTAGCTCTTGCCTCGATACCAAGACGCTGTTCTACATACTTTGCAAGATCTCTTACACCGCCGACACCCTCGGCAACAACAACGATAAAGTGTTTTTTACCTGTTTTCTGAGTGTTGATGATTCTTGCGATTACATCTCTTTCAATATTGTACTGAACCTCAGGAACAAGGATAGCTGTAGCACCTGTTGCGATACCTGTCTGGAGAGCAATATCACCGCAGCGTCTGCCCATAACCTCAACTACAGAACAACGGTCGTGTGACTGTGCTGTATCACGGATACGGTCAACCATCTGAATAGCTGTGTTCATGGCTGTATCAAAACCAACCGTGTATTCGGAGCAGGCAATATCGTTATCAATTGTGCCGGGAACACCGATACAGTTAATACCGGCGTTTGTAAGGCAACGAGCACCTCTGAATGAACCGTCACCGCCGATTACAACAACACCGCTTACACCGATGCTTCTGCAAAAATCGGCAGCTCTCTGAATACCGGCAGGAGTAGCGTACTCTTCGCTTCTTGCTGTGTAAAGCATTGTACCGCCGTTACCGATGATATCAGATACACTTCTGAGGTTCATTTCCTCAACATCACCGTTGAGCAAACCATTATATCCACGGTAAACACCGTAAACCTTCATTCCTTTATTTATACCGGCACGAACTACAGCTCTGACAGCCGCATTCATACCGGGAGCATCGCCGCCGCTTGTTAATACTGCAATTGATTTCTGTGTCTGTGACATTATAATCTACCTCCATAGGTTATTAACTTCTACCATTATAATACAATTGTTTTTTGTTTACAAGTGGATTTTCGCAATTTTAAAAAAATAAAAGATTTTATTACAAAAGCATTTAATTCTTTTTACCGTTTTGTTACAGAAATCTGTGAATTTGTTCATAAATACACTGTTTTCACCTCTCTGTTTCGATAAAATAACAATATTTTGTAACAAAGCCTGTAAGTTTGTTGACTTTTATATAATATGGTTTTACAATTACCCTAGGATAGAAGACAGCTTTTGTGCCTGTCTTGCGACAAGTCACCTGAGTGACAATTTTTCGGGAGGATAATTTATATGACTAAGTTATATCTGGCTATTCCCTGTTATAACGAAGAAGAAGTTCTGAGGGATTCGGCGGAAAAACTGCTAAACAAATACAACACGATGATGGCAGAGGGCAAAATTTCTGCCGACAGCCGTATTGTGTTTATTGATGACGGCTCAAAGGACAGGACATGGGAGATTATTTCAGAACTCCATACAGAAAATCCTATTTTCCAGGGCATCAAGCTTTCAAGAAACAGAGGTCACCAGAATGCACTTCTCTGCGGTCTTATGACTCTTAAAGATAAGGCTGACGCTGTTATTTCAATTGACGCAGACCTTCAGGACGATATCAACACCTTTGATGAAATGGTGGCAAAGTACGAGAACGGTTGCGATGTTGTATACGGTGTTCGTTCTAAAAGAGAAACAGACACCTTCTTCAAGAGATTTACAGCTGAAGGATTCTACAAAATTCTTAATCATATGGGTGCTAAGGTTATTTTTAACCACGCTGATTTCAGACTTATGAGCAAGAGAGCACTCAACGCTTTTTCATTATATAAGGAAACAAACATATTCCTGCGCGGTATGGTTCCGATGATCGGCTTTAAGTCTGATATTGTTACATATGAACGTTCCGAAAGACTTGCAGGTGAAAGTAAATATCCGTTAAAGAAAATGCTTGCACTTGCATGGGAAGGTATTACATCTCTCAGCATTCAGCCAATCAGAATGATTACATGGCTCGGTGCAATCGTGTTCGGCATCAGCCTTATTATGATTATCTACTCACTCATCAGCTTTTTCTGCGGTTGGTCTGTAAGCGGTTGGTCAAGCCTTTTATGTTCAATTTGGGCAATCGGAGGACTTCAGCTCCTTGCAATCGGTGTTATAGGCGAATACATCGGAAAGATTTATATGGAAACAAAGCGCAGACCAAGATTTATTGTTGACAAGGTTCTTGATGACGATGAACAGTAATAGAATCACCAAAGTCCTGACCGGAATTTTCGGCGGAGTATTTACGGTTTGTTTTGTTTTTCTGTTTGTAAATATTATCATAATCGGCTTTGACGGAAATGTTGACAGAAGATTCGATTCATTTTCAAAGATGTTCATTCTTTTGATTTTTGCCGTTTTGACCGTCGGAATATGTGCATTGTATTTTCATTACACCTCCGATAAAGGCTGTAAGAAGATTAAAGCGAAGTCGAGATTTGAATTTAATGATAAAAATACCAAAAAGGTTATTTTTATCGGATGCGGTATTCTTCTGATTGTTGAAATTATTTTTGCGTTGCTTACCGATTTTGAACCTGTTGCCGATTTGCATAACATCAAAAGATATGCAATGTATTTTTCAACCCACGGCAATTTTAACCTCATTGAACAGGATTACGCAAACGATTATCAGTATCTTGTAAGATATCCGAATAATATGGCATTGCTTTTGATTGTGTCGCTTGTCGGAAGATTAAATTACCTTATATTCGGTCATTATGTTGATTTTGCACCTGTTGTTGTTAATATTTTGGCGATTAATATTTCAATAATGCTGACGGCATTTACAGCAAAAAGACTTTTCGGCAACAAAAAGGCTCTTTTTGTACTTGCTTTTTGTGCATTGTTTTTACCTTATCTCACCTATCTGCCGTACTATTACAGCGATTCAATGTCGATGCCGTTTCTTATCGGAGCTGTTTATCTCATTGTTTCCGCATTACAGGTTGACAACAGAAAGAGTTTGTACGCAAAGCTTTGTGCTGCAGGTGCATTGATTTTCCTCGGATATAAGGTTAAGGGCAGTCTTATCATACTGTTCGCAGTCGGACTTTTATTGTTGTTCTTGAAATTCAGATTAAAAAAAGCAATCTGCCTTATTCTGGTGTTTTCGGCAGGGTTTGGTGTGATTGGATTCGCATACAATACAGCCGTTGACGCTGTCAATCCGATCACGAAACAGCAGTATGAAAAATATGAATATCCTGTTACTCACTGGCTTATGATGGGGCTTAAAGGTCTTGGAAAATACGATGAGCATGATGACTATTACACTCGTTCATTTCCCTCGAAAAAAGAAAAACAGGATGCTAACATTAAGGTTATTAAAGAAAGAATAAAAGATTACAAATTTAGCGGTTTGTATGAACATATGATTGAAAAAGCTGTTTGGACATGGCAGGACGGTACATATTACATTTCATACCATAACAGAAAACCAAAGAATGATAATATTCTTATGGATTTTCTGCATATTGACGGAAAGTACAACAAGGCTTTCCAAAATTACAGTTCGGCTTTACAACTGTTCATTTTATTGATGATTTGTATTTCGGCAGTAAAAACTCTTATCAAACCTAAAGTTGATGAGATGCTGTTAATCAAAGGAGTTGTATTTGCGGCATTCCTTTTCTTCCTGTTATGGGAAACAAGGTCAAGATACCTGTTTGATATGACGCCTCTGTTTATTCTGCTTATGGTTGACGGTATGGATACCGCAAAAGCTTTTCTTGATTCATTCAGAAAGCCTAAACAACAAACAGAAAAACAGGAATAATTTAATAAAGTTTTCAAGTGACAGCCGAAACTGTCACTTGTTTTTTGTCATAAAATCAATGTTACAACATTACAAACTTTTTCATTAAAAATCAATATTTTCGTTTGCAATTTATTGTAATGATGCCTAAATTATGCTATTATTACTATATGTGCAATGATTTGCAAATTTCAAGCTTGAAAGGTAAAAATTATGGATTATGAAAAGCTGAAAAAGAGGGATACCTCGCTGGACATTTTGCGAATAATCGCAGTCTTTACCGTTTTATCGGTTCATTTTTTCCTACACAACTGATTTTACAGCCAGACAATCGAAGGGACACCGATGTATGTTGCTGTTGTAATGAGAACCCTGTTTTCCGTTTGTGTTCCCTTGTTCATGTTGCTGACAGGTTATTTGATGAGTAAAAAAGAACTGAGTAAAAAGTACTATTCGGGAATTACGAAAACACTTGTTGTTTTTGTAATTTCAACACTTGCGTGTATGATTTACAAAAACATTGCACAAGGTGATGTTTTTGACCTGAAATCTTTCATACTCGGAACGCTTGATTTTACCGGTTCCAACTACTCCTGGTACATTGAAATGTACATAGGGTTGTTTCTGCTTGCACCGTTCCTTAATCTTGCTTACGGAAAACTTAAAAGCAAAAAGCAAAAGCAGGTACTCCTTGTAACAGCTGTTTTTCTGACAATCATCCCCTCGTTATTTAATATTTTTAATTTTGGTTCACTTGATTGGTGGACTAATCCGACTTCATCTGATGAGTTTCAGAAACTTGTCCCAAGCTGGTGGCAGGGATTCTACCCCGTTGCATACTACTTTGTGGGTTGTTACATAAGAGAATACGGATTGAAAATGAAAACAAGAACAATGCTTGTACTCTTTGTTTTTTCACTATTCATATTCAGCACATTCAATTATTTCAGAAGCTACGGCACAACATTCAAATCGGGTACATACATTTATTGGTACGGATTTGAACCGTTTGTTTTATCTGTACTGCTTTTTCTCTTAATTAAGAGAATCAAGACCGATAACTTCCCGAAAGCCGCTAAAATTGCACTTTGGAAAGTTTCTGACCTTGCACTTGGAATTTATCTTATTTCTTTTATTTTTGACAGCATTGTTTACCCCGTACTCTGCGAAAAAGTAATATTAATGCCTGACAGACTTCCGTATTACTTTGTTACGGTTCCGATAGTTTTTGTGCTTTCCGCCGCCGCATCATTTATTATGAATCTTGTTGCAAAACTGCTTATTGACGGTTTTAAATCACTTGCGAACATAATAAAGGATTTGCGTTCAAAGCCTGACAAAGAAAAGTGGCAGCACATAATTTTTGCTGTGCTTATGGCTTTTGCTATTGGATTTTCACTTTGGAAATGCTATTACGGTTTTGGCGGTAACGACGAATCGTTTTATCTTACAATTCCGCACCGATTCACTCTCGGTGATTCGTTACTCGGTGACGAATGGCACCTCACACAGCTTTCAGGATTTCTACTTTTGCCGTTCGTATGGCTCTACACAATGATTACGCAATCTACTATCGGAATAATCTTTGCGGCAAGAGTTTTCTATGTAATCTGTCACGCTGTTATTGTGTGCGTTATCTATTCAAGACTTAAAAAGTACGGATATTTCTCAGTATTCGGTTGTGTGCTTTATTTCCTCTTTACACCGTTTGACATTATGGCATTGAGTTATAACACAATGGGACTTGACCTAATTGCGCTCACGGGTATTTTAATGGCAACAGCTGATTATTCAAAAAAATTACCGCTCATAATCAGCGGACTTGCATTTGCAGGCGCAGTTCTCTGCTGTCCGTACCTTGCAGCAGTTTACGTAATGTATATTATTGCAGTAGGAGTTCACTATGTAATTAAGAAAACTGCCCTTAACAAAAATGTGTTCAATTCTGAACTTTTCTCGATTAAGACTTTTCTGTGGTTTACCTTGGGAGTAGGAATACTTGCGGCTATTTTCCTTGTATTTGTACTTTCAAGAGTAAGTATTAATGAGATTTTCTCAAATCTCCCCTATCTTCTTGCCGATCCCGACCATCCGCAAATGGGCTTTATGGCAAAGATGAACTACTACTTTAAAACAATCATAGAATGTCACACTCATTTTAAATATGTACTTATGGCATACGGTGCTACCGCAATTGTTATGTTGCTCGACAGAAAGAGAAAACAACACCGTTCGATTTATCTTATTCTTACAAGTGCAATCGTTATTTTGTCGCTTGTAATGTTTATGCCGACAATGACAAGCGTCTACTACAATGCGATTATGTTCCCGATGATTTTCATGGGCATCACAGCGTATGTTCTTTCTGAAAATAAGCAAAGAGAACTGTTTGCGTCACTCTTTGTTCTCGGAATTTTTTATTCTGTTGCATTGTGTTTCTCCTCAAATCAGTATTTTTATGTAACTGCAATGGCTTGCACCGCATCAAATATTGCAAGCTTTGTATTCATCGGCAATCTGATTAAGGAAATGAAAGCAAATCCCGATAATCTTGACTACGCTGTTCCGTGTAAATATTTAGCATTCGTGATGACTGCGTTTCTGATTATTCTGCAGGCTTGTTTTCAGATTACCGTCAAGGCTGAGCATTGCTTCTGGGACGGTGAACCGAAACAGCTGACACAGACAATTCAGAACGGTCCTGCAAAGGGCATAAAAACAACACCGAATAACACACAAACCTATGAGCAGATTTATGCCGATATCAGTCAGTATCAGAATCTTGAAAAAGGAAACATACTGTTCCTTACGCAAAAAACATGGACTTATCTTGCGGCGGTGGATTTTCCTTACGGAACGCTTTCAGCATATGTTACGGGTGAAAATCAGAACAGTCTTGCAAGACTTCGCTCATATTATTCGGTAAACAGCAAAAAAATTCCGAAATATATCTACATTCCGAAGGACTCAGAGTGGGATAATCTTCAGCAGATTCTTCTTGAGGCACAGCAGAACGGTTACTCTTTGAGCGAAAACGAAGTTTCGTATAAACTTGTAAAATAAATAATATTTTACAGATTTCAGACATGAATATCACGCAGGGATAAAAATTATGATTTCTGCGTGATATTTTTTGTTTTTCAGCACATATTCTTGAAAATGTACAAATAAAAAACTTGTTTTTTTTTGTGAATTATGGTATAGTGAATTATGATAGGCAAGAAGGGCTTGTCACAAAATTTGGTCGCATTTTTGTGAAAATTTTAAGTTGGGGGCATAATCATGGATATTAAGCAGACTTATAATGAATGGCTTGAAAACGCAGTTGAGGACAAAGACCTTAAGGCAGAGCTTGAAAGTATAAAAAACAACGAAGATGAAATTTATGATCGTTTCTACACAGCTTTAAAATTCGGTACCGCAGGCCTCAGAGGCATTATCGGTGCAGGTACTAACAGAATGAATATTTATGTTGTTCGTCAGGCTACACAGGGACTTGCTAACTATGTGCTTAAAAAGTACGGCAATGGTTCTGTTGCAATCTCTCACGACAGCAGAATTAAAGCAGATTTATTTATGAATGAGGCGGCAAGAGTTCTTGCGGCAAACGGCATTAAGGTTTACATCACATCAGAACTTCAGCCTACTCCCGTTCTATCTTACCTCGTTCGTTACTTTAAATGTCAGGCAGGTATTATGGTTACAGCCAGCCACAACCCTGCAGCATACAACGGCTATAAGGCATACGGCGAGGACGGTTGCCAGATGACTGATGTTGCCGCAAACACTGTATATGACGAGATTTCAAAGCTTGATATGTTCAAGGATGTTAAAATTGCCGATTTTGACGAGTCAGTTAAGAGCGGCATGATTGAATATGTTGACGAGAGCGTTTATGACACATATCTTGAAAAAGTTATGGAACAGCAGGTTAACCCCGGCGTTTGCAATGGTGCAGACCTTAAAGTTGTTTATACACCGCTTAACGGTACAGGTAATAAGCTTGTAAGAAAGGTTCTCGGCAAGATTGGTGTTAATGATGTAGTTGTTGTCCCCGAGCAGGAACTTCCTGACGGCAACTTTACAACATGTCCTTATCCGAATCCTGAGATCAAAGAGGCACTTGCAAAAGGTCTTGAGCTTTGTGAAAAAGAACAGCCTGACCTTCTCCTTGCAACCGATCCTGACGCTGACCGTGTAGGTATTGCCGTTAAGGATTATGATGGAAGTTACAGACTCATTTCAGGTAACGAGGACGGTGTAATGCTCACCAATTACATTCTCTCTTGTAAAAAGGCAAGCGGTAAGCTTCCTGAAAAGCCTGTTGTAGTAAAAACTATAGTTACTACAAAACTCATCAACAAGCTTTGCGAAAAATACGGCTGTGAACTCAAGAATGTTCTTACAGGCTTTAAGTATATCGGTGAAGTTATTCTCAACCTTGAGAAAAAGCATGAAGAAAACAGATATCTCTTTGGTTTTGAGGAAAGCTACGGCTATCTTTCAGGCACATATGTAAGAGATAAGGATGCTGTTGTTGCGTCAATGCTCGTTTGTGAAATGGCAGCTTACTATAAGAAACAGGGCAAGTCACTTGCTGAGGTTATAGACGGTCTTTACGAAGAATTTGGTTACTACCTCAATCAGACATACTCATTCGAGTTTGACGGTGCCGCCGGTATGCAAAAGATGTCTGATATTATGACAGCTGTAAGAGATAACACACCAAAGAGCATTGCAGGCTACGATGTTGTTAAGGTTTCCGACTATTTTCTCAGGAAAGAAACAGATGTTGCAACAGGCAGCGTTACCGACATTGACCTTCCTAAGTCAAATGTTATTGCTCTTCACCTTGCGGATGACAACGCTGTTATTATCCGTCCAAGCGGAACTGAGCCAAAGATTAAGCTCTATATTACTTCAGTCGGTAAGGATAAAGATAATGCTGCAGAAATCTGTGAAAAGCTTGTTGTTGCAAGCAAAGAGATTCTCGGCGTTAAGTAATTGGAATCGACATATAATAGTTGCAC
>ENA-UOJM01002780-UOJM01002780.1-human-gut-metagenome-genome-assembly--contig:-P116-NODE-2780-length-11599-cov-20.899428_pt1 | contig 11599 bp, 17 predicted proteins | sample MGYA00242349_ERZ723896 | MGnify/ENA metagenome assembly ERZ723896 | reverse complement strand
TTCTGCCGACAATACTTGGCTGGAGACGGCCCGGAAAGATAGGTAGCGCCAACATGGAGAGAGGCCACTCAAGAGAGTGGCTTCTCTTTTTATTGTTTTGGAGGAAGGGATATAGTGCAGGCTATCCTTTTTGGTTGGATAAGATATATTGGTTCATATTTCGTTACGATCCAGTGAATTGAATTCAGTGGGGCAGTTGGAAGTACGTCACAAACAGATCGGATATCCAAATCAAGAATTTCTGAGTTTATTCAACAGGATATTCTATGAAAATTCTCGTATTTTATGTTGACAAACAGTACTTCAATATGGTAATATTATTCTTGCGTTTGAGAGTTAGACGTGAACTCATTATCCGGAGAGATGGCCGAGCGGTTGAAGGCACCGGTCTTGAAAACCGGCGATGTGAAAGCATCCGTGGGTTCGAATCCCACTCTCTCCGCCAACTGAATTTTTCCATCGACCTGCGGAAGTACCCAAGAGGCCGAAGGGGCTCCCCTGCTAAGGGAGTAGGGCGTGTAAAAAGCGCCGCGGAGGTTCAAATCCTCTCTTCCGCGCCAAGTAAAAACCTTGAAGCCATAACGGTTTCAAGGTTTTTCTTGTTTTTGGTAAAAACGTTTTTGCTTCGGTTTGGAATTTCCTTCCGTGGGCTACATTGTGGGCGACATAGTAGTTTACTTCACCGATTTTGTTCTACAGTTGACACTATTGTTTATAATTTTATCCTGGGCAGAAGATAGCAACTCGTCCCACAAAACAGACTCTGTAGAATATCGGTAATGGTTACTGCATGTCCAAAACACTTTAGCCTTTGGTTGACCTCTTGCATAAAACGCTTTTGATTTTCCGGCGAGAGGCGGCTAAAGTCCTTTTGGAGTTCCAATCCTGATTTAGAAAGTTTTGCCATAAATTTCTCACATTGTCCTTGATCTGCAGTCATGTGACACCTCCGTACTTCTTTAGTGTGTTCTGCGATCCCATAAAATCATAGCACGCCTTCTATGGACTGGAAAGGCGGTATCGAATTTACAAACAAGTTCTGAACGAAAAGACAGCATTTCTTCTCGACGATTTTCCATTTTCTGTTACACTACGGTTATCAAAACTTACGGAGAATGACTATGACGAAAATCTTATTTATCTGCTTGGGCAATATCTGCCGCAGCCCGATGGCGGAATTTGTGATGAAGGACTTGGTCGAAAAGGCAGGACTTGCCGACGAATTTCAGATCGACTCCGCGGCGACGTGCCGCGATGAGATCGGCAATCCCGTCTATCCGCCCGCGCGGCGCAAGCTCGCCGAGCACGGCATTTCCTGCGAGGGACACGCTGCGCGCCAGCTCACGGCGCAGGACTACGAGGAGTACGATCTGCTCATCAGCATGGAGGGCGCTAACCTCAAAAACATGCAGCGCATCTGCGGCGGTGATCCGGCAGGGAAAATGCACCGCCTGCTCGACTACACCGACCGCCCGGGCGATGTCGCCGACCCGTGGTATACAGGCGATTTTGAAGCGACGTGGCGGGATGTCTCAGAGGGCTGCAAGTGCCTTTTGGCAGAGATCGAAAAAAGCGGGATTTGATGGCATTTCAAGACGGGAGGCAGACGATGAGCGAGATCAAGATTCATATTTTCCACATCGGCAAGGTGTGCGTCGCGCCGGAGCTGCCGTTCGGCGGCGAGCATTACAGCGCGCTCAAGGCGTCTGGCGTGCTGGATAGAAAGTCGAAACGGCTCTGGCTGCCGGTTTCGGCCTATCTCATCGAGTGCGCGCACGGGAACGTTCTGTTCGACTGCGGCTGGCACGCGATATGAGCCCGCACGGCGTCTTTGAGCGCAGGGCGCAGATCCGCTCGCTCGGCTCGCTGCCGCTGTATTTTACGAATCAGGTTGTTGTCGAAAGCAGTGCGGCCATCGACGAGCAGCTCGCGGCGCGGGGCGTCGCGCCTGTCGATTGGGACGCGGTGCTGCTCTCGCATCTTGACTGCGACCACGCGAACGGCCTCAAGCTGGTCGCGGACGCGAAGAAAATTCTCGTTTTGAAGGACGAACTGCGCTTCGCGGAGAACGGCTCACCCGTCAACCGCATCCGCTACAATGCGGACTGGTGGCGCGGCACGAAGATGCAGACCTTCGACTGGAATGGCCTTATGGGCTCCGCAGGACGGTCTTACGATGTGTTCGGCGACGGGATGCTTGTGATGGTCAACATTCCGGGCCATTCCAAGGGCCTGTGCGCGCTCAGGATCACGGGGGAGGACGGGAGGTTGCGCCGACGGCGGCTACGCGAAAAAATCGTGGGAGCAGATGCTGCTCTCCGGCATCGCCGACGACCGCGCGGCGCAGAAAAAGTCGCTCGCGTGGATCAACAGAGTCGGGAGCGGAACTGCGTTGCGTGCATCGCCAACCACGATTTTGATGTCAAACCGGGCGCGATTGCATTATAAAAGAGTGAACAGGCAGCGCCAGCGGCGCTGCCTGTTACTCATTTCAGGGCTTAATAATTTCTACCGTGGATGTTCGGAATTTGTTAAGAATTTTCACAGTGGAATCACAAGGTTTGCATGATATAACTTTTCCCACAGGCGGGAAAGAAACCAAAATGGGCCGGAGCTTCCGGCAATGGAGGAACATATTATGCAGACTGTCATCACGATCAACGCCGTCATCATGGCGCTATTTTTCGTATGCTATTCCTATCAATTCTTCTATGTGGCGGTGGCGCTGCTGAAGCGGAAAAAATTCACCTGCCGCAATGAAAACCACCGCATTGCCGTCCTCATCGCCGCGCGCAACGAGGAAAACGTCATCGGCCAGCTGCTCGACAGCATCCACGCGCAGAAGAACTATCCTATGGACCACGTGGACATCTACGTCGGCGCGGACAACTGCACGGATGACACGGCCCGCGTGGCGCGCGAGCGCGGCGCGATCGTCTTTGAGCGCCACGATACGGTGCATGTCGGCAAGGGCTATGTGCTCAATGAAATGCTCAAGCGCATCAAGCGCCCGGGCCGCAAGCACTACGATGCCTATCTCGTGCTGGACGCCGACAATATCCTCGACCCGAACTTCATCTCCGAGATCGAGAAGGTCTACTCCAGCGGCTATGAGATCGTAACGTGCTACCGCAACTCCAAAAACTACGGCGACAACTGGATCTCCGCGGGCTATGCGCTGTGGTTCCTGCGTGAGGCGCAGTATCTCAATAACGCGCGCATGCGCCTTGGAAGCAGCTGCGCCGTGTCTGGCACAGGCTTTCTGTTTTCCGACGGTGTGCTGGAAGCGTGCGGCGGCTGGAACTTCTTCCTGCTGACCGAGGACATCGAGTTTACCATTGACAACGTCGTGCGCGGGGAAAAGGTCGGCTACGCGGCGGGCGCGGTGCTCTATGACGAGCAGCCCACGAGCTTTGCCCAGTCCTGGCGCCAGCGCATGCGCTGGTCGAAGGGCTACCTGCAGGTGTTCCGCAAGTACGCCTCCGAGCTCTTCTCCGGCATTGCGCGCGGCAGCTTTTCCTGCTATGACATGACGATGAATATCATGCCCGCGGCGGTGCTCACGGGTTTGAGCGTGGTCGTGAACATCGGCGCGGCGATCGCGAACGCGACGTCAGGCGGTTCGATGGCGGTGCTGGCGGTCTCCGTGCTGCAAACGCTGATGAGCCTGTACTTAACGCTCTTTGTGCTCGGCGCGATCACGACCGTGACGGAGTGGAAGAATATCCGCTGCGCGGCGTGGAAAAAGGTGCTCTACGCCTTCACGTTCCCGCTCTTCATGCTCACCTACGTGCCGATCTGCATTGCGTCGCTCTTTACGAAGGTCGAGTGGAAGCCAATCTGCCACACCAGAGTGATGACGCTTGAGCAGATCGAAGAGCCCGGCCTGCGCGCATCGTAAAAAGCGATTTTCCATAAAAGGGGAGAGGGTGAAAACCCTCTCCTCGTTTTTTATTATTACCGCTTGTCGCCGGGCTTAAAAATGAGCGCCATCAGCACAGCAAAGACGACCGCTGCGGCGATGCCGCCTGCCGTGGCGCTGAGGCCGCCGGTCATCACGCCGAGCCACCCCTGCTCTTGAACGGCTTTTTCGACGCCCTTGGCGAGCGAGTAGCCAAAGCCGAGCAGCGGCACGGTCGCGCCCGCGCCGCCCCATTTGACGATGGGCTCGTAGACGCCGATGGCCGTCAGTAAAACGCCGCAGACGACATAGCCCGCCAGGATACGCGCGGGCGTGAGGGGCGTTTTGTCGATGAGAATCTGTCCGATGGCGCAGAGGATGCCGCCGCAGAGAAAGGCGTTCAGATAATCCACCGCTTATCCCTCCTTGTGATTCGAGAATACGACCGCGTGGCAGATGCCGGGGATGCTCTCGCCCTGAAATGTCGTCGTGGGGGAGAGCAGCGCGCCCGTCGGCGCGAAGATGATGCGGTTCCATTTGCCCTCGCGCATCCCGCGCAGCAGATACCCGCACAAAACGCTTGCCGAGCAGCCGCAACCGCTGCCGCCGCAGTGCATGTCCTGCGATTCGATGTCGTAGAGCAGAAGCCCGCAGTCGGTGTAGCGCTCACCGAGAGGGAGCCCATCGCGCGCGAAAAAGTCCGAGACGATCTGATGCCCGAGCCTGCCGAGGTCGCCCGTCACGATGAGGTCATAGTCTTCGGGTTTTGTCCTCGTGTCGCGAAAGAGCGCGCACAGCGTGTCATAGGCGGCGGGGGAAGAAGTCAAGGGTGCACCATGTGGAAAATGTTTTCAGTTAAATTCAACGCATATTCCTCCCCTGAAGCAAGACGATTTTGATACTATGGCTTTTTTACCAATTAGTCAGGCTTAAACTTGGCTATTCTGCCATATTATGGTGTCCTATGCAGTTTTTGTGGAATCTCAGGCGGTCAAAATTGCTTCCTTGTTTAGTTCAATATACTCGAGGGCCTTTTCATAGGCATCTGTGAACTTGAAAGAGATAGTAATGCGGCCGCCCTCATGAACGTATATCTTGTCAATCAATTCGACTACCATCGCTCGCGTGAGAGTATCTATTTTCCCATATTTTTTGAAGTGAGAAATAAAATCGTTGTCTTCGGTAATGCCATTTTTGAACTCCTCATTCGTTCGCTTAAGGTTTTCAAGTGCCTTTTCAAGAGAAGTGGTTTTCTCGGTTAATTGTTCCTTCAGCGTAAAGTATTCTTCTTTAGAAATGATTCCACTTTTCCAATCGGGGTACAGGTCGATTATCATTCCTTTGAGCTTTTCGAGTTCTGCGGTGTGAGTATCGATAGCTGAGCAGATGTGTGAGGACTCTTTCTTTTTTACCGGACTAGAGTTGATCCGCTTGATCAACTTATCCATTTCAACCGCAGAATCAATCATCCCTTGAATAGATGCAAGTACTGCCAGTTCCATTTTATCTATTCGGATAGTATGATTCGTACATGATGATTTTTTCATCTTTCTTGAGGTGCCACAGCGATAATAGTGATACGTCCCATATGGGTGGGAATTTGTTTTTTTGTTCATTGCACGCAGACAGTCCGCGCATCGTACAAATCCGGAGAACAAATCAACTTCACTTTTTTGGGGGGCTTTACGAATGAATTGATTGAAAAGCGACTGCGCCTTATCAAAAGTCTCACGGTCAACGATTGCCTCATGGGTGCCTTCAACTATTATCCAGTCCTCTTTTGGAATTGCCCTGCATTGCTTAATCTTATAGCTTATTGTCGTGTTTTTACCTTGAACCATGTTCCCAACATACATTTCATTGCGAAGTATACGACGAACAGAACTATCTGGCCAAAGCCCATCGAGCTTTTTTCCAGCTGGATGTTTGTAATTGAAACCTTTAAGCTTTTTATATGCGGTAGGATTAGGAATGCCCATTTCATTAAGATCTTTTGCGATGCCAATGATACTGCAGCCATCAATAAATTTTTCAAAAATCATACGCACGACTGGTGCGGTCTCAGGATCTATGATTAGTTTGTGATGATCGTTAGGATCTTTCATATACCCATACGAGGCAAAAGACCCAATGAATTTTCCCTGCTCACGATTGACATTCAGCGTTCCACGAACATTGACAGATGTCGTAGCAGCTAAGCTTTCGTTAATTACATTTTGAACGCCAACCGTAATACACCGGGTAGCAGCATTCATATTATTTGTGGCAGTATCTATTCCGTTGTTGAGTGCGATAAATCGGATCTGGAGACGAACAAAGATATTATCCAAATAATTACCAGCATCAGTATAGTTTCTGCCAAAGCGCGATAGGTCTTTTACTATGACGCAGTTTACATCCCCGCTATAAATGTCTTCCATCATGCGGATAAACCCAGGGCGGTCAAAATTGGTTCCAGACCAGCCATCATCAATATAGAAATCGTGTAACTCAATGTCTGGATGAAGTTTGAGATACTCTTTAAGAATTTCTCTCTGGGATGTGATTGAGTTACTTTCGACCTTATCGCCGTCCTCTCGGGAGAGGCGAATATAAAGAGCGGCTTTCCATGGTTTTGCAACCTGTGGAAGCCGCTCAAGTAGTTCTTGATATTTGGCCGAAGCCATATAGGAGCACCTCCATCAACTATGATGGCGGTATGCGTTCTTTTCTACACACCAAAAGTATAGCATATCGCCCGAAATAATGCAATTGGATAGATTTTACAGTTTCAGTTTGAACTTAGTAGCGAAGCCAATAATGCTTCGAAACTCTTTTCACCCGCAAATTCAATTTTCACAGCAATGTCTGAAACCTTGAAAAGATAGGGGTTTTTGATTTGCTGAATATAGGAATCGAGGCGCTTTTCTACGCTGTCAGAAGGATTCAGTTTTACGGTTGTGATATCAACCAGTTGTTCCTTATCGCAATTCTCAATTTCAGACTTGCTGAGTTGCTTTAGTTCTTCTGAGCTGATCATCATACACCAACCTTTCCTATGCGAAGTATTGCCAACAATCCCTAAATTAACCAAGGGAGATGGTTTTACGCCCTTCTATAATGAATGTAGAAAAGAGGGGGTCTTTGACCACCCATCAAGAAAACTTTTTTTGATAATATAAAGAAAAAAGGCGGAGGCCCTGAAGTTTCACAGGGTCTCCGCCTTTTTAGCGTTTTTTAATGCTTGGAAAGTAAGGAACTTGTTTTGGCAATTAGTGATTGTATTTCTTTTCCGGTCTGAGCAGAATCGCGAAACTCCGGAGCGAGAAACAGCAGGGCGCTTCTGATGTTTAATAAATCCGTCCTGTCGATAGTCTCCTCTTGAAGATGTTTGTGCGTCTTAAAATATCTTAGTCTGATTGGCTCACTGACAGACTGTGGTGCGAAATACGAGACGATGATCCCATCGATCAGAGCCGTTTCTTCAGCAGAAAAACACATGATACTCCCTCCCAATTCCTACATATGGTAGCACAAGTATGTCCACCGTACAAGATACTCAGCGAGAGAGAAATAATCAAAAACCTCGTATGATTTCACGCATTGACAATTAGAGAAATCTGTGCTAAGGCACCTCACCTTCTGATACCAAAACAAGGTATCAGAAATTTTTTTATTTTTTTCTTCTTGGGAGGGTGGTCAAAGAGGGGGTCATTTCTACATTCATTACGAGAGGTGCATATGAAGTGTTTCACATCTTCTCAACCGCAGTCTCTCGCTCTATCCCCTGGCTAGTGTACCTTGAAAAATGAATACGACTCCAAGACATCACCGTGTTCGAGCCACTATGAGCAAGTGAAAGAAGAGAAGATCGGTCAATCTTCGTTGCGACGACAGCACGGGAAAATAATGGTACTCTCGTCCGGCTAGGTCACAAGCCGAGGGACGACGCACCCACAAGCATGGGCCGAGGCTGAAACGCCTGTGCCCCCGAGACCAGGGGGCTTGGAGTCGATTTTTAATTACGAGAAGGGAGGTGTATGAGATGAGCTGCACACAGAAGAGACAGTTGGTTCGATTTCCCAAAGTCCGGATACTGAAGCAGTGGTTCAGACATTTCAATGATCATAAAGAGTTCCATAATGAAGGGAACCTTCATCTTTTTAGCCTGATGGCACTTTTCAGCTATGCGAACTTCAGATCGAATGAGCGAGTCATCAATGGGGTGAGATACATGGAGGCACCCGGCCAGTGGGTCTGTAAACTGGGTTCTTTGCCCAGAATCCTTCGGGTTCACTCCAAAGCACAGGCACTGGATCTGATGAAATACTTTGAGGAAAAAGGCTTCCTGCAATTCGAAGTTATTGATGAAGGTCAGGAGATCATCCAGTACACCATCAATGACTGGAAACGCCACTGTACGCATTTGGCGTATAACTACTACAGTTACAAAGGGTCTGGTTTCTTTTTCTTCCCGCTGCCGATAGGCCGACTTCTCCTCCGAGCGGCACGAAATGAGGGGCGAATTGTTTTCAGTGAGTTGGATGCCATCATGGACATGTGGCTCCACACAATTGTCAATGACCCCTCGGTGAAAGGATCGGAATATATGCCGGTTGTCTACTACTCCAATATGCACGGTATGCCGCTCCTCTCATATACCTACCTTGCAAAGCGCTGGGGTTGGTCTAAATCCCGAGTCGGTCGATTTATGATCAAAGCCAGCGAATATGGAATCATCAGCCGCGTGAGCTTTTCCAGTTCTCGCGGCTCTGTTATTTCTGTATGCCGGTATCGCGAGATGATCTATGGAGATGCCTGTGAAGAACTGGAGCTCCATGGAATCGGAGAAATCATAGGGATTTGCAGTTCTCGGACTTCTCCAAAATCACTGAAACAGCGGACAAGCTCCGCTGGCTTCGATACCAGAAAGGCTTGCGGCAGAGAGACGTAGCTGACTACGCCGGTATATACCGAAGTACTTATATTCATTATGAAGAATATGGAAAGGACTTTTACTCTCCGAAGCACATGGAGAAAATCGCGCAGCTTTTCGAGGTTCCAGTCGAAAGACTTCTGGATGACTACAATCTCTTTCTGAGAAACGGCCAGGGTAAGCAGATCAAGGCAATTCGAATGAAGCTTGGCCTAACGCAAAGAGAGTATGCTGATAGGCTAGGCATCAGCCTTTGCAACCTCAAACAATGGGAGCAGAACAGAAAACAACTTTTCAAATCCACTTGGGAGAAGTACTTCAAATAGAGGGTAAATGCGCTTAACTGCGATGAGAATGTACTGCGTGACTGTCGTATACAGAATAACCGAGCAGACTGGTCTTGATAATCAGTCTGCTCGGTTTTCTATCAGGTCAGCGTTCATGAGAACCCTGTGGATTTATTATGCTTGTTCTTTCAAATGCTTCACTACTGCATCTACCAGCTCTAACTTTTGCTCCGTGGAACAGGGCAACTTCAAGATGTTCTTCAGTGCCTGCTCTGCATGAAATTTTGCAAGTTCATGGGCAAGTTCCTTTTGTGCTTGCTCTGACTTGGGATAGATTAGAAATACTTCCATTGTTGCCCTCCTTTCCAGAGCGTTTGATGCTTAACTCTATGTGCGTTTTCCATTGCATATGCCGTGTCTGAATATTCCCAGACTTCGAATTCAGCATGTAGACCTCCTTCTACATAAACTAAAGAGCTCTTCAGAATAAATGTAGAAAAAGAGGGCCTTTTGACCACCCTAACGGGATAAAAATCTTCCAACGATTGACTATGCAGGAAGATAGGAAGAAAAAGAAACAGCCCTGCTGCAGTTTACTCTGCAACAGGGCTGCTCTCTTTTAATAATCTCTGCGTCTTTGCAATGACTGACCAAATATCCTTTTCAAATTGGATACTCCCATGAAATAACGGAGCCAAAAAGAAAAGGGCCTCCTTTATGTTCCTCAAATCCACATAATCGGTTCGGTTGTCTTGGAGGTGTTGATGCGTTTCATAATATCTGACCCGCATATCTTCTGATACAGAATCCGAAACGAAGTAGGTCGCAATAAGGCCGTCAATTAGCGCGACCTCATCCATCGTAAAGAACATATAATTTCTCCCATCGTGAACAATACCAGCATATAGTACCACACAGCGCTCTCAAGTACAAGATAATTCCTGTTCCGCAAAGCAGCCATGGAGCGTTTCATATTTTGCCAGCAGCTCCGATCCAGCGGCACGATGAATGCAGCCGTCCACACTGCCGCCACCCAGCAGCGACTCGTTGGCAGCATTGGCGATGGCGTCCACCTTCATTTTTGTGATGTCATTTCTGACGATTTGAAGCGGCATTATTCAGTCCTCCGTCCGGTTACTTCGCGCCGGTCAGCAGCTTGTCCATCGGGATTCTCTCCGGGTATTTTCCCTCGGTCAGAATGTCGTATAAATACCTGTTATCCAGAATCATATCGTCCCGGATAAGCTGCCAGTTTGCCTTTTTCCTGAAAAACACCTTGAAGATCAGGAAGTTCATGATCGCCCCAATTACCGGCGTGGTCATGCCGAAAGCCTCGGTGTGAGAGAAATGGCACCCGGTTTCGGTTCTTTTCCCTTCAAAGGTGATGAACGCCGTTTTCTTGTCGCTCTGGAATACAATGCGGAAGTGGTTCTTATCCTGTTCGCATTCCGTAATCGTGCCGGTCACATCGTAGTCCAGCCCCATGACGATCTCGCGGAAGCGAACCTTGCTTCCTGCGTGATAGTTCCCGTTATAGAGATTGCATTCGATGTGGTAGGGACTCCATTTCACAAACTCTTCCTCAAAGTTAGCAGCCCATGCCTCCATTTTCTCATAGAAAGCCGGAATCTCTATCTGCTCGGTAAGTACAACCATTTTTCTATTTCTCCTGTCAAAGCTGTCACCCCAAAATGATTTTTCTAAGTCTTTCTAAATCGTCCTCATCCGGATGGGAAATCGCACGGTCAAAGTTTTTAATCAACGCATCAATATTTGCCGAATGCTCCGGCTGTGCCTTCATTTTCATATAGCGATCCCGTACAGACTGCGGCATTTTCCCCTGACACATATATTCTCCGACCACAGTATTGCTTGGGTCAACAGACTGCTTGACGTGATCAAGGATCTTCTGGAAATATGCCGCACTGCCACCGAAGCCTGCCGTTCCGAAAAGGAAAACCTTTTTGCCTCTCAGCTTTGACAGCAGTTTCAAGGTAGCATTATCCGCGTTGCCTTTATCCGTCCAGAATCCGATATAGAGTATTTCAGAGTGCAGTTCTTGCGTTTCAGGCACACCGTAATAATCACAGTTTTCTGCCGGAAGCACTGCGCGAATTGTCTCGGCAAGTTTTTTCGTGTTACCGGTCAAGCTGCTGAATATGATCGAATATCTTCCCTTATCCATAGCAAAAGCCTCCTGTCCTATCAAAGCGGCATCGGTGTCCGGGCGATCAGAATGACCGCAAGAATCGCGCCCACAAATGCAGCAGCCCCTATGACTGCCAACACCTTTTTGCCGAGTTTCTTCTTCGCTGCTTTGCAGATCAGCGCGGCGCAAGCCACGCAGACAGCCGCAGCCAAAAGTGCAATGCCCAGCGTTTCCCATAGCCAAGATAGTTCATATAGGATTTTCATGCGATCATCATCTCCTGTTCGTTAAACTGGAATTGAGATTTCATGTATTCCAAGGGATTTAATAATTGTTATATTTTATTA
>ENA-UOJM01002774-UOJM01002774.1-human-gut-metagenome-genome-assembly--contig:-P116-NODE-2774-length-11632-cov-25.106504_pt1 | contig 11632 bp, 7 predicted proteins | sample MGYA00242349_ERZ723896 | MGnify/ENA metagenome assembly ERZ723896 | reverse complement strand
GCTTCAGCAAGGGCATTTTCAGCTGGGTCGGCTTCAAGACCAAGTGGTTCGACTACGAGAACATTGAGCGCGTGGCCGGCACGACCAAGTGGAACTTTTGGGGCCTGTTCAAATACTCCATCGAGGGTATTGTCGGCTTCTCGACCACGCCGCTGCTGATGGCGGCGGGCGTGGGTGTGCTGTTCTGCCTGCTGGCGTTCATCGGCATTATTTTTGTCATTGTCCGGGCGCTGATGTTCGGCGACCCGACCTCCGGCTGGCCAAGCCTTGTCTGCATCATTCTGCTGTGCAGCGGTGTCCAGCTGTTCTGCACCGGCATCGTGGGCGAGTACCTGGCCAAAACCTACTTAGAGGTCAAGCACCGCCCCATCTACATTGTGGCCGAGACCGAAGAGGATAAAAAATAAACGATGGACTGGCAGAAAAAAGTAAGCCTGTGGTGGGCCAAAAACTTCCGCCCGCTGGTCGTGGCGCTGCTGGTCGGCTGCGGCGTACATTACACGATCTACGCTAACCAGCTGGGCACGATGGATGCCGTACACATCGGCGCACTGTACATTGCCGACGGCTGGCCCGAGCACCTGTATTGGGAAACCGAGCAGGGCCGTTGGGCACTGCACCTGGTGGATATGCTGCGCGGCGGCATCAACCAGCCTGCACTTTCTGCATTGCTGATGCTGTTCCTCTACGCGCTGGCGGGTGTGTTGCTGACGGATTTGTTCGGCGTGCGCAGCCGCACGGCAAAATATCTGATTCCCCTCACGCTGGTCTGTGCGCCCTATGTGGCGGAGATCGAGTTTTTCCACTATTGCAGCGTGTCCTATGCGCTGTCCTTCCTGCTGGCTGTGCTGGCGGTGCAGTCCGCTGTCTGCGGTCTACGCTTTGCCTGGCTGGCGGGCACGGTCTGTATGGCGTTCTCGCTGGGTATGTACCAGGCCAACCTGGGTACGGCGGCAGGATTGTGCGTCATGCTGCTGATTCTGGCGGTTCTGCGCCGCCCCGGCGCGTGGAAAGCCACCGGCCTGACCACTCTGCGCATGGTGCTGATGGGCGGCAGCGGCGCGGTGCTGTATATGCTGATTTTAAAGGTGTTCCTGCGGCTGTACGATGTGGGCCTGTCCGGTGTGAACGGCATCAACGCTGTGGGGCTGGACACGCTGCGCAGTCTGCCGCTGGGCCTGAAAAACGCCTACTTTGATTTTTACGCCTACTTCTTCACCCACGGCATTGCCCAAAACCACTATGGGCAGATCGCAGGCTACCTGCTGCTGTTTGTGCTGGCGGCACTGGCTGGGCTGCGGTGGCTCGTCGTGCTGCATGACCGCAAGGCCGCCGCTGCGGCGGTGATGCTGGTGGCCCTGCTGCCCGCCGCAGCCAATGTGACCGACGTTATCAACACCGGGGCCACTGTGGCGCTGCGGATGGCGGGCTCGCTGGCCATCGTGGTGCCGTTTGCTATCGCCGTGATCGACGCGGCTCCCGCGTTGACGGAACGGGCGTTCTCCTGGGGGATGGCGCTCTGCACGGCGTTCTGTGCGGTGCTGCTGCGTGGGTTTGCCGTGCAGGTCAACAACGACGCGGCGGTCATGCTGAAACAAAAGACCACCGTTGTGAACCTCGCCAACCGCCTGTGTACCCGGCTGGAAGAAAACGCCGACTACCAGAACGGCGCCGAGGTCGTGATCCTGGGCGAGCCGAAGCGCGGCGCGTACCCGGAGGAATCCCCGCTCAAGCCTATGGCCGGGGAATTGGCGCAGTTCGGCCCGCTCTCCTACGACCCGACGTTCAACGCCCACGGCTGGTATGTGCTGGTGTGGGACGAGCTGGGCGTCCAGCTCAACGAATGCGCGGACGAGACTGTCCGTGCCATCAGCAATTCCGACGCGTTCAAGGCCATGCCCAACTACCCGGCAGATGGCTGTATCCAGACCATCGACGGCGTTGTCACGCTGAAGGTGGCAGATTTTCCGTTTTGAGAGCTGATAATGATGCGTGATATGACCAAGGGTGCCCCGCTGGGGCACCTCTTTCTGTATGCGGTGCCGCTGCTGCTGGGAAACTGGCTGCAGCTGGCGTACAATGCGGTGGATTCCATCATCGCGGGGCGGTTCATCGGGCAGGATGCCCTGGCCGCCGAGGGCGTGGCCGGGCCGGTCATGAACCTTGTAATTTTGGCCATCAGCGGGCTGTGTATCGGCGCGGGCGTGCTGATGAGCGAGGCGTTCGGGGCCAAACGAACCGACCGGCTGCAAGAAACGCTGGCGACGACGCTGCTGTTCGGGGCGGTGCTCTGCTGCGGTGCGGCGGCGCTGGGCTGTGTACTGACGCCGTGGATACTGCGCGCACTGGCCGTGCCGGATGCGATTTTCGGCATCACAGCCATCTATCTGCGCATCACGTTTTTGGGCGCACCGTTCACGTTTTTCTATAACGCGCTGGCGGCGGGGCTGAAAAGCGTCGGCGACAGCAAAACGCCGCTGAAATTTTTAGCGTTCTCCGCCGTGCTGAACGCCGTGCTCGACCTGATTCTGATAGGTGGGCTGGGCTTCGGCATCGTGTGCAGCGCCGTCACCACCGTGGCGGCCGAGGCCGCCAGCGCCGTGCTGGCAGCCGTTTACATGGCCCGCCGCGTGCCGGAGCTTTGCCCTGGGCGCGGGCAGTGGCGCATCCGCCGCGACCTGCTGGGGCCGATCCTGCGCTATGGCTCGGTCACGGCTTTGCAGCAGGCGGTGCAGCCAATCTGCAAGGTGCTGATCCAGGGGCAGGTCAACGCGCTGGGCGTCGGAGCCATTGCGGCGTTCAACGCGGTCACGCGGGTGGACGATTTCGCCTTTACGCCGGAGCAGAGCATCGCGACGGCCATTACGACCTACATTGCCCAGAACCGGGGCGCACAGCAGAACGAGCGCATCCGCCGCGGTTTTGCCGTGGGCCTGCGGCTGGAACTGGGTTACTGGCTGCTGGTGGGCTGCGCGACGCTGGCATTCCGCGGGCCGATCCTCTCGCTGTTTGTGGCGGGGGAGGGGGCCGCCGACGTGGTGGCCCTGGGCAGCGAGTACCTGGGGTACATGGCGGTGTTCTATGCCCTGCCCGCGCTGACGAACGGTTTCCAGGGATTTTACCGCGGCATGGGCAAGATGACGACGACGCTGATCGGAACCTGTATGCAGGCGGGTCTGCGCGCCGCCGCGGCCGCTGTGCTGGCCCCGCGTGTGGGGCTGCGGGGCATCGCCTTTGCCTGCGCCTTCGGCTGGTGCGTCATGCTGGCGTTTGAGGTGCCGTATTATTTTTGGACGTGTAAAAAGCAAAATTTGAAAAAGGCTTCTCCCATGGGAGAAGCTGTCCGCGAAGCGGACTGATGAGGGGCGGTGCTGCCGGTATTGTCCATTTGCCGGGCAGACGCGCCCCTCATCCGGCTTCGCGGGCTCGGCCACCTTCCCCCAATGGGGGAAGGTTTTTTTGTGTAAAATTTCCCCAATATCTGCTGCGGCTGATTGTAATTTCTTCGACAAAATGCTACACTAATAATAGCTATCCCTGCATAAAATCTACCCGGAGAGAGGTAAACCGCCGTGCCAGAAGAACGCAAAGTCTACCGCAGCCCCGCCCGCGCTGCCGCCAAGGCCAGACCAGCCCAAACGGCGGCCCCGCGCCCGCCGCAGCCGCCCAAAAAGCCAAAGCGCCGCAGTGCCAAACGTCGCCGCAGTATGCTGGTACTGGGGCTGTGTTTGCTCTGCCTGGTTGTGGTGCTGGTGGTGTCTGTGGTGCTGGTGCGCTGCACGGCCGAGCCGGAAGGCCCCGCCGCGCCGGACTTTGGCACGCCCGCCGACGCCTGGCAGAAAAACGAGCTGGGCTACTACTTCAACACCAGCGGCCAGGCCATGCCCGCAGCTGTGCTCAAGGGCATGGACGTCTCCAAGTTCCAGGGCGAGGTGGACTGGGAAAAGGCCAAGGCCGCCGGCATCGACTTTGCCATTATCCGCTGCGGTTACGGCGGCGAGTGGGACGGCCAGGAGGAAAACTGGGCCCAGGACGACACCTACTGGCGGCGCAACGCTGACGAGTGTACCCGGCTGGGCATCCCCTTCGGCACCTATCTCTACTCCTACGCGACGACGGTGGAGGAGGCCCGCAGTGAGGCCGACCACGTTGCCCGGCTGCTGGGCCTGACCGCGCCGCCGCAGGAAGGTCTGGACGACTACACCGCCGCGCCCTACCAGCTGAGTTACCCGGTCTACTACGACCTGGAAGATAAGTACATCAGCGGCGTTTTCCCCGCCGAGATGGCCGAGCTGACCGAGGCGTTCTTCTCCCGGTTGGAAGAGCACGGCTACACCGGCAAGCAGGGGCTTTATGCCTCGCTGAACTGGGTGCGGGGCCGCTTTTCGGATCCCGGCTTCGACCAATGGCGCGACAATCTCTGGATCGCCCGCTTTGCCGACGAGCTGGGCTACAACGGCACCTACGATATGTGGCAGTCGACGTACAGCGCACCCGGCGCGGACTACGGTGTGCAGAGCGAGACGGTGGATCTGGATTTCGTCATGCGGCCGTTTACATTTACAGGCGTGTCGGCCTGCAACGGCAAGACAGCAGCGCCGGTGCTGCTGAACGACACCCGCACCGATGAGCTGCACATGGATGGCAAGGACGCCTACGCCACGCTGGCGACGAACGAGCCGGGCGAGGACGAAGGCGGCCGCAGGGTCTACTGGACGACGAGTGACAAAAACATTGCCACCGTGGACAAAAACGGCACGGTCCGCGCCCGTGCCGACAGCGGCGAGTGTACCATCACGGCCACGCTGGCCGACGGTACCGAGAGCATTTCCTGCCTGGTGCGCATCGGGGACATTACAGTCCCGGTCTTTGCCACAGCAGGGCTGCACGGCGACCGCACGACGCTGGCGGACGTTGCTGCGCTGAAGGCCTCGACCCCGGATTCGATTTTGCTGGATGCGGGCGGGGCGCTGCACGGTACCCAGAGCGCCAGCCTGACCGGCGGTATGGATATGCTGTCCGGCTTCTCGGCAGCCGGGTACGACCTGCAGGCCATGGCGCTGGACGACTTCGCCTACGGAACGTCCCGCCTGGTCAGCGACGCCAACATGGGCAGCGGCCCGTCGCTGGCGTCGAACCTCATCAACACCGACGCCACCGCCGTGTTCTACCGCTCCACCAGCTGGAACCGCAACCGCGTCACCAACGGTATGTACACGATCGTCGAGCGCGCAGGGTACAAAATCGGCTTCTTTGCGCTGAACGATACAGCCCAGGCGGCGAAAATTTCCGCCTCCAACGGCGAGTTCATCACGGCCCGCGACTGGACCGACACCGCGAACGAGCAGATCACGGCTTTGCAGAACGCCGGGTGCGATGCCATCATCGCTGTGGCGTCCACCACGCCGGAGGGTGACTGGCAGAAGGCGCTGCTGAACAGCGGCGTGACCGCCATCATCGACGGCACGACCGCCGAGAGCAGCGCGAACGTGCTGGGCGCGGGCCTGGGCCTGGACGGCGTGGCGCAGCTGAATCTGGTGTTCACCCAGGGCGGCGGCTGCCGCGCCGAGGTGCAGAGCGCCGTGACGGCGGACACCTTGCAGGCAAAACGCACCGACTGGGAAACCCTGGCCGCCAGTGCTGCCGCCGACGACCAGACCACGGCAAGTGATGCTGCCGACCCCGACAAGGACACCGAGGCCGCAGGCGGCAAGGACACCGCCGCCCCGACCGAGAGCGTTGACGAAGCGCAGCAGGCGGGTGCGGACGCCTACATTTACGCCGCCGCCAAACTGGCCGGGCTGGACGCCGATGACCAGAGCATCTACTACACGCCGCTGTTCACCTACGCCGAGAACCCCGACGCCAGCAAGACCATCAGCTTCGGCAACTATCTGGCGGCGCTCTACGCTGAAATTGTGGCAAACGATAACGCCGGCGGCCTGCCCGAGGGCACATCCGCTGAAGCCTTTGCTGGCGGCGTGACCGAGCTGGAATACGGCGATATCACCCGCGGCGATCTGCTGAACGCCCTGCCTGCCACGGCGCGCATCCAGCTGGTCAGCCTGCCCGCTGACGCGGCCAAGGCCCTGGCCGACGGCGGCACGGTGAGCCGCGTTTACCAGAACAGCCTGACCGAGTACGCGCCCGAGGGCGACACCGCCTACATCGTCACCGACACCGCCACGCTGGCAGCCCTGAATGCTGACTATACCGTCCTGCGCGACTACGGCGACGTATTCTGGGCTGTGCGCATGAACATTAACGATCTGACGAACAATTTCAATGATGACTTTGTCCTGCCCGAGGCCCCGCAGTACGGCGTCGGGCGGCGCGGCTAAAGGATGAACGGCATCCTCCCGGGAGGTCGCTTTCTTTTGGCAGCAAAAGAAAGCTCGCAAAGAAAACTGCCGCTGTTGCGACGCAGCGGACCCGCGCCTTGGGGGCTGCACGCCCCCAAGACCCCCAAAAAGGAAGTCGGAAGTCTCGGCGGCTAAACGGACGCAGTATTACTGTCCGTTCTTAACGCCGCCGAGCCTTCCTCCACCTTAAATTCGGGTGTTCCCCCGAACCCCCGCAGTGGGAAATGAGATGCGCGTAGGGGCGGGGCTCTGCTCCGCCCGCGCCGTCAGGGGAGGGCTGCCGCCCTCCCTTGCCCCTCTCGTTTTCCTCTACGGCTCCGTAGGGCGGCCTGTCCTCTGGCCGCCGCGCCTTGTCTTTATTGCCCCCTACCCCTTTAGTTGTAGGGGGCGGCGTCCTCGACGCCCCGCATCGCACCTTGCCCAATATCCCCATACCCCACCCGCCGCTCACCAAACATATTTACTATTTGACCAAAGGGGGCACCCACATGAAACTCACATTCCTCGGCGCTGACCGGGAAGTCACCGGCAGCTGCACACAGGTCGAAGCCGCAGGGCACCGCTTTTTGGTGGACTGCGGCATGGAGCAGGGGCGCGACGTCTACGAAAACGCCGACCTGCCCTATGCCCCCGGCACCTATGAGGCCCTGCTGCTGACCCATGCTCATATCGACCACTCGGGACGCATCCCGTACCTGTACAAAAATGGCTACCGCGGCCCCATCTACACGACCGAGGCCACCCGCGACCTCTGCGGCATCATGCTCGAGGACTCCGCCCACATCCAGGAGCAGGAGGCCGAGTGGAAAAACCGTAAGGCCATGCGCAGCGGCGCGGAAATGATCGAGCCGGACTACACGGTCGAGGACGCCCAAAACGTCATGAAGCAGTTCGTGCCCTGCCCCTATGAGGCATGGCAGACCCTGTTCGACGGCCCCCAGGGGCGTATCGAGGTGCGCTTTACCGACGTGGGCCACCTGCTAGGCAGCGCGTCCATCTCGCTGCGCATTGCGGAGCCGGGCCGTGCGCCGGAAATCATCGTGTTTTCCGGCGATATCGGCAACCAGCACCAGCCGCTCATCAAGGATCCGGCCAACCCCGGCCATGCCGATTACCTCGTCATGGAGTCCACCTACGGCGACCGCAGCCACGGCCCCAAGCCCGACTACCTGGGCGAGCTGACCGCCGTGCTGCAATCGACCTTTGACAAGGGCGGCAACGTGGTCATCCCCAGCTTTGCCGTGGGCCGCACGCAGGAATTGCTCTATTTCTTCCGCCAGATCAAGGCCGAAAAGCGCGTCAAGGGCCACGACAATTTCCCGGTGTTCGTGGACAGCCCGCTGGCCAGTAAGTCTACCACGATTTTCAGGGAAAACTTCGCCGAGTGTTACGACGACGAGGCCCTTGCCCTGGTGCAGAGCGGCCGGAACCCGCTGCAGTTCCCGGGGCTGCACATCAGCGAGACGAAAGAGGAATCCATGGCCATCAACGGCGACCCGACGCCGAAAGTCATTATCTCCGCCGCCGGTATGTGCGATGCGGGCCGCATCCGCCACCACCTGAAATACAACCTCTGGCGGCCGGAGTGCACGGTGCTGTTCGTCGGCTACCAAAGCCAGGGCACCCTGGGCAATGCGCTGGTCAACGGCGCACAGGAGGTCAAGCTCTTCGGCGAGCCGGTGCAAGTCAAGGCCCGTATTGCGCAGCTGGGCGGGCTTTCGGGCCATGCGGACTGTGACGGCCTGGCCGCCTGGCTCCACGCCTTTGACGAGAAGCCGAAGTTCGTTTTTGTCAACCATGGCGAGGACGCCGTGGCCGAGCACTGGGCCGAGAAACTGCGCACCGAAGGCTACGAGGCTGACGCGCCGTACAACGGCTCGGTCTGGATCGCGGCCGAAGGGCGCGTTGCCTGTGCCGAGACGGGCAACACGCAGAAGATCATCCGCACCAAGAGCGCCGAGATGGTGCGCACCAGCGCTGCCTACGACCGGCTCGTCAACATGGGCAAGCGCCTGATGGAGGTCATCCGCCACAACCAGGGCGGCGCCAACAAGGACCTTGCCAAATTCGCCAGCCAGATCGCCGCGCTGTGCGACAAATGGGACAGATAAAAAAGAGAATAGATAAGAAAATTGTCGGACCGCACCGCTTGCGCGGCGCTCAAAATTTCGTTTTCGCCCTTGGGGCGAAAATACTACATTTTTTATTATCTATATCTTTTATCTACTAAAGGAGTATTTACTTTGTGGCATCCAATCAAGCATTATAAAACGATCCATCATCATAAAATGCTGGTGATGAAGCACTGCTTCCGCTGCGGGCTGTACTGGCAGGGGCTGACCCATGATTTGAGCAAGCTCGCGCCGGTGGAGTTCTGGGCCGGTGCTAAGTACTGGCAGGGCACTTGCAGCCCCAACAACGCCCAGCGCCAGACCGAAGGATACAGCGCGGCCTGGCTGCACCACAAGGGCCGGAACAAGCACCACCTGGAATATTGGATCGACTACGCCCCGGACGGCGACCATGCCATGGCCGGGATGCGGATGCCCGAAAAATACGTGGCCGAGATGGTCTGCGACCGTATTGCCGCCAGCAAAAACTACAAGGGCAGCCGGTACACCGACGCCGCTGCGTGGGAGTACTACGACCGCAGCAGGGATCACTACATCCTGCACCCCGAGACCCGCAAACAGCTGGAAACCTGCCTGCTGATTTTACGCGACAAGGGCGAGGACGCGTGCTTTGCGCATATCCGTAAGGAACTGCTGGGAAAGAAAAAGTAAGCAATGCGGTCTATAAACAACAAAAGCCCCGTGGGCACAGTTTTTACACTGTGCCCACGGGGAAAGCTTTTTTTATTTCTCCGCCAGCCGCCGGTATTCCAGCGGGGTCAGGCGGAATTGGTCGGCAAAGGCTTTGGCAAATTTGCTCTGGCTCTCGTAACCGACTTGTACGGCGATGTCCTGTACCTTTAAGTCCGTGTGGGCCAGCAGGTCTGCAGCCTTTTCCAGCCGCTTGCGGCGGAAGTAGGGCAGGTAGCCGTCGCCCAGCACGTCGCGGCAGTAGGCTTTGAAGCTGCTCTCGCTGACGCCGAACTGCACGGCCAGCTCCCTGGCGGTGTGGCGCACCGACAAATCTGCCAGCATCAGGGTCTCGGCATCGCGCACCAAATCCACCTGCGCCCGGGGATACCAGGCCATCTGGTCCGCGTAAGGCAGCTGCAGCAGCATATAGAGCAGCCGCACCACGGCATAGCGAAGCTCGCCCGGGCTGGCATAGCCCGAGACGTCGAATTCGCGCCAAAGCTCGTCCACCAGCGCGGCAAGTTCGTCACCCATGGGGCAGTAATAGGGGCCGCCGGCGCAGAAATAGTTGATGATGCCGTGGACGTCCAGGCCCATCAGGGCCAGAAAGCCGCTGTCAGTCTGGGCGTCCGGGTCGATCCAGAATTGCAGCCCCTCATAAACGGCCCCGGGGTAGTAGTCGTCGGCCCCGGCGGCGGTCATGCTCACAGCGGCGTGGCCGTCGGCGGCGATGGTGCAGTAGTCCCCGGCGGGCAGCGCATGGCGGCCCCGGCGGCAGAACTCCACCGAGAGCAGGTGTGCCCCGGCGGCGGGCGGCGGCACGGCGGGGGCCGATGTGCCTGCGATATGCCGGAACGCCAGCCACACCCCGGACCCCAGCGTCGTGCAGGCGGGGGCGGTATTCGATTGTGGTAATGTTGTGTTCATCATGGCAGTATTATAGCACAAGATGATGTGTGCGGCAAGAGGTTTTAAAGAAATGAGATGCTAAAAGGGGCTAAATAAGCGAATTTACGTTTTTGCACAGGCAATTTAAATGCTAAAAAGACTAAAAGTGCATAGCCGTCAAAATGACGAAAAATACCCCGGGAACACACGCCGAATTCGGCAATGTGCCCGGGGTGATGTTGTGGTTATTGATTTTCCCGGAAATAATACACGGCACCGACCAGACCGGCGTCGTTTTGGAGGGCGGCGGCTTTGATTTCCAGCCCCTCCGCGAAAGCGGGCATGACCGACTTGCACACCTGCGCGGCCAGCGGATCAACCAAAAGCTCCTGCTGGGCGCTGACACCGCCGCCAATCAAAATCAGCTGCGGGTTGAAGATGTGTACCAGCCCGGCCAGGCCCTGCGCAATCTCGCTGATCCAGTCGTTCAGCACAGCCAGCGTGCGGGCGTTACCTGCGGCGGCTGCCTCAAAGATCGCGCGGCCGTCGGGGGCGTCCAGGCCCATCTTCTGGGCACCGCGCACCAGCGCCGTCGTGGCGGCGTACCGCTCATAGCAGCCGATGGCACCGCAGGTGCAGGCCACGCCGTCCAGCGCGTGCAGGCGGAAATGTCCCAGCTCACCACCAAGGCCCCGCGCACCCTCCAACAAACGGCCGCCGGTGATGATGCCGCCGCCCACGCCGGTGCCTAAGGTGACACCGATCACATCGGTGTACCCCTTGGCCGCGCCGACCCAGACTTCGCCCAGCACCATGCAGTTGGCGTCGTTGGCGACGGTGACCGGCAGACCAAACTCGCGCTCCAGCGTGCCTTTGATATCCACGCCGATCCAACCCGGAAAATTGCCGCAGGTCCCCGCGACCACGCCGCGGCGGCTGTCGATCTGCCCGGTGGCGGACACGCCGATGCCCTCGAGCTTCGGCACATCATGGCTGCCCAAAAAGTCGCGGATGGCGGTCTGCACGGTGTCCAGGATCGGCGTCTTGTAGCCGTCAAAGCTGACGCTGCGTTCGGCGCGGCGCAGCACGCGGCCGGTGTCATCGACCAGGCCCAGCTTGACCGCTGTGCCGCCGATATCGACGCCCAGATAGGTTTTACTCATAGCGCACCTGCTTATTTGTGGTTGTTGATGGCGGCAGTGTAGCGGGCCGTGATCTCGGCCGGGCGGGTGATGGCACCGCCCACGACCAGCGCGAACGCACCGGCGTAGAGGGCCTGCACGGCCTGCTCGGGCGTGTGGATGTGGCCCTCGGCAATGACCTTGGCCGGGCACTCGCGGGCCAGCTGGGCGATAAAGCCGAAGTCAACGTCGTTGATGCCCTTCGTCTCGGGGGTGTAGCCGCGCATCGTTGTACCGACGAAATCCGCACCGGCTCCCGCGCAGGCCAGCGCATTCTCAATATTGTCGCAGTCGGCCATAACGAGCTGGTCGGGGTACTTTTCCTTGATGGCGCGGATAAATTCGGCGCTCGTCTGCCCGTTGGGGCGCAGGGCGCCGGTGCCCTGCACGGCCAGAA
>ENA-UOJM01002768-UOJM01002768.1-human-gut-metagenome-genome-assembly--contig:-P116-NODE-2768-length-11658-cov-6.800310_pt1 | contig 11658 bp, 10 predicted proteins | sample MGYA00242349_ERZ723896 | MGnify/ENA metagenome assembly ERZ723896 | reverse complement strand
TTAATCATCTGGTTTAGAATAAAACCAGTTAATGGTACTGTTGAGTCACTACGTTGAGCTAATGAAGTAAGAATTGTTCGATATCGGCCAAAAACTCCGACACCTGCAGTATTATATCCATAACCCTTTACAATTCTTTTTATTTCTAAATAAAACCAGGCTAAAGTAATTAGATCAAAAATACATGTGATCAATAATATAGGAACTTGGACAGTAATAGGTTCAATATCAATTTTATTTGTACAATCATGTATAAATCTTCTTTGTAATACCATCATATGGATAGAGGCTTCTGCTATAATAAAAACTAACATACCTCCTGCGAGAATTATTACAGAATTTAAGGCATAATGAATGTTCCAATTTTCAATGTTCATAATTGCAAACATAGTACTAATGATGAACATAATACACATAACAACTGATGGTGATAGAATATCTCTACCACTCAAATAATATGCAAAAATAAATAGTAAAATACTTAATGCCAATAAGATATAGATTATATTCATTTCATCCTCTTAAATTTAGAAATAGTGCGTAATTTCCATATAAAGAGCAATATAGCATTCCAACCTAACGTAAACAGCATATCCTGTACAGCAATTTTAGGTTTACTAAAAAACTCCTGGATAATCGCTAAAAATATCCCTTTATCGGATAAGATATCTGTTCCTCTTAAATTGCATAACCATCTTATTTTTTCTTTTTCAGTCAAAGTGCACTCTGGATGGCATAGGGTCCTAATCATAAGCGAAACATATTTGCTACGATGTTGTATAGTAATAGTTGCAGGCACACTATATTCATTTAGCCAAAGACTTTCCATATGTGCAGTGGTTATGATATCACTAAGCCTATGCTCATTATATTTTTCAAAAGTGCTCTGTTCCAGTCTTGAATAATGAAAAAATAATATTGGAGGGATAAATACAACCCGAGAAATATTTTTCAGCAAATGTATGTTAAATAAATAATCTTCCATTCCTGCACGAATATTTTCGTCAAACTTTATCCTATTTTTATCTATTGTTTGCTTTTTGTATAATCCATTCCATAATACTCGAACTGTTTTGTTTAATAAATCATAATCGTATTGTATCAGATAATCAATTGAATAAGTTGTGTTTGGCACCGTCTCATTAGTCTTTCGAGTTACATTTCCATTCTGACTAAATTCTGAGCAATATGAAAATTTAACTAAGTCGGCCTGTTTTTCTTCTGCAGCGTCAACGGATAATTCCAAATATTGTGGTTGATATAAATCGTCATGATCGCAAAAAGCAATATACTTTCACTTGGCAACAGCCAATCCCGCATTGCGAGCCTTACAGATACCACCATTTGCTTGATGTATTAATACAATGCGTTTATCCATAGATGCATAAGTATCACAAACTTCGCCACTTCCATCCGTTGCGCCATCATCAATTAAAATCAATTCAAAATCTGTAAATGTTTGATTTAAGACACTCTCTATTGTAGATTCTATATACTTTCGCGCATTATACACTGGCATAATGACGCTTACCATTGGGGTATTATTCATGCTTTTCTCCTATATCATAACCCCATAATTTGCGAATTTTCCAATGCATCTTCTAGTGCACGGAAGGTGTAAAAATCTGATGGAGTTGTAATTTTAATGTTTTCGGTTTTCCCTTCAATCGTATATAATTTATAACCATAGTGTCTCATTAGACAGGCTGAATCAATAAAATCTCCAAGCCCTTCTTTTCGGGCGTGTATATGTGCATCTAATAGAGAACTCAAGATAAAACTTTGAGGTGCCTTGGCTAATTGGCAGCGACTGCGTTCAAGAATATTATCTACCTCATTGCTTGTCCCTTTAAGAACAATCGTTTCTATTGCTGGGGCGACAGTGATTGCTGTTCCGTTCTTCTTTACACAGGCAATATTATTAGAAATAGTTTGTTCATCAATAATTGGCCGCACTCCATCATGTACTAATACAACACTATCAGAGGGATAAAGTTCACTAGCTTTGAGCACTCCGTTGTAAATCGATTCCTGTCCTGTTTGTCCTCCGGGCACAATTGCGGATACTTTAGTCAAATGATATTCTGCAATGAGTTTTTCGCAATATGTAATCCAATCAGAGAGAACAACTAACACAATGCCATCAATTTTTTCATGTTGCTGAAATTGTTGTAAGGTATATACTAAAATAGGCTTTCCATGCAGTTTAAGAAATTGTTTAGGTACAGCTTTGGTATTCATTCGCTGTCCAGTTCCTCCAGCAAATATTATTGCAATATTCATTAATATATCTTCCTTTTATCATAAATCATATATAGCTATGTGTTATGACTACTATAGTTTTAGTTCGAGTAAAAGGTGACGCTCGCGTTTTTCCACAGGTGGAATTTGCCAATAATCGTTATATAATTGTCTTAAATAGTTATCGTAATCTGATGTAATTGGCCAGCAATATTGATCAAAACTAGCTTTTTCTGTATTCAAGTATGTTGCTCTCGAATATAATTCTCCAAAATATCGTTTGCGGCCAGTGGGAATAACTACATATTTCGATAAATTATTTTTGCATAATTTATTCCAATTATTAGCAATATGTGTCCATGCATCTAATGGTAAAAGGCTTAAAAGCTTTCCGATACGAGCTTTTAGTTTTACTGTTTTATAAACTTTATTGTCTTTCTCAAATAAAGGAATAATTTGTGAAGAGTCTCTGTAAAATCTTCTACAAGATACTAAACCACTTAGAACAATACATCCATAGCCATGGATTTTACGAAGGATTGCATTGTCAAACGAATTCTCAACAACAAAAATGTCTACAAATGCACCACATTCTTGATTGTTTATATCTTCATATTTTCGCACAACAGTATTTTTGAGCAGTACTTTTGCCATCAAAGAACCATAATTGCTAGTTTTTTCGGGAGTGTGAATCCAATATTTTTCGCCATATTCCTGTTGGAATAATTTTATAAAAATATCTTAATCTCTTCTTGGTATGTTTAAATCCATATCATCATCCCATGGAATAAAGCCGCGATGACGCACAGCTCCTAAACAACTACCACCACCTAAAAAAATAGTTAGGTTATGATGTTCGCAAAAATCAAAAATGTCTTTAGCAATCCCAAGAACAGTCTGCTGCAATTCTTTCAGTTGAACATCATTCAGTTCAATCCATCCTTTTGATGCGTCCACATTCATTGTTTTGAGCATCTCAAAAGTTGATAAATTCATAAAGGGCTACCCTCACTTCAATAAACTGTCTTTCAAACGCCAAAACGCTTTCAAACTTCTTTTTAAATCTTCAGGATCACGCAAGCCTCGCAACAGTCGATGCCCAATATACCATGGACGCATGTAATATTTCTTTCTTGCGTAGGTACAGAAATCCACCAATTCTTTTGCTGAAAGCTCAGGTGTATTAATGATGCAGTTCAAAGTACCATCTTCATGGATATATTCATTATAATTCCCGCTTATATATCCATTGCGTTTGGCCCAGTTGTATGCCCCGGTACCTGGGTAAGGAATAAGAGGGAAGAACTGGGCTGTATCGGTTTTGAATTTCATTGCAGCTGCTAAAGTTTCCTGCATGGTTTCATGAGTTTCTCCTTGATTTCCGACCATATAACAAGCATGAATCATTAAACCTGCTTTTCTGGCATTTGAAACATAGCTTTTTATTTGCTGAACAGTCGTTCCCTTATGAATATTATTAAGAATCTGCTGATTAACACTTTCGATTCCTGGAATAATTAAATGACAGCCTGCTTTTTTCATCAAACACATGGTTTCGTAATCAAGATTTACTCGCGCATTACATAACCAACGAATTTTTTTATTTATTCCTTTTTGAATTATCAAATTGCAGATTTCTGTTACACGCTGTTTATTAATCGTGAACGTATCATCTTCAAAAACTATTTCTTTTACAGCTGGGAAATTTTTTACAATATACTCAATTTCACCGATCACATTCTCTGGACTTCTTAAGCGGTAACGATGTCCATGAAGTGTCTGTGGATAAACGCAAAAATTACACTGTGCAGGACAACCTCTTCCTGTAAAAATCTGTATAGAGGGAAATGCAGCAGCTGGGAATACATAATCTGTTACGCAAAGTCTACGTTTAATAAACTCTGCAGCATAAGGGATTTCATCCAAATCTGTAATATGTTCTGCATCTGGATTGTGAATTATTGTTTCTCCATCGCGATAGGTCAGACCACGAACGGATTTTAAGTCTGCATTATCGCGTAATGCAATCGCTGTATCACGGACAATATAGTCGTACTCATGTCTTGCAAGTCCATCAATAAGATTACTAATACCCATTGTTTCGTCAGGAGTTGCAGATGGATGCGTTCCAACTAACATAATGAATGCATCTGGATATGATTTTTTCACTCGACCGGCAAATTCAATATCACTATAAATAGACGGTGTACTTGTATCAAATACAAATAATTTTGCATCGGCGGCGTCCTGCTTAACTTTCTTCAAAGTTTGCTCAGCGTTCATCTGTTTAGCCGGTGCATCAATAAATGATACATCAAACTGATTTTTTTCAGCGACACAGGCTGCATATATTAACCACAACGGATAGTACAATACTCCGCTATGTCCAATTGAAGGACTTCTTGATTCGCGAGAAAATTTACCATATTCAGCTTTAAATGGCGGGTTAATAAAGCATACTTTCATAATCGTACTCCTGTTTTACTTTAAATTTTTATATTTCAATAGTCCCTTTATCACATACCAACATTCATAATAAAAAGCAGCAAAAATATTCAAACCAACATACCGATATGTATTCCAATTCATCTTTGCTGCTTTAAACTTATTGCCCGATTTAGAAGATGAAGTAATTCTATAAATAAGTAATGGTTCATCAACACCATATGCATTTCTTCCATCTTTTAATATTTGAAGCCATGTTGCAAAGTCCTCATGCATATGATCTCCAACTACATAGTATTTTTCATATAATTCCTTGCGGACCAATGCAGAAGAATTTGATAGAACATTTTGTTTTAGCAACTGCTTGTAGGATACTTTCACTGGAGCATGTAAGTACCAGGCGATTGGTTGCCCAGATACATCCATAAATGCTGAACCGGTGAAAATCAAATCAGCATTCGTTTGTTTCTGAAGTTTGAATTGCTTTTCTAATTTGTTCGGTGCCCACATATCATCACTATCAAGAATTGCAATCCATGAACCTTTTGCCTCCCTAAGACCATGCATTCTTGTATATGACACACCACTATTTGTTGCGTTTGAAATAAGTCGAACTCTTTCGTCATGTGAGGCAAACTCATTTACAATATTTCCTGTGGAATCTTTTGAGCAATCATTAATGACCAGAAGTTCAAAATTTGGATATGTTTGTTTTAAGACAGAGTCAATAGCCTGTGATATAGTTTGTTCCGCATTATAAGCAGCCATAATAACGCTTACTAAACCGAAATCTTCGCATACCATATTATCTAATAACCTCATTACATGGTTTTGTCTTGTTCCATTGCAGTGGTGGAACCTTCCGTAACACCTTCTGTACTTTCTGGTAAAAACAGAATTTTTACTGTAGCCAACATAATCTTTAAATCCTCAACAATACTCGGATGTGCAATGTACATCAGATCCATCGTCAGCTTATCATACGGCGTAGTGTTATACTTCCCATAAACCTGCGCATAACCCGTAAGTCCTGCTTTTGCCTGTAAGCGAAGTGCAAACTCCGGCATCTCCTCGCAGTACTGGGATGCAATCTCTGGACGCTCCGGACGCGGTCCTACAATACTTAAATCACCTTTTAAGATATTGAAGAGCTGTGGAAGTTCATCAACCCTGCACGCACGGATGATCTTTCCGACCGGTGTAATTCGGCTGTCGTTCTCACCTGTTGATAAGCGTGCAACTCCGTCTTTTTCTGCATCGACGCGCATACTGCGGAATTTCAGAATTTTAAACTCTTTTCCATCCTTTGTGAGACGAACCTGCTTGTAAAATACTGGGCCGTGGTCAGTTGCCTTGATTGCAATCGCAGTAATCAGAAATACCGGGCTTAAAATAATTGCTGCAATCAATGACACTACGATATCAATTGCACGTTTCATAAACAGAAACTCCGGCTGTGCAGAATAACGGCTGACCTGCAGCATCGGAAGATGGAACATATGTATTGATCTTGCACCAGAAAGAATCGTGTCTCCGATTCTCGGAATAACAAAAACGTTGATGCTGTTTGCAATGCAGTATTTCAAAATAATGTTTCGATCATGGCTGTGGATTCCGCTTAAAAATACCACCTTGATTCCATTCAGCATTGAAAGATCGTTTAGACACTCTTCCGCACTGGCTGTTAAAACCACTTTGTATTTGTTATCCATGCCGTACTGGCTGATCAGCTTTTCCATTCCGTGACGGACATCGTAGATAACGGCTGTCTCCTGCGGTGGGAATGTTGAAAAGTACCATTTATTTGCTCCAAATGCCCATACCACCGCAAGCAGAATCTGTCCAATAAGAGCTGCTACTCCTGGAAGGATATTCGGTAAATGCTTTGTGAGGAGCCAAATCACAACATACATAAGAAGGTCGCTGGCACCTGCAGCAAGAAACTGGGCGTAGATTACTTCTGATACCCGCTGCATGCTCATCCGAAACGCATCGTAGATCCGGCCAAATGTGATATATGCCACGAAGAACAGGGCAACCACGAGGATATTTCCTTTGGAATAAAACGGCGAGTATACACGTTTTGCATAATAGAGATACCAGCACAGTGCAAACGGTATCGTAATTAATACTGCATCCAGAACCTTTACGATTCGCAGCAACAGGTCATGCTTGAATTTTGTCATTTCGTTCATCCTTCATCTTTTGGCTAATAAAGTCGTGCCTGTTAGCAGTTAAAATCCAAGCACATAAAAATACAGCGTTCTGTTTTTCCAAGCCTGCGAACGCCTTAAGTCAAAGCTGTAACTGCGTATAATGATCCTTATCGGAAGTTCACTCCCATAAGAATGCCATGCGCAATCTTCGACTGCGCATGACAAATTCAGCTTGATTTATTATAACATCTCTCTTCTCTTTTTACAATCCTTAACTCCAATTGACCTAATATTGCCAGTATTTCCAGCTTGGATTTCCCTTTTAAGATGTCTGGTTCTTACTTATCTCTTCTCATACGTCTCCGGCGTATAATGGATCACTCTCGTACCGCTGTTCTCAAACTCAAATGGAACGTATAAGAGTTCCTCCATCGCCTTATGAACCGCTTCCTGCTTATCCGGCTCTACGTAGAAGAGAAGGAATCCACCGCCACCGGCACCGAGAAGCTTACCGCCGAGGGCACCTGCTGCCATTCCTTTTGCGTAAAGTCCACCAATGGAATCTGTGGAGATCCGGTTGGAGATTCCACGTTTCAGCTTCCATGTATAATCGAGAAGTCTTCCGAATTCATTGAGGTCTGTCTTGGATGTGAGAAGCTTCTCCGCATCATCCACCAGGGACAGCATCTCAAGAAGCTGCTTCTGCTTATCTACCAATGCTTTTTCCGTTGTCTGCTGGATATCAGAAGAAAATCTTGAAAATCCGGTAAAGAACAGCATCAGATTCTGGTTTAACTGTGTCTTTCTCTCCGGTGAGATAATAACCGGATTTACCTCATAACCGTCGGCATTGAAGTTGATACGGTTCAATCCACCGAACGCCGCCGCAATCTGATCCTGGACGCCGCCGCTCTCGTTGCAGAGAACTCGCTCCAGATAGATCGCGTCATCCGCAAGCTTTCTCTTATCCGCATATTTTCCCTTTAACGCATAGAACGCATTTAACATTCCAACTGCAAAGGAGCTGCTCGTTCCGAGTCCAGATCTTGCCGGAAGGTCGGCCTCGTAGGTAAGGCGGATTTCCTGCATATCGAGATACTTCATCGCCTCACGGATCGCCGGGTGATTGATATCGTTGACATCTGTCACACGCTCGATCTTTGAGTAGGAAAGCTCTGTGGAATAATCGAAAAAGCGCGGTAAATGGCGCACATTTACATAGCAGTATTTATCAAACGTTGTTGAGATTACGGCTCCGCCATGTTCCTTATAAAAGTCCGGGAAGTCTGTTCCGCCTCCGAAGAAGGACATTCTAAAGGGGGTCTGTGTGATGATCATAATATTTCTCCTTATCAAACTTTTGTTTTAATTTCTTTCTTGAATCAAATATTCTAAATTGACTTGATCAACTCTCTGCTCAAAAAATATTTTCCTAATTAAGTAACTGCTTTCTCAGATACTTCATCGCTAATCCAGCTGTAGAATCTTTTCTACAGCATCCAAAAGGTCCCTGCAGACAAGATCCGGCTTCACATCATATTTCTTATCGTTTCCGGCTTCACCAGTCAGTACTAACGCCGTGCGCATTCCCGCGTTGATCCCGGTCTGGATATCCATCGTCGTATCGCCGATCATCCAGGATCCCGCAAGTTCGATATTATACCGCTCTGCCGCCTCCCGGATCATACCGGTCTTCGGTTTTCTGCATTCACACGGGATCTTGTAGGCCGGATTCTCCTCCGGATATCCCTTATCCGGGTGATGCGGGCAGTAGAATACATCATCCAGGAACACTCCCTCTTTTCCGAGAAGTGTTTCCATCTTTTTGTGAATGTTTTCCACATTTTCGATCTCGCAGAGTCCCCGCGCAACCACCGGCTGGTTCGTGATAACGATTCCGAGTCTTCCCGACTGGTTGATCTTCCGGATCGCGTCAACTGCACAATTTTCCAATGTAAAGTCCTCTTCCTTGTATACAAGGCCTTTATACTGGTTGATCGTGCCGTCCCGGTCCATAAAGATACAACGCTGTTTGTTTTTGAGACATTTTCCCGCAATCACACCGCGCTCAATATCTGCCAGTGTCTGATTTACGCGGTCCACAGTGCCGACATCCTTTACGTACTCCGGAGAGCAATATCCATAGATCGGCTCCCCCGTCTCCAACATGCCCTTAATCACATCATTCTCAAGGTTCCGTTTCACCGGCTCCGGCACATAATCACAGATCTTCTTTTCAAATACAAAAATTCCTGCGTTTACACAGTTCTCATACCAGTAATCCCGCACATTGTGCTTGGAATCAAACGCCGTGATCTTATCATCCTTATCGAGCACAAGAAGATCCGAATCAAACGGATGTCCATTCGGATGTACAAACAGTGTCGCGACCGCACCCTTTTCTTCATGGAAGTGGATCATTCGCTGAAAATCAATATCAAAGAACAAATCTCCGGACATCATGACAAACCGATCCCCGTGGATCATATCCTTTAAATAATAGAAGGATCCCGCTGTTCCAAGCGGCTCTGTCTCCTCGAAATACCGAATCGCAATACCAAATTTTTCTCCATCACCAAAGTATTCCCTGATCTTATTACCAAGATGTCCGATCACCATGATAATATCTGTAATTCCGTTTTCCTTCAGCCGCTCCACCTGCCATAAAAGCAGCGGTTTTCCGGCAACCGGGACCATCGGCTTCGGAATCTCATCCTTTGTGAGAGCTGCCAATCTTGTTCCCTTTCCACCGGCCATGATGACTGCCTGCATCATAATATTTCCTCCCTGACGCAAGCGCCTCTGCGCTCACGCGATCAAATTTATTGTTCAGTTTTCGTATCTTCTGCTGGAATCTTCTTTCTTCCTACCCCCATCGCTAAGAGCTGTATAATAATCGGCATGGCGATCGGGAGGTTGATATTAACAACTGCCTGAATCATATATGCAAGAACGACAATCATGATTGCCATGACTTCTGGCTGTTCCTTAATTTTCTTTGCCATCGCAACAACTGAGGCTAACATAAACGCAATATAAGTGCATACTCCAGTGATTCCAATTGTAATTAGATAATGAAGATATTCATTGTGGGCACTATCATAAATCGTTATAGATCCTCCGCCCTGAGTCGGCGGGAAATAGTACTGCATAATCAGTGCAAACGTATCTGCACCATATCCAAAAATTTTCTGAAGCGGAGTCAACTTGTCTTGGAAAATTTCCATAGAACGTTTCCAAACATATCCTCGTCCGGTACCCCATGAGTCATTGAATAATACGTAGTTTCTGATTGTTTCGTATCTTTCCACATGTCCGACCACATTTGCATCATACAACACAAAGACAACCACTGTACATACAATCACAATCACAGCTATCCAGATATAGACCAAACCATTCTTGGTTTCCTCCGTATATGTTTTGTTCGTCTTACTCTTTGATGCAAAGAATACCAGAATCCCACTGATAATCCAAAGTGCAACAATAAGCACCGGGAGAAATTTGTGACCCGCAATCAGGTCAAATGCACTGTTAATTCCAAGAACACTTGATGCATAAGCCTTATTAATCCATTCAATGCAGCAGATAACGGTAAAGAAAGAGGCCAGGGAAATCGTATATCTGCGGACACCTGTTTTTGTTTTGAAAATCCATAGCGGCGACAGACCAAAAATCGCCGCCAAGGACAGATACGCATTATCACTGGTTCCCATAATCAGCGCAAATGCCGACAAAATCATATTTCCGTAATACCACAGCATTCTCTTCTGATTCTTTTCCTGTGTGAAAAGAATCAGAGAAACTGCCATCAGAGCTGCAACATAAATTGTATACGTATTGATATTTCCGAATGTTGAGGTATAAATTGCCTTCTGGGTATCCATCATATTTACCTTAAATCCAAGAACATCCATCTGGAAATAATCCGTAATTCCGAAAACGCATACGAAGATTCCAACTGCAAGAAACGCATCCAGATACCATCTCTTCAGTTTAAAAAAGCGCGTCACCAGAAAATACACCGCCATATAGATCGTCATAAGGAAAACACCATTATAACGGCCCGACGTTCCCCAGAATGCTTCCCATTTCCAGTCTTTGCTCAACGCCCAGGAAATCACATTCGCAAGCCAGAATGCGATCATTGCCCAATCGCCAAAGCTCATCCCTTTACGCCATGTCTTAAAATCGAATTTTGAGAACCATTCGATCATTTTGCCGCTTGCAAGTCCATAGCCGCCCATAACAACGAGCGCCGCAATCGAGACGATACAGTAAAACTGGTATTTTGTCTCCAGAATATTAAAATAATAGTCCCGGAACACCAACGGCAGCACACATAAAACCGCCAACGTGAACACTCCCATGATCAGTGCCACATTATCCTGATAGCTACTCTTCGTCTCCTCTTTTTTCTTTATCCTATTTGCCATGAATGTATTCTTCCTTTCACATGTCATAAAAAATCGAGTTTATTATACCATCCTTCCCATTTTCCTGCAACTTACCCCGCCCTGTTTTTCCTGCCTTTTTCATGAATTTATTCTTAATTCTGCGTTTTCCGATCCCCGTTTCTTAAATTTCCCATCCTGTCTTTCCAATTTAATCCCCTCTCCCACCCCGTTTCCCAACTTGCGATAATTTTACTTATCGGAAGTATAATGGCTTCGTAATGCAATTAGGAATTTCAAAAAGCGTTTCAAAAAAACAAAAGGAGAGTGCATTAATTATGAGAAAGCAGACTAAAATTGCTGCAGTAGTATCCGCAGCAGCTCTGTTAGCATTAGGCGCTTCCATGACATCTTTCGCAGCT
>ENA-UOJM01002758-UOJM01002758.1-human-gut-metagenome-genome-assembly--contig:-P116-NODE-2758-length-11687-cov-7.998796_pt1 | contig 11687 bp, 7 predicted proteins | sample MGYA00242349_ERZ723896 | MGnify/ENA metagenome assembly ERZ723896 | reverse complement strand
ATCGTAGGACTTTCGATTTTCTTTTTGAGCGGCGTGGCCTGCCTGTTCGCCCGCAGCATGGCGTGGCTCATCGTCATCAGCTGCATCCTCGGTGTCGGCGCCGGCATGGTCATCCCCCTCTCGACGGGCCTGATCGTCGACTATTTCACGGGGGACAGCCGCGTCCGGCAGCTGGGGTACAGTTCGGCGATCAACAACCTCACGCTCGTCGTGGCGACCGCCGTGACGGGTTACCTGGCCGAGGTCAACTGGCATCTTCCGTTCCTGGTCTATACCCTGCCGGGCATCTCGCTCGCGCTGTCGTTCTTCCTCCGGCGCAGCCGCTCCACGCCCGAGCCGGAGCAGAGCATCCAGATGCGCCACAAACGGATCGACCGGGGCAAGCTCGTCGGACTGATGCTCTTTTACTTCTTCGCCACTTACGCCGTGCTGGCCATCGCCTTCTACGCCTCGTTTCTGGTTGACGACTACAAGATCAGCAGTTCGTTTTCGGGTGTGCTGATCTCGTTGTTCTTCCTGGCGATCATGCTTCCCGGGCTGTTTATCGACCGGATCATCCGCGCGCTGAAGCAGAACGTCAACCTCGTGTCGCTGGGGCTGGTCTGCGCGGGGCTGCTGTGCGTGGGGATCTTCCGTGACAAGACGATGCTCGTCGTCGGGGCGTTGCTCACGGGCTTCGGCTACGGGGTGATACAGCCCGTCATCTACGACAAGGCGGCGACCATCGCTCCGCCCCGCTCGGCGACGCTCGCGCTGTCGTTCGTCATGGCGATGAACTACCTTGCGGTGATGATCTGCCCCTTCATCATGGACATGTTCCGCCATCTGTTCCACACCCACAGCGACCGTTTCCCGTTCTTCTTCAACGCCGCGCTGGTGTTCGCGCTGGCCGCCGTCACCTGGTTCCGGCGCGGGAATTTCACGCTCGGACTCGACGAATCGTATTACAAAAACTGACCGGAGGTCTTGTGGATAACATAAAAAGTTTTATTTTTGTGCTTAAAAGTCGCAAAAATAAACCTGAATGATGAAAAGACAACTCCTTCTTGCGCTTCTGGCGGCGGGCCTCGCCGCTGCACCCGGCTGTGCCGATAAGCGGGATGCGGTTCCCGGCATCCGGATCACGCCGTCGATCAAAACCCGCGTCACGGGGCTTCATTTCGATACGGGCGACTGTATCGGTCTGACCGTCACGAAGAACGGCTCGGATTACGTCCGGAACCACCAGATGACCTACGACGGCTCGGCCTTCACGGCTTCCGGCCTGCTGTGGTACAACGACCTGAACGAAACCTCGACGCTCACGGCCTATTTCCCCTATTCGGCGTCGGGCGTTCCCGACGAGTTCTCCGTGGCGCGGGATCAGAGTGCGGGCTGCGCCTCCTCGGACCTGCTGGGAGCCGTGGCGAAGAACGTGACGCCCACGGGCGCGCCCGTCGGGATGCTGTTCTATCACCTGATGTCACAGCTGACCATCGTCATTACCAACAATTCCGATGCTGCGGTTTCGGGCGTCGCCGTGGGCGGATTCGTCCCGACGGCCTCGGTGGATCTCTCCGTGCCGACGGCTTCGGCGAAAGCCGGCGTGGCGGCCGCTGAAATCGAAACCTTCGAAGTGACGCCCGACGCCTCCTACCGTGCGATTCTCGTGCCGCAGCAGGGGGCGCTGACCGTCACGGTCTCCACGCGCGACGGCAAGAGCCGCAGCAAGACCCTCTCTTCGGCGACGCTCGAAAGCGGCCGAAGGTACGACATGTCGGTGCTCGTCACCAACATCGACATCGAGCTGAAGCTGAGCGGCGAGGTCAGCGACTGGGAAGACGGCGGTTCGCTTGACGAGGGCGACGGCGGGGAGGCTTCCGAACTGGAATACGGCGGCGATACCTACCGCACGGCGAAGATCGGCGGACAGGTATGGATGGCCGAGAACCTGCGCTACCAGCCTGCGGGTACGGAGATCGGCGATGGCGTATGGTATCCCGAGGAGGGACTTTCCGCGGTGGCGGAAAAAGGGCTGCTGTACGATTATAAGACGGTGACGGGCGGCGCCACGGTCCGGTCCGGGATTCCGCTGCGGGGCATCTGTCCCGAGGGCTGGCACGTTCCAGCATTGGCCGAACTCGAAGCGCTCCTTGCCGCCGGGCCTGCGGCCGGATTTTTCAGGTGCGCCGGATACTGGATCGTGAACGGCACGTCGAACAGGTACGGAGACGCCGACAAAGGTTATCTGATAAGCTGCGAGGCCACGGCCGAGCGGAGCGGCTGCCTGGTTTACAGCACCACGACCGATCCGGTGACCGGCGAGGTTCCGCTCGGATACGGCCTGTCGGTCCGCTGCGTGAAAGACGACGCCGTGCGGTAGACAATGAAAAAGGTCCCTTGACAAGGGACCTTTTTCTGTTTAATCGCGGTTCAGGAAGAAGATCGGGATGTTCGCCAGGAAGACGTCCCTGCCCGAAAGCTGCGATCTTTTTTCGAGCAGTTCGCGCAGCGGAATCTCGCCGATCACGTAGTTGCTCTCCTCGCTGATGAACTGTTCGTGAATCTTCGAGAAGTTCAGAATGCCCTGCACGTCGGTCTCCTTGTAGCGGGCGTAGATTTTCAGCGTGATGTCGGTCGTGTAGTCGGGTTTCTCGATGTAGTTCATCTTCTTGTACTCGTAGCGGTAGTTGTTCAGCCGCGCCATGATGTCGCTCAGGATCGACGACGCCGTGGGCAGGCTGCCCGCGCCCTTGCCGAACATGAACTGCCGGTCGTAGCATTCGCCGCGGATCACCACGCCGTTGTATTCGTCGTCGACGCTGTAAATGTACTTGGCGGGCGTCACGAACTCCGGCATGACGAACATCGTGAAATGTTCGTCGCTCACCTTGACGACCTGCGCCACCAGCTTGATCTTCACGTTTTTCTCACGGGCGTACTGAATGTCCGAATCGTGGATCGTCGAGATGCCGTAGGTGAAGATGCGCTCCGGGGCGACGTAGGTTCCCAGCGCATGCACGGTGATGATCACCAGCTTGAACAGCGAGTCGTAGCCCTCGATGTCGAACGAGGGGTCGCTTTCGGCGAAGCCCAGCGCCTGCGCCTGCGCGAGGGCGTTGGCGTAGGAGTCCTTGTGGTCGAAGACGCGCGAGAGGATGTAGTTCGACGAGCCGTTCAGAATGCCCTTGACCTCCAGCAGCAGGTCGTTGTCGTAGTACTCTTCGAGGTTGCGGATCACGGGGATCGAGCCGCACGACGAAGCGTCGTAGAGCAACGCCACGTTGCGGGTTTTCTGAATCTCGATCAGCTCGGGAAGGTGTTTGGCGAGCATCGTCTTGCTGCCCGACACGACCGGGATGCCGCGCAGCATGGCCCGTTTGACGATGTTGTAGGCGGCATCGGCATCGTCGATGACCTCCACCACGAGGTTGATGTTCTGGTTGTCGAGGATGTCGTCGACCGAGGTGGTGAACAGCGAAGGGTCGACTTCGATCTTGCGCGGCTTTTTGGGGTCGCGGACGCAGATTTTCACGATTTCGGCGTGGGCGTTCTTCGATTTGCGCACCACTTCGTAGATGCCCTGTCCGACGACGCCGAATCCGAACAGTCCGATTTTGATTTTGGTCATGGGGTATCCGGTTTTTAATTGTTCATAAAAGGCAGCAGTATGTCGTTCAACTGTTCGTGTTCGACGAGGAATCCGTCGTGGCCGAACGGCGAGTCGATTTCGTGGTACGCGCTGCCGGGGATCATGGCGTGCAGGCTGCGCATCTCGGCGGGCGTGAAGATGATGTCGGTCGTGATGCCGACCACCAGCGTCCGGGCCGTGATGCTGCGGAGCGCCTGCTCCAGTCCGCCCCGCCCGCGGCCCGCGTCGTGCGTGTCGAAGGCGTCGAGGATCGCGTAATAGGAGTAGGCGTTGTAACGGCGGCGGAGTTTTTCGCCCTGGTATTGCTGGTAGGTGCACGCCCGGTGCACGGCGGGGCGCTCCTCGCGGTCCTGCTGGGTGAGGTTGTAGCCTTCGGGACCGCGGTAGCTCAGCAGGCCGATGGCCCGGGCCGCCGCCAGTCCTTTCATCCCGGCGTCGTCGCGCGGCTGGCCGAAAGTCGTGTCGGCCTCGATGGCCATGCGCTGCGTTTCGTCGATGGCGATGGCCCAGGGCGAAGCCTTGGCCGCGGTGGCGATCAGCACGAGCCGTTCGATCCGCTCCGGTTCCGAAACGGCCCACTCGACGGCCTGAAAACCTCCGACCGAGCTGCCCACCAGCGTCCCGATGCGCCCGATGCCGAGCGCGTCGGCCAGCAGCCGGTGCGCCCGCACGATGTCGCGGATCGTGAAGGGCGGAAAATCCTTGTACCAGGGCCGCCCCGTGGCGGGATTCACGTGCAGCGGCCCCGTCGTGCCGTAGTGCGAGCCGATGATGTTGGCGCAGACGACGAAATGGCGCGCGGGGTCGAGGAACCGTCCCGTCTCGACCGTGTGGGGCCACCAGTCGGCGACGTCCGAATTGGCCGTCAGCGCGTGGCACACCCATGCCACGTTGTCCTTGGCGGCGTTCAGCGTGCCGTAGGTGTGGTAGGCGATCCGCAGCTCGGGCAGCGTGTGGCCCGTTTCGAGTTCGAACGGTCCGGGAGCTATGTAAATCTGCGGTTCCATTATCCGATTTGTGCGAAAGCCTGTTCGAAATCCTCGATGAGGTCGTCGGCGTTTTCCAGTCCCAGCGAGATGCGCAGCAGCGTGGGCGTGACGCCTGCCGCCGTAAGGTCGGCGTCGCTCAACTGTTTGTGGGTCGTCGACGCCGGATGGGTCACGACGGTGATCGAGTCGCCGATCATGGTCATGTTGGCCGCCAGGCGGAGCGATTCGACGAAGCGCACGGTGCTTTCGAGCGTGCCCTTGAGTTCGACGGTGAAGACCGCCGACGAGCCGTAGCGGTAGTATTTGCGGGCGTTTTCATGGCTCGGGTGCGTGTCGAATCCCACGAAGCTGACCCGCTCGACCTTCGGGTGGCTGCGGCAGTATTCGGCCAGTTTCCAGGTGGATTCCACCTGATGCTTCACGCGCAGCGAGAGGGTCTCCAGCCCGATCATCATCAGGTAGGAGTCGAACGGCGAGGGGCAGCATCCCAGGTCGCGCAGCCCGTCGACGCGGCATTTGACGATGAAGGCCGCCGGACCGAACGCCTCGTGTAAATTCAGCCCGTGATACCCTTCCGAAGGTCCGTCGATCTGCGGGAATTTGCCGTTCGCCCAGTTGTAGTTGCCGCCGTCGACGATCACGCCGCCCATGGCCGTTCCGTGGCCGTTGATCCACTTCGTCGCGGAGTCCACGACGATGTTCGCGCCCCACTCGAACGGGTTGCAGAGGTAGCCCGCCGCGCCGAACGTGTTGTCGACGATGAACGGAATGTCGCGCCGCCGGGCCAGTTCGCCCAGCGCCTCCAGGTCGGGGACCGCGCAGGTGGGATTGCCCATGCTCTCAGCGTAGAGCGCCTTGGTGCGGCTGTCGGTCAGCGCCTCGAAATCCTCGGGACGCTCGCTCGGGGCGATGCGGCAGTCGATGCCGAGCCGGCGCAGCGACGTGCGGAACTGGTTGTAGGTGCCTCCGTAGAGGAAGGGCGAGGCGACGATGTTGTCCCCTTCGGCCGCCAGCGAAAGCACGGCGATCAGGATGGCCGACATGCCCGACGAGACGGCGAGCGCCCCCACAGCCCCGTACAGGGCGGCGATACGCTGTTCGTAGGCCGTCGTGGTGGGGTTTTGCAGGCGCGTATAGATGTTGCCGCCTTCGCTCAACTCGAAGAGCCTTGCGGCGTGGTCGCAGTTTTTGAACCGATAGGCCGCCGTGGGATAGATCGCCACGCCCCGGGCGCCGGTGGGTTCGTCGGGTTGCAGGCCCGCATGAATCTGGAGGGTTTCGAAACGGTACTTTTTTGAATCCATGGTATGTTATATCTGTCGTTAAAAAATCCGATAAAAAAATCCGACCTCTACGAAGCCGGATTGTGTCATTTTCAGTGCATGAAGGAGCTACACCCGGCGAAAACGGTTGCACATGCACATGGACATCATCATCGTTCCGCGGTGTTCTCCGCGGCGCCGACAGTCGTATGTTGCAGGGCTGGTCATTCGCTTCTGTTGCTCTTACGGTGCAAATATAGGAAATTTTTTCGGAAATCCTCTTTTTCGGCCGGAATTTTGTTCTGCGTGAAAAAATGGGCTTTTTTGTCATATAAATGAGCGGAATTTTGTAGTTGAGAAAATTATACTTATATTTGTCGCGAAGACAGAATGCATCACACTTTTAGAGAATTACGATATGAAAAAACTTTGCACGGCTTTGATGGCGGTGGCTGTTGTCGCTTCCTCCTGCCAGAAGGATCTGGGCGGAAGCCCTGACAGTCCGGTTGTGCCGGGGGCTGTTCCCGCCGATTTCGACTGGAAAACGACCCGGAACGTGACCGTTTCGGTGTCGGCGCCCGTCGTGGAAGGCACGACGCCACCCTATGCCGTGATCCGCATTTACTCCTCGCCGATCCTTTCGGCGGAGAATCTGGCGGCCCGGGGCGTGGCGAAATCCGCTATGCCTTTCCGGTCGGCGTTCACGCTGCCCGCCGGGACCGAAAACCTCTATGTCCAGACCACCCTGCCCGACGGCACGAAGTCGGTGAAGATGGTCGGGGCGCACGGCACGGTCGCCGTGACGGGCGCTTCGATGAAGGCTGCCGCTGCGCCGAAGATGCGTCTGGCGGCGAACGCCCGGGTCGGGAGTTCGATGCCCGATTATCCGAAAATGGAGGCGCCCGATGCGGCGTCGTTCGATTCCAAAGCCGTGATCACCGCGATCGAGAGCGGCAAGAGCTACCAGCTGGGAGCCAGTTGGGCTTTTTACGCCGCTCCCGAATACCTGATCCCTGCCGGGGCGGAGGTTGCGGGCGAATTGGATCTCAACGGCGGGTTCAGCCCCTATCAGGCCCCGATCCTCTATGTCGCCGGCAAACTGACGCTTTCGTCGCTCAATATCGGACGGGCCAAACTGGCTGTATTGCCGGGCGGCGAGGTGAAGATCGGGACCCTGAAAATTCAGCCTTCCGCCGCCGACGGGGCTGCGGTCTACGTCTTTGCCGATGGCAAGCTGTCCGTCGGGAAACCCAATGTCAGCGGCAAATGCATCGTAAACAACGGTACGTTGACGGTCGATGGCAGCCTCGACATGAATAGCGGTCTGACTGTCTACAACACGGCGACGGGCGTGCTGACCGTGACCGACGAGATGAAGGTTTCGAACTCCGCGCGGATCTACAACGACGGCGCCGTTACGGTCGACGATCTGAAAATCAATTCCGACGGCGAGTTCCACAACTGCGAGAACGCCCTGCTCGTCGTGAACGACGAGTGCGAGTTGGAGCGCAATACGGCCATTTACCAGCGTGGCCGGGCTTCGATCGAAGAGATGACCGCCCGCGGTACGATCTGGGTGAACTGCCACACTTCGGTGAACGAGCTGGAGGCCCAGGGGGCGGAGTTCAATTTCAGCGCGAATGCCGGACTCGATGCCGGAAGGGTCGAATTCAACAATACGAACGTGTCGATGGCCCGAGGCGCGATCTTTACGATGGAGGAGTACAACGCCGACGAAAAGGGCGGCGGGAACAGATTCGCGTTTACCGGCGACGCCGATCCAAGGGCCGTGGTCCTGATTTCGGAGAAGGCGTATACCCGCAAAGGGCATGAAACCTATTTCTCGGGAGCGATCGAGGTCGTTTATGACAACGACCGGGATAAGGATTACACGATTCGGAAGGATTATCTGACCGACGGAGCCGTGATGTCGGCGTCGCAGACGACGATCATCGCAGAAAACGGCTGCAACGGCGGCAAGGACCCCGTAAATCCCGATCCGGAGCCGGAACCCGACGAGTATGCGAACGTTCCCGGACATACCTATACTTATTGCTTCGAGGACAACTGGCCGTGGCTGGGCGATTACGACATGAACGACGTGGTCATCGTGAGCCGTATCGACCGTATGATGTCGAAGGACGGCGGCAAGGTCTCGGCTCTTACGATCAACTGGGAACTGCGTGCTGCGGGAACCACCTACGACATCGCCGGAGCCGTGCAGATGGACAAGGTGCAGACGTCGGACGTGGCCGGCGTCGTCTCGTCGCACGAGGGCTTCGGCAGCGGTGCGTTCGCTTCGCGGGGGCTCGACGCCGACAGCCCCTGTGCCGTGATTCCGTTCTTCAACAGGACGGAGGAGCTGTTGAGCGCCTCGAACACCTGGAAGGGACAGCCCGCCGCCGCAATCCGGAAACACACCACGACGGTGACCTTCTCGCAGCCGGTGGACATCGCCTCGGTACTGGATTCGGAGATGAACTTCTTCATCGCGCCGAAGCAGCGCACCAGCGAGATTCACATGCCGGGCTATGCGCCGACCGCTTCGGGGATTATCGGCAAGGGTTCGTTCCTGCCTTCGGATCCCTACAAGTTCTTCGTGACGGAGGGCGATCAGACCAAGAACAACTACATGATGTGGGCGCTGATGATTCCGGGCGAGTTCCGCTACCCTGCCGAGGCGAACGACATCCGCGGCGTCTACGAACACTTCATGGCATGGGCCTCGTCCAACGGCGCGGAGCACGCGGAGTGGTATCTGGAAAGCGCCGATGCCGGCAGGATCTATTGAGAGAACGACCTGTTATGGGAAGAGGCTGCGAACGATTCGCAGCCTCTTTCGCATCCGGAAGATGCCGGCGGACCGAGGGCTGCGCAGGTATCGAGGACGGCCGGGCCGTGCGGGGCTTCCGCAGGCCCGGGGACCGCAGGCTTTGAAACTCCGCGGAACCCGCGGCTTCGCTTCGCAGAGGCCTGCGGGCCTCGGGCGGACGGAGACGCCTTTGCGGCGTCCGGCGGCCATGTCGTTTCCGGGCGTAAAAAAGCCCCGCAGTTCGGCTGCGGGGCTTTTTTACAGGCGTATTGCGAAACTCACGGTTTGCGGTCGATCAGTTCGATGCCCTTCCGGGTCCCCGCGCCGCGGAGTATCGTCCGGCAGAAGAGCCGGAGTTCCTCGCGGACCGTGCCGTTCAGGCGCAGGTCGAGGATCGTGTTCATCAACTGTTCGGCAAATGCCGGGGCGTCGATTTCGGGCAGCAGAAGCTGTTCCTGGCGACAGGTTTCGAGGTAGTCGGTCAGTTCCCTGCGCCAGAATTCCCGGTGCTCGTCGTAGTGCTCCGCGAAGATGATCTTGCGGCTGATGTCCGACAGGAAACGGTGGTCTACCGTATAGAGGTTGTCGATGTATTCGTTCGTCAGCCGGAGCACCTTTTGCAGCGGATTGCCGCCGCGCCGTTTGCGGCAGGCGACGATGCGTTCCCGCTGCTGGTGGCTCATGGCGTCGAGGCATGCGCTTACGAGGTCATTCTTGTCGGTGAACATTTCGTACAGGGTGCGTTTCGAGATTCCCAGCGTCTGCGCGATCTCATCGACCCGGACGGCACGGATGCCGTTCCGGGCGATAAGCTCCTGCGTAGCGTGGATGATCTCCTCTTTGGTCACTCCCCGTTTCATTATTTTTCCTCCGTAATGTCACGTCCGCCGCCGAGAGCCTGGTAGAGGTTCACGGTTCCCTGGATTTCATCGAAACGGTCTGCGATCTGCGACAGCTGTGCCGAAAGCAGCGACTGCTGGGCGGTCAGCACTTCGAGGTAGGTGGTCGAGCCGTGCTGCATCAGCAGTTCGGTCGACTCCGCGGCGCGCTCCAGCGCTTCGATCTGCCGCTCGCGGAGGTCCGCCTTGGCGCGGGCCGACTGGCACTGCGTGAGGGCGTTGTTGACCTCGGCGCCTGCGTTGAGCAGCGTCTGCTGGAACGACAGCTTCGATTCCTCCTGCTGCGCCTTGGCGATCTTCACGCGGGCACGGTTGGCGTTGGCGTTGAAGATCGGTTGCAGGAGCGATCCTGCGGCGTTCCAGATCAGCTTGCCGGGATTGACGATGCCTGCGCCGCTATTGTTGGTCCAGCCCACTGTGCCGCTCAGCGTGATCGAGGGATAGAGGGCCGAACGGGCGCTCGCCGTGGTGTAGTACGACTGCATGAGCGAATACTCGGCCGAACGTACGTCGGGACGGTTCGAAAGCATCAGCAGGGGTACGCCGACCGTCAGGTCGTCGGGCAGCTGCTGGTTTTCGAGACGTCCGCGTGCGATGGTGTGCGGAACCTCTCCCAGCAGCGAGCAGAGCGAGTTCTCGGCCTGCGTACGCTGGTAGCCCAGGTCGTGCAGCGATGCCTCGATGGCCAGCGTGTTGGCCTCGTACTGGGCCACTCCGGCCTCGTTGGCGTAGCCCGCCTCTTTCAGGGCGCGCATCGCCTCGACGCTCTGGCGCCATTTGGCGGCCGTCTCCTCCGTCACCTCGTACTGGCTGTCGAGCATCAGCAGCGTGTAGTAGAGATTGGCCACGCCCGAGATCAGCTGCGTCTTCACGGCCTGCTCGTACTCCTTGCTCTGGGCGTAGAGCGCCTTGGCCTTGCGCTTGGCGTTGGTCAGTCCGTTGAAGATGTCGATCTGCCAGCTGGCCGTCACGGGAATCGAATAGGTTTTCGCCGTCGGTCCGCCGTCGAAGCTGCTCAAGCTGCCCTGCGGGGCGAAGTTGAACGACGGCAGGTAGGCCAGACGCGCCGATTTAAGTGTCGCCTCGGCCTCCTTCACGCGCCAGCCTGCCGACAGCAGGTCGGTGTTGTTTTCCAGCGCAAGCGCGATAAGCGCCTGCAACTGGGGATCGGTGAACATTTCCTGCCAGCGGATGTCGCCCAGGGTGGTCGTGTCGGCGGTCTCCGCCGATCCGTACAGCCCTGCGGTCGTCACCTCGGGACGGGTATAGGGTTTGTAGATGCCGCAGCCGGTCAGCGCCGCCGCGGCGCATATAATCAGGATCTTTTTCATGTGTTACTCCTCCTCTTTCTCGTTTTTACACTCTTCCAGTTCGGCGCGCACGGCCCACTGCGGATCGGGATCGAATTCCAGGGGCTTGACTTTCTCCTGCAACGTCTGGAAGACGATGAACAGCGTCGGCACGAGGAACAGCAGCGCCAGCGTACCTACGATCATACCGCCGATGACACCTGCACCGAGGGTCGAGTTGCCGTTTGCGCCTACGCCGTGCGAGAGCACCAGCGGGATCATACCGAACACGCAGGTGAGGACGGTCATCAGAATGGGACGCAGACGGGCTTTGGCGGCCGACACGGCGGCCTGCGAGAGGCTCATGCCCGCGGCGCGGCGGTCGGCGGCGTATTCCGTGATCAGGATGGCCGTTTTCGACAACAGACCGATCAGCATGATGATACCCGTCTGGAGGTAGATGTTGTTCTCCAGTCCCATCATCTTGGCGAGCAGGAACGAACCCATCAGACCGCACGGAACCGACAGAATGACGGCGAACGGAATGAGGAAACTCTCGTACAGCGCGCTCAGGATGAGGTAGATCAGCAGGATACAGATACCGAAGATGATGACCGTGTTGCTGCCCGTCTGGGCCTCCTCGCGCGTGATGCCGTCGAACTCGTAACCGTAGCCCTTCGGAAGCACCTGCGCGGCCGTTTCCTGAATGGCCCGGATGGCGTCGCCCGACGAATAACCGTCGGCGGCCGTACCGTTCACGGCGATCGAACTGTACATGTTGAAGCGGTTCAGCACCTCGGAGCTG
>ENA-UOJM01002756-UOJM01002756.1-human-gut-metagenome-genome-assembly--contig:-P116-NODE-2756-length-11692-cov-4.583484_pt1 | contig 11692 bp, 8 predicted proteins | sample MGYA00242349_ERZ723896 | MGnify/ENA metagenome assembly ERZ723896 | reverse complement strand
GCAGCCGGGGCAGCTGTCCACCGCGGGGCACTGGGCGCAGTCCAAACCACAGTAGTTTTTCATGGCTCACTCCCCCTTCTGCAGGTACTCCTTCAGCTTTTCCTCAAACAGGGCGAAGGCCTTGCCCCGGTGGCTGCGGGCGTCCTTTTCCTCGTCGGACATCTCCCCGAAGGTGCGGCCCTCCTGCTCGAAGATGGAGTCGTACCCAAAGCCGTTCTCCCCCCGGGAATCAAAGGCGATGGTGCCAAAGCACTTGCCCTCGGCCTCGATCTTATCCCCATTGGGGAAGACGCAGCACACGGCGCTGACAAAGTGGGCGCCCCGCTGCTCCGCCGGCACGCCCTGGAGCTTCTCCAGCACGGTCAGGCGGCGCTTGCCGGGCTGGGCGAACCGTGCGGAGTAAATGCCCGGGGCCCCGTCCAAATAGTCCACGCACAGGCCGGAGTCATCGGCCACGGCGGGCAGGCCCGTCTCCTTGCAGGCGGCGTCAGCCTTGATAAAGGCGTTTTCCATAAAGGTCTTGCCGGTCTCCTCCGGCTCGGACAGCTGGGCCGTCACCACTTCAATGCCCATGGGCTCCAGCATCCGCTTAAACTCCACCACTTTCCCCTGGTTGTGGGTGGCAATGACAAACTTCATGACACTTCCCCTTTCTCATTCCTCATCCCGCTTGCGGCCAAAGGGCCAGAAGCGGCGCTTCTTCTTTTCGGGCTGGGACTCCTCCTGGGGGGCTTCCTCCACGGGGGCGGGCTCCGCCTCCCAGGGCTCCGGCTGTTCCTCTTCCACGGCGGCGGCCTCCGCCTCCGCCTGGGCCTGCTCCTCCAGCAGGCGCTCCTCTTCCCGGCGCTCTTCCTCCCAGGCGGCGCGGTCCTCCTTGATGACAGGGGCCTCCTCCCGCTGGACATCAAACAGGGCGTCGGCAAAGGCGTCGGGGTCAAAGGGCTGCAAGTCGTCCACCTGCTCCCCCACGCCGATGAACTTCACCGGCAGGCCCAGGTCCTGCATGATGGGCAGCACCACGCCGCCCTTGGGGGTGCCGTCCAGCTTGGTGAGCACAATGCCCGTGATGCCCGCGGCGCTTTGGAACTCCCGGGCCTGGTTCACGGCGTTCTGGCCGGTGGCGGCGTCCAGCACCAGCAGGGTCTCCCTGTCGCAGCCGGGCAGCTCTCGGTCGATGACGCGGGAAATCTTCCCCAGCTCGTCCATGAGGTTTTTCTTGTTGTGCAGGCGGCCGGCGGTGTCGCAGATGATAACGTCGCAGTCCCGGGCCTTGGCGGCGGCGATGGTGTCGAACACCACGGCGGCGGGGTCGGCGCCCTCCTTGTGCTTAATCAAGGGCACCCCGGCGCGGTCGGCCCAGACCTCCAGCTGCTCGATGGCGGCGGCCCGGAAGGTGTCGGCGGCGCCCAAAATCACGGACTTGCCCTCCCCCTTCAAGCGGGAGGCCAGCTTGCCGATGGTGGTGGTCTTGCCCACGCCGTTGACGCCAATCACCAAGATGATGGAGGGCTTGGTGGAGATGTGCAGCTCGTTGTCCCCTTGCAGCATGTCAGAGACAATGGCCTTCAGCTCCCCCATGATAAGGCTGGGGTCGGTGATGCCCTTCTCCTTGATGCGCTGGCGCAGCCTGTCGCAGATAAAGCCCGCGGTGTTCACGCCCACGTCGCCCATCACCAGCAGCTCCTCCAGCTCCTCAAAGAGCTCCTCGTCTATTTTGGTAAAGGAGTTGACCATCTGGGTAATCTGCCCGCTGATGTTGTCCCGGGTCTTTTTCAGGCCTTCCCGGATTTTGTCAAAGATGCCCATGTGTTCCTTCCTCTCTTGTTGGGATATGTTAAGTGCCGAACTCGGCGGCCTCTTCCGTGCGCAGGGCCAGCAGCTTGGAGATGCCCTGGTCCTGCATGGTGACGCCATAGAGCATGTCGCTGCCCTCCATGGTGCCCCGGCGGTGGGTGATGGTGATAAACTGGGAATTGCGGCTCATGCGGCGCAGGTACTGGGCAAAGCGCGCCACGTTCACGTCGTCCAGGGCGGCTTCAATCTCATCCAGCACGCAGAAGGGCGGCGGGTTCACCCGCATGATGGCAAAGTAGATGGAGATGGCCACCAGGGCCTTCTCCCCACCGGAGAGGGACTCGATGTGGGTGACAATCTTCCCCGGCGGATGCACCTTGATTTCAATGCCAGAGGTGAGCACGTCGCTGTCGTCGGTAAAGGAAAGCTCCGCCGCGCCGCCGCCGAACAGCTCCCGGAATATCTGCCCAAAGTTCTGGTTGATTTGGGCGAACCGCTCGGTAAACTGCTGGCGCATGTGCTTTGTCAAATCCTGGATGAGCTCCAGCAGCTGGGCCTTGGATTTCTCCACATCCTCTATCTGGCCCTTTAAAAACTGGTACCGCTCAGAGACCTCCCGGTACTCCACCACGGCGCCCACGTTCACCGCGCCCAGGGCCTTGATGCGGTTCTTCAAATCCGCCAGGCGGCGCTGGGCGGCGGCCAAATCCTCGATGGGCCGGGCCTCCTCCTCCGCCTCCCGGCGGGTGAGCTCGTACTCCTCCCACAGCTTGGAGATGATCTGGTCGTACTCCTTTTGCAGGCTGTCCGAGCGCTCCTGCAGGCGGGCCAGCTCCCGGCCCACGTTCTCCCGCTGGGCGGTGGTCTCCCGCTCCCGCTCCCGCAGCTTCACGGCCTCCTGCTCCAGCTGGGCGCGCTTTTGGGAGATGCCCTCCAGGCTTTGGCGCTGGGCCTGGGCCTGGTCTTTCAGCTGCTGGGAGCGGGCCAGGGCGGCCTGCCTATCCCGCTCCAGCTGGGCAAGCTTTTCCCCATAGGCGGCGATTTCCCCCCGCAGCCGCTCCACGGCCCCGGCGGAATCCCGCTTGCGCTCCTCCAAGCCGGCCACGGCGGCCAACAGCGTGTCCCTGTCCTTTTGGGCGGAGAGCTCCCTCATGCGGATTTCCTGGATGGTCTGGGAAATCTCGTCGCAGTGGGCCATCTGCTCCTGGCGGCTGCCGGTGAGGCGCTGGTTCTCCTCCTGGGACTGGCGCACCTGCTCCTCCAGCCGGGCAATGGCGGCGCGGATTTCCCGCTCCCGCTGGGCCAGCTCCCGCAAACGGCCGGCGCCGTCGCTGCGCTCCCGCTCCAAGTTGGCGGCGTTTTCCGCCAGCTGCTCCAGCTCCTTGGCCACGCGGCCCCCTTCGGACTGGAGGCGGATGCGCTCCTCTTGGGCGGAGGAAAGCTCCCCACGGGCGGCGGAGAGCTGCCCCTCGCAGGCGGAGAGCTCCTCCTGGCGCTGGCGGTACTCCTCCTGGGCCTTGGCGGCCTGCTGCTGCAAGGCGGCGGCCTTTTCCTTGACGCGCTCAATCTCCGAAGCGCGGCTCAGCAGCCCGGAGTTGCGCCCCCGGGAGCCGCCGGTGAGGGAGCCCCCGGCGTTGACCACCTGGCCGTCCAGGCTGACCACCCGCAGGCGGTAGCCCGTCTTTTTGGCGATGGACGCGGCGCTGTCCAAGTCCTCCGCCACAGCCACGCGGCCCAGCAGGTTGTCCCGGATGCTGCCGTAGCGCTCCTCGCAGGAGCACAGCGTGTTGGCCATGCCCACAAAGCCCGGCATGGCCTCAATCTCCCGGGGGTTGTACACGTTCCCCCGGATGGTGGACAGGGGCAAAAAGGTGGCCCGGCCCCAGTCCCGCTGCTTGAGGAGGCGGATGGCGTTTTTGGCGTCCTGCTCCGTCTCCACCACCACGTGCTGCATGGAGGCGCCCAACGCCGTCTCCAAGGCCACGGCGTATTCCCGGGGGGTTTTCAGCAGCTGGGACACCGGCCCGCACACCCCGGAGAGCATCCCCCGGTGGGCCTCCTTCATCACCTGCTTCACGCTTTGGGCAAAGCCCTCCAGGTTGCGCTCCAAGTCCTCCAGCAGCTTGGCCCGGCGCAGCTGCTCGCCCACGTCCAGGGTGAGCTTGTTCCACTGCTCCTGGGCGGCCTGGGCCCGCTGGCGGCGGCCCTCCAAGCGCAGCTGGTAGCCCTGCACAGCGTTCTCCCGGGCGGCCACGGCCTGCTGGGCCTGCCCCAGCAGCTCCTCCAGCTGGGCGGCCTCCTGCCGGGCGGCGGCCAAGCGCTCCTGGGCCTGGCGCACGCTGTCCTCTACCGCCCCGGCCCGCAGGCGGATTTCCGCCGTGGCGGACTGGGTGGAGGACAGGGCGATGCGCTGCTCCGCCAAGGAGGCGTTGTACTGGGCCAGCTCCTGGGCGGCCTGCTCCATCTGGCGGGTGGCCTCGTCGGCGCCCCGGCGCAGCTCCTCCAGGCGCTGGGTAAAGGTGAGCAGCTTGTCACGGCTCTCCTGGATTTGCCCCTCCTTCTGGGCGGCCTCCTGGCGCTTTTGGGCGATTTCCCTGTCCACATCCTGGCCGGAGCGGGAGGCCTCCTCCACCTGGCCCTCCAGGCGCTGGACGCTCTCCCGGGTGTGGGCGGCGTCGTTTTCCAACAGGCTCGCCTCGCCCTCGGCCCGGACGTCCTGCTCGTCAAAGGCGGCGGCCTGGGCGCGGGCCTCCTCCAGCTGGACGGTGCACTGGTTGGTCTGGCGGTAGTTCTCCTCGGCCCGCTGGCCCAAAGAGCGGATTTCCTCCTCCAGCTCCCCGTGCTGGGCCTGGGCCAGGGAGATTTTCTCCCCGTGCTCCCGCAGCACCTTGCCGGAGCGCTCCAGCGTCTCCAGCCAGATGCCGATTTCCAGCTCCTTCTTCTCCTTGTCCAGGGCGATAAACTGCTCCGCCTTTTCCGCCTGGATGCGCAGGGGCTCCACACGGCCCTCCAATTCCGAGAGGATGTCCCGCTGGCGCACCAGGTTTTCCTCGGCCTTGCCCAGGCGGCGCTCGGACTCCTCCTTGCGGTAGCGGTAGCGGGAGATGCCCGCGGCCTCCTCAAAAATCTCCCGGCGGTCCTCGGAACGGGCGGCCACAATGGCGTCAATCTTGCCCTGGCCTATGATGGAATAGCCGTCCCTTCCCAAGCCCGTGTCCATAAAGAGCTCGTTGATATCCTTTAAGCGCACCGTGTTCTTGTTGATGAGGTACTCGCTCTCCCCGGAGCGGTAGTACCGCCGGGTGACGGCCACGGTGTCGTTGTCAAAGGGGAGGCCCCTGTCCCGGTTGTCGATGGTCAGGGTGACCTCCGCAAAGCCCAGGGCCTTGCGCTGGGGGGTGCCGTTGAAGATGACATCCTCCATTTTCGAGCAGCGCAGGGTGCGCACGCTCTGCTCCCCCAGCACCCAGCGCATGGCGTCGCTGATGTTGCTTTTGCCGCTGCCATTGGGCCCCACCACCGAGGTGATGCCCCGCTCGAACTGGAGCGTGGTCTTGTCGGGGAAGGTTTTAAACCCCTGCAGTTCCAAAGATTTTAAAATCATTGCGCCTGTTTCCCTTTCTCGTTTCTTGTTTCCTGGGGCCCCACCCCGAAGCGCCCGGGGGCCAGGGAGGCGTCCGGCGCAAAGCGCACCGCATAGCCCCGCCGGGCCAAGGCCTCCAGGTTGCAGCGCTTCTGCCCCGTGGCCACGGACAGCTGCCGGGGGCACACCCGCACCGCATAGGCGCCGGGAGGCTGCTTTTCCAGCTCCGGCAGCAGCTGGGCGAGGAACCGGCGGCTCTCCACCAGCTCCCGGAAGGCGGGGTGGTAGGGCCCCGCCACCCGCCGGCGCTCCACATCCTCCTGGGCGTGAAGCCCCACCCGGATGACCCGCACCCCCGCCTCCTCAAAGAGGGGCAGCAGCCGGGCACACAGCGCCACGGCCTCCTCCAGCGTCTGGGGGTGATAGTGCCCCTGCCGGTACAGGGCGGCAAGGTGGGTGCCCTCCAGCACCACCGTGGGGTAGACGCGGACGGTGGCCGGCTGTAGGGCGATAAGGGCCCGGGCGGTTTCCACGTCCTTCTCCGGGGTGGAGCCGTACAGGCCTGTCATCATCTGCAAGCCCAGCTCCAGCCCCGCGGCGCGGATGAGCCCCGCCGCCCGGACGGTGTCCTCTGGGCTGTGGCCCCGGCGGTTGCGGCGCAGCACCTCTCCGTCCATGGACTGGGCCCCCAGCTCCACGGCCACCATGTGGTACGCCTTCAGCAGGGAGAGCACCTCCCCGTCGATGGCGTCCGGCCGGGTAGAGCACCGCAGCCCCCGAAAGCCGAAGCGCTCCACGGCCTCCTTGGCGGGGGCCAGCAGAGAGAGCATCTGCCCCCGGGGGATGGCTGTAAAGCTGCCCCCGAAAAAGGCGATTTCCGTGTCCTTTACCTGCTGCCCCAGGTGGCTGGCGGCTGCCTGGGCCGTCTGCCACACCTGCCAGGGCGTGGGGGGCTGGGCGCCCCCGGTGATGGCCCGCTGGTCGCAGAAGCTGCACTGCTGGGGGCAGCCCACGTGGGGCACGAACAGGGCCACGCTGCCCATCAGTAGCCCATCAGCTCCAGGGCTTCCCGGGCGGCCTGCTGCTCGGCCTCCTTCTTGGAGCGGCCGCCCCCCTTGCCGATCACGTTGGAGTTCAGGTGCACCTCCACGGTGAAGTGCTTGTCGTGGTCGGGGCCGCTCTCCCCGGTGACCACGTACTCCAGCTTTTCCTCGGGGTTCTGCTGGATAATCTCCTGCAGGGTGGTCTTGTAGTCCTTAAAGGGCTTCACGCTTTGGGCCTTGGCCGCCGGGGCGATAAACCGCAGGATGAACTTCTTGGCCTCCTCCAGGCTGCCGCTGTCCAGGTAGATGGCGGCGGTGGTGGACTCGAACACGTCCGCCAGAATGCTGGGGCGCTCCCGCCCGCCGGAGTGGCGCTCCCCGTGGCTCAGGCGCAGAAAGTCCCCCACGTGCAGCGCCTTGGAAAACCCGCACAAGCTGCGCTCGCAGACAAGGCCGGCCCGGGTTTTGGTCAGCTGGCCCTCCGGCAGCTGGGGGAAGTGCTCAAACAGGTACTCCGCCGTGACGAAGCCCAGCACCGAGTCCCCCAAAAATTCCAGGCGCTCATAGCTTTTGCACTTGTGCTCGTTGGCAAAGGAGGAGTGGGTCAGCGCGGTTTCCAGCAGCTCCTTGTTTTGAAAGCGGTAGCCGATCCGCTTTTCGTACTCCTCCAGTGGCCGCACGGCTGGGCGCATAGCCTCTCCCCCTTTCACGATTTTTTCCCCACCGCTTCCCCAATCTGGGCGATGATGCCCGACTGGGCGTAGTCCCGGGCCAGGCGCAGGGCGCTCTCCACCGTGGAGGCCTTGGCGCTGCCGTGGATTTTAAACACGGGCTTGGAGCACCCCATGATGGGGGCGCCGCCGTACTCGTTGTAGTCCAGCTCTTTCTTCATCTTTTTCAAATCGCTGTAGACCATGGCGGCCGCCAGCTTGCCCTTTACGCTGCCCAGGAACACGCCCTTAATCTTGTCCATCAGGGCCATGGCCACGCCCTCGTAGAGCTTTAAAATCATGTTGCCGGTAAAGCCGTCGGCCACCACCACGTCCGCCTTGTTGTAGGGGATGTCCCGGGCCTCCAGGTTGCCCACAAAGTGGATGTCCGGGCAGGCCTTCAGCAAAGCCAGGGCCTCTTGGCGCAGCTGGTCGCCCTTGTGCTCCTCGGTGCCCACGTTGGCCAAGGCCACCCGGGGCTTTTCAATGCCCATGACGTTCTTCATATAAGCCGAGCCCATCACGCCGAACTGCAGCAGCATCTCCGGGCGGCAGTCCACGTTGGCGCCGCCGTCGATGAGCATGAAAAAGCCGTTCATCCCCGGCATGATAGGCGCGAAGGACACCCGCTTTACCCCCCGCACCCGCTTGACCAGGGTGGTGGCGCCCACCACCAGGGCCCCGCTGTTGCCGGCGCTGGCAAAGGCGTCCCCCTGGCCCTGGGCCAAGGCCCGCAGGCCCACGGCCATAGAGCTGTCGCTCTTTTCCCGGATGACGCTGGTGGGCTCGTCCTCCATGGTCAGCAGCTGGCCGCAGGGGAGGATTTCCATCTTCGCCAACTGCTGGGTGAGGTCCAGCTCCTTGGCGCAGGCCTCCAGGCGGGCCTTGTCCCCCGCCAGGACAATGTCTATCCCCAGGCTTTCCCTGGCCTGGGCGCAGCCCAACAGGATTTGCTGGGGGGCGTTGTCCCCGCCAAAGGCGTCTACAATGATTTTCATAGCTTCTCCTCCACTTCCGCGCCGGGGGCGCTTTCTTCCAGGGGCTGGCCCATCTCCCGGCAATAGGCTGCCAGGTGGGAAAGCCCCCGCTGGGCCAGCGCCCCATACCGCTGGCGCTTGTCCCGTATTTTCTCAGGCAAGGGGGGCAGCACGCCAAAGTTTGCCCCCATGGGCTGGAAGTCCTTCCCCTGGTAGCCGGCCACGTAGCGGGCCAGCGCCCCCAGCATGGTGGTCTCCGGCAGCACCAGCGTCTCCTGCCCCGAGAGCCGCCGGGCCAGGTTCAGCCCGGCCAGCAGTCCCGAGGAGGCGGACTCCATATACCCCTCCACGCCGGTGATCTGCCCGGCGAAAAACAGCTCCGGCCGCCCCCGGAAGGAGTAGTCGGCCTGCAGCAGCTGGGGGGAATTTAAAAAGGTGTTGCGGTGCATGACGCCGTAGCGGACGAACTCCGCGTGCCGCAGGGCGGGAATCATGCCGAACACCCGGCGCTGCTCCCCAAACTTCAGGTTGGTCTGGAAGCCCACCAGGTTAAACAGGGTGCGCTCCCGGTTCTCGGTGCGCAGCTGCAGCACCGCCCAGGGCCGGTGGCCGGTGCGGGGGTCCCGCAGGCCCACGGGCTTCATGGGGCCAAAGCGGATGGCGTCGTGCCCACGGGAGGCCAGCACCTCAATGGGCATGCAGCCCTCGTAGACCTTGGGGTCCCGTACATCGAAGCTGTGCACCGGCGCCCGCTGGGCCGTGACCAAGGCCTCTTGAAAGGCGTCGTACTCCGCCTTGTTCATGGGGCAGTTGAGGTAGTCCCCCTCCTCCCCGTCCTCGTCCCCCCGGCCGTAGCGGGAGGCGGCGAAGCAGTGCTCCATGTCCAAGCTCTCCCGGGTGACGATGGGGGCCGCCGCGTCGAAAAAGCTCAAGCTGCCGCCACACAGCTGCTGTATCTTCTGGGACAGCCCCTCGCTGGTGAGGGGGCCGGTGGCCACCACCACAGGGCCCTGGGGGATGTCCGTGACCTCCTCCCGCACCACGGTGATGCGTGGCTCTCCCTCGATGGCCTGGGTGGCCAGGCGGGAGAACTCCTCCCGGTCCACGGCCAGGGCGCCCCCGGCGGGCACGGCGGACTTCTCCGCGCAGGCCATCAGCAAGGAGCCCAGGCGGCGCATCTCCTCCTTTAAAAGGCCGGCGGCGCTGTCCACGCGGCTGGCCTTTAAGGAGTTGGAGCAAATCAGCTCGGCAAAACCCTGGCTGTGGTGGGCCGGGGAAAACTTTTGGGGCTTCATCTCGTAGAGGGTCACCGCGAAGCCCCGGCGGGCCAGCTGCCAGGCCGCCTCGCAGCCGGCCAGGCCAGCCCCCAGCACGGTGACGCCGCGGGCCGCCATCAAGCCTCGTCCTCCGGGGCGGGCTTTTTGCCGGGGAAGGTGCACCCCGGCGTGACGCAGTACAGCAGCTTATCCTTGCTCTTTTTCTGCATCAGCGTCTTGCCACAGACAGGGCACTTCTCCTTGCTGGGCGGGTCCCAGGAGACAAAGTCGCACTTGGGGTACTCGCTGCAGCCGTAGAACACCCGGCCCTTCTTACTCTTGCGCTGGATGATTTTCCCGCCGCACTTGGGGCACTCGGCGCCGGTGTCGTTGACGATTTTCTTCACGTTTTTACACTCGGGGTAGCCGGGGCAGGCCAAAAACTTGCCGTAGCGGCCGAACTTGACCACCATCTTCCGGCCGCACTTCTCGCAGATGACGTCGGTCTCGTCCTCTTTCAGCTGGATCTTCACCCCGTCCATTTCCTTTTTGGCCTTGTGCACGGTCTTGTCGAAGTCGTCGTAGAACTTTTGCAGGGTGTCCACCCAGTCCTCGTCGCCCCGCTGGACGGCGTCCAGCTCGTTTTCCACCTGGGCGGTGAACTTCACGTTGACGATTTTGGGGAAGCGCTCCTTCATCAGCTGGGTGATGACCTCGCCCAGCTCCGTGGGTTTAAAGGCCTTGCCCTCCCGAGTGACGTACTCCCGGGTGGTGATGGTGGCGATGGTGGCCGCGTAGGTGGAGGGCCGGCCGATGCCGTTCTCCTCCAGGGCCTTGATGAGGGAGGCCTCGGTGTAGCGCGGTGGGGGCTGGGTGAAGTGCTGGTTGCCCTTTAAGTCCCGCACCTTCAGCTTCATGCCCACCTCCAGGGGGGGCAGGTCCTTGCCGGCCTTCTCCTCCTCGTCCTTGCTCTCCTCGTACAGGGCAGTGAAGCCCTCGAAGGCCACGTTAAAGCCAGAGGCCTTGAAGATATACTTCCCCGCGCCGATGGTGGCCTGGGTGGTGTTCATCACGCAGTTGGCCATCTGGCAGGCGATGAACCGCTCCCAGATGAGCTTGTAGAGCTTGTATTGGTCCGAGGTGAGGGAGCCCTTCACCTGCTCGGGGGTCAGGCTGATGGTGGAGGGGCGGATGGCCTCGTGGCCGTCCTGGGCGCCCGCCCGGGACTTGAAGTGCCGGGGCTTGCTGGGCAGGTACTTGCCGCCCCAGCGCTCCTCAATATAGGCGGAGGCGTCCCGGATGGCGTCCTCGGAGATGCGCAGGGAGTCGGTACGCATATAGGTGATAAGGCCGATGGAGCCCATGCCCTCCACCTCCACGCCCTCGTACAGCTCCTGGGCGGCCTTCATGGTGCGCCGGGCCTGGAAGCCCAGCTTGCGGCTGGCCTCCTGCTGCAGGGTAGAGGTGATAAAGGGCGGGGCGGGAGAGCGGTTCTTCTTGCCCTTCTTCACGGCGGTGACCAGGAAGTCCTCCTTCTCCAGCTCCTCAAAGAGCTTGTCGGACTCCTCCTTGGAGCCGATTTTAATCTCGCCGTTCTCGTCCCCGTAAAAGGCGGCGGCGAACACGGCCTTGCTGGGGGGCGCGGTGAGCTTGGCGTCGATGCTCCAGTACTCCTGGGGCACAAAGGCCTTGATTTCCTCCTCCCTATCTACGATCATCCGCACGGCCACGCTTTGCACCCGGCCCGCGGAAAGCCCCCGGCGGATGGTCTTGGCCAAAAAGGGGCTGAGGGTGTAGCCCACCAGCCGGTCCAAGATGCGGCGGGCCTGCTGGGCGTTGACCAGGTCCAAATCGATGGCCCGGGGGTGGGCCATGCCCTCCTCCACGCCGGTGCGGGTGATCTCGTTAAAGGTGACGCGGTCCGGGGCGTCCTCCTCCAGGCCCAGAATGTAGGCCAGGTGCCAGGAGATGGCCTCCCCCTCCCGGTCCGGGTCGGTGGCAAGCAACACGCCGTCGGCGTTGGCGGCGGCCTCTTTCAGCTCTTTTACCACCTTCTCCTTGCCTTATATAATGCTGTATTTGGGCTTGAAGTGGTCCTTCACGTCCACGCTGAGACGCGCCTTGGGCAGGTCCCGCACGTGGCCCATAGAGGCCATCACTTCGTACTCGTTGCCCAGATATTTTTGAATGGTCTTCGCCTTGGAAGGCGACTCCACAATCACCAGTTTTGCCATGCATCTGTCACGCTCCTTTTTCCTCCGCCCCCCTACCGGAGGCGGTTCTGCAACCCCACCCGGCCAGACAGGCCGCCCGGGGGATATCCATTTTA
>ENA-UOJM01002751-UOJM01002751.1-human-gut-metagenome-genome-assembly--contig:-P116-NODE-2751-length-11712-cov-11.260873_pt1 | contig 11712 bp, 7 predicted proteins | sample MGYA00242349_ERZ723896 | MGnify/ENA metagenome assembly ERZ723896 | reverse complement strand
AAAACTGTTATATCTTCAAACCCCAAAGCCTTTGCCAGCGCCACACCCACGGTAACGCGGGGTTCGCGCTCGCCGGCCTCCCACGACATCAAGGCACGTGTGGTCACGGCCTTCTCGGATTCCGGCAGGAACTGCTGCATTTTCTGTACGACCATCTTGCGGGTCATCTTTTGCGCCTCACGCGCGGCACGAATACGCATATTCCAGTTGCTCACGGTATATCACCTCAGCTATATTGTACCGCTTCTGGTATGTAAAGTCAAGTGTACAATTACACGGATTTTCGTTTATAGCCATGTAAAATGCACTTGAAAGTGAAACATTGTGGTGTTACAATAGGCGTATAGGAGGTGGGAACAATATGGGACAGCGCCATATACTGCATTGCGATTGCAACTGCTTTTACGCAAGCGTTGAAATGCAGGAACACCCGGAACTGCGCGGGAAAAGCATTGCCGTATGCGGTGACCCGGAGGCGCGGCACGGCATTGTACTTACCGCCAGTTACCCAGCCAAGCGGATGGGCGTGAAAACAGGGATGCCAATATGGGAAGCCAAGCAGCACTGCCGTGACTTAATTATTGTACCCGCCAGCTATGGAAAATACCAGAAGTACAGCGGCTATGTGCGAGAAGTTTTTAATGATTATACAGATCAAGTTGAATCCTTTGGGCTTGACGAAGCATGGCTGGATATAACCGGCAGCGTAGGGTTGTTCGGAAGCCCCGTCAAGATCGCAAAGGAAATCAGTGTGCGTATAAAGCGTGAATTGGGTATCACCGTTTCCATTGGTGTTTCTTTCAACAAAATCACCGCGAAACTCGGCAGCGATTATAAAAAGCCCGATGCCATAACGGTCATCGAGCCTGATACTTATAAACAGATTGTCTACCCGCTGCCGGTGGGTGACCTTTTGTATGTGGGCAACGCCACACAGCGCAAGCTCGGCAGTTACGGCATCCGCACCATCGGTCAGCTTGCGGAAACGAACCCTGAAGTCCTCAAGGGCTGGTTTGGCGTGATGGGCTATACACTCTCGGCATTTGCGCGCGGATTGGACCAGACGCCGGTCGCCAAGCAGGATGCACATTCCGCCATTAAGAGTGTGGGCAACAGCGCCACCACGCCGCGCGATTTGACCACAGATGAAGATGTGTGGCTGATGTTGGTGCTGCTCTCCGAAAGCGTTGCCATGCGTATGCGCGACCTCGGCAGCAAGTGCAATGTGGTGGAGATTTATGTGCGGGACAATGAACTGTCCGGCTTTACGCGCCGCCGAAAGCTGGACAACCCCACCAATGTAAGTATAGAAATTGCCCGCATCGCCTTTGATTTATTCAAGCGCAATTATTCGTGGCCGAAGCCCCTGCGCGGCATCGGTGTGCGCGGTGCCGACCTGTGCCCCGCAGACTGCGCAGTGCAATTAGGATTTTTTTCCAACGAGGAAAAGCGCGAGAAGCTGGAGCACATCGACAAAGCCGTGGACACCCTGCGCCAGCGCTACGGTTATCGCAGTGTACAGCGGGCGGTCGTGTACACGGACCCCGTTTTGGGCGGCATCAACGCCTACGACGACCACAACATCCACCCGGTCGGGTATTTTCATACGGCATAGGAGGCATCGTAAATGATTCAACGAGAAAAGCGCTATGTGGAAGTCGATGTGCGCTTCAGCACCGAGGGACGATTGAGACCCTTGCAAATTATTTTTGATAAAGGGCAGGTCTACAAAATCGACAAGATCAAGGACATCTGCCGCCGCGCCGCCGATGTGGGCGGTGTTGGGGACCGCTATACCTGCATGATTCAAGGCAAAGAGCGCGAGTTATGGTTTGAAGATGGGCGGTGGTTTGTGGCGGCGAAGGTGGCTACCAAGCAAACGCCCCCGTCTAACGCATAAGGAGCCGGACACTTTATATTTGTTATCCCCCGCTGTATCACCCGATACAGCGGTATTTTTATTGTCAAAAAAAGGAGTTATTGCAATGTCTAACTAAAACAAAATCCGAATTCTGTATGTTCAGCCGGGCAAGTATCCGGAAGAACGGCTTGTTACAAATGAGCTGCCCCCCTTCAGCGGCTTGTCGGTGGGGATTCTGCACATCACGGTCAGCAGCAAATCGGTGGACGCGCTGGCAGACCTGTACCGCTTTACGCAAGACCAGCGGGACATTTTGCACCAGCTGCTTTCCGAGGAAATGCGTCCCAGCCTGCTTGCTCTGTGCGGCGGGATTGCCGTTGCCGATGGCGAGTTGTGCTGGCCGCTGCCGGGGCACACCTATCCTCGCTGCCCACAGCGGCACAGTGCTGGTCAGCGGCTGGAACGACAGCTACGGCAATCAGGTACTGCTGGATAACGGCGCGGGCTTGTCCACACGCTATGCCCATATGATGCAAACTGCCGTTATCGCAGGTGAAGCAGTAACGGCAGGGCAGGTTATAGGTTATGTAGGCAATACCGGCGACAGCACAGGTTTCCACCTGCATTTTGAGGTAATGCAGGGTGGGGTCATGGTTGATCCGTTGAGTTTGGTGTCTTAAATGCATTTGCCCCAAAAGCCTTGCATATAAAACGTCAAGGCAAGCCGAAAGCGCCTATCCACATAATCATTCCTGTTTCTTTGCCACAACGACAAATCTCCCATCGTCTGTGTAGTAGCTGCAGGTGGAAAGCGTAAGCAGTTGTTCCCCATACTGCGCATTTACTTCGGTGTCATACAGTGCGGCTTTTTTCACCTGCTCCACATAGTCGGCAAAGTCCGCTTCGTTCGACAGGTCGGCGTATTGGTAATACCGACCCCCGTATCCTCTTGATTGTAAGCCTGTGAATAAAATACCGCCATTACCGTGTAAACTTCACATCCGTTTGCAGTGTTCAGCGTGATGGTGGGGTGTGCCTCGCGGTACACAGGGCAAGCAGAGTGCTTACAATTTGCTTTTTCATCTTATCACCTTCGCTCTTTGCTGAAGGCTGACAGCACCACAGTGATTATATATCTCTGCTCGGACTTGCAGCTATATTTATCTACAAGAGAAGAAACAATAAGTAACCGGTTATCCTGACAAAAGCAGCCTTGAAAGTGTTTTGGCACTTTCAAGACTGCTTCATTATTGTTTATACTGTATCATCTGTGGAAAGTTGTTTTCTTTCTTTTCATGGTGATGGAGAGTGCAAGCATTGCAATGTTCCATAGCAAAGATGCACCGGAAAGACCAACAGCCGCTGTCGCAAGCGATTTTGCCGTAGCAGAGTCATTTGCTTCTTTGTTTGCCACAGCGGAAGTGTCGCGCACAAGACCGGCATTGATGGTCGTGCCATCGGTCATTGTAAGAATTAGGTAGCCGTCGTTATCAATCATGGCGTTGTCTATTCCGCGCCCGGCAGCACCATCCTGTCCATCCTTGCCATCCTGACCGTTTTGTCCGTCTTGACCATTCACACCGTTTTTTCCGTTAATTCCATTGGTGCCATTTTGCCCGGAAGCGCCATCGGCACCGGCATCGCCTTTTTCGCCTTGGACACCCTGAATACCTTGCTCGCCTTGGTCACCCTTGTCGCCTTTTTCGCCTTGGACGCCCTGAATGCCCTGCTCGCCTTGGTCACCCTTGTCGCCCTTTTCACCTTGGACACCCTGAATGCCCTGCTCGCCTTGGTCACCCTTGTCGCCTTTTTCGCCTTGGACACCCTGAATGCCCTGCTCGCCTTTGGCACCTGTCGCTCCCATTTCTCCGGTGGCTTTCACATTGAGAGATTCCCAATTCTGACCATTGTCATAGGAAACATACCAGAGGTTATCATCACCGATTTTGAGCTGCGGTGTTCGACCATCGACACCGTTTGTTCCGTCTGCGCCGTCCTTGCCGTCTGCACCATCCGTTGCGGCAGCCTTGACGCCGGTATCGGTAGTGCCGATCCACCAGTTACCGTTTTCGCCGATGCTGGGGGTCAGACCGTCCGCACCGTTCGTGCCGTTTGTACCGTCCGTTCCGGCAGCCTTGACGCCGGTATCGGTAGTGCCGATCCACCAGTTACCGTTTTCGCCGATGCTGGGGGTCAGACCATCCGCACCGTTCGTGCCGTCTGCGCCATCCGTTCCGACAGCCTTTACGCCGGTGTCGGTAGCACCGATCCACCAGTTGCCGTTTTCGCCGATGCTGGGGGTCAGACCATCCGCACCGTTCGTGCCGTCTGCGCCATCCGTTCCGGCAGCCTTTACGCCTGTGTCGGTTTCACCGATCCACCAGTTGCCGTTTTCGCCAATGTAGGGCGTTTCACCGTTCTCGCCTTTTTCACCATCCTTACCGTCGGTGCCTGCCGCCTTAACTTTCGTATCCGTAAAGCCGATCCACCAGTTGCCGTTCTCACCGATATACGGAGTTTCGCCGTTCTTGCCCGGCTTTCCGTCGTCACCGGCCGCTTTTACGCCGGTGTCGGTTCCCCCGACCCACCAGTTGCCATTGCTGCCGATGTAAGGCGCCTCGTCCGCGCGATAATGCGCCTCGTTGGACCAAACGCTCTCATAATCCTTGTTGTCTACCGTTGCCACGGTCGTCACCACATAGGTGTACTTGCCATTCAGGTCAAGGTTTTTGATCTCATATTCCGTTGCATCTGCAGACAGCTTTTCGGATATTTTTGTATATGCACCGCTTTCGTCCTTGCTGTAAACATAGTAGCCCGTAATCTGCGGATGACCGTTTTCGCAGTCCGGCTTTGTCCAAGAAAGCTTCAGGTCAAAGTTGCCTTCGCCGCGGGTTATTGTCTTGTCCAAATCGTCGATGGCTCGCGGCGGAGAGGAAAGATTGGTAACACTGTAGCCGATAAAGGGGGTCTTGTTGTTCGCCGCACCACTCAGGTGGCGCTGCCACTGCCCCAGCGTCCAATGGAATCGATAGGCGTCTACAACAGGCGCGGGAATTCCTTCCGCCACAAGGCTCTTCTTGTCCAGACTGGTGACGGTGCAGCTCGCTCCCACCGCAGTGCCTTTGGAGGTGGAATTTCCCTTGCCATCGCTGTATTCAAGGCTTGTGGTGACACCGTGCATTGCTACATCCTCTTTGCCCCATTTTATGGAGCTGTTGAAGAAAAACCCGTGGGACATTTCTACGCTTTTTGTGGTGGTGTTTTCCTTCGTCCATGCCACCTTATCCAACGTTCCGTTATAGCCCAAAGCAAACTCCGATTTGCTGATGGCGGCAGCCTGAATATCCGGGCGCAAAGATTCCCAGCCATCATGGTTATAGCGGTAGGGGTCGCCCTCGTTGCCGTCCATCCAGTTGTCAGCGGGATCGATCTTCTCCAACAGGTAGCAGGTCGGTTTGTCTTTGCGGTCAGCCATGTACTTGTTATACTCTTCGGCAAACTTATTGTAGGCATCCACCGAAAGCTGCTCATACACAGGTCCCTGCGGAATGGCAGTCTGCATGACAGTTTTATCGTTCCATGTGCCGTTCGCATTCTGTATGTCATATTCGTAGACGAACACCGGTGTACGGCTGACAACAACACTGTTGTAGGCTTGTGCAGAAAAGCTCTGGCTCCACTCCTCGTGCAGAGAACGCTCGAAGGACTTCGTCCAGTCCAGTGCATAACCTGTTTCAATGGATGCGTTTCCGCCGGGGAAGCTGAATTCGGTGCTGTAGCCTATACTGAAGGACACGCTGTCAGAGTCCCAGTCAGACAGCTCATAGCTTTCCGTCAGGACATACTCTGTTTCGTTATTGCCCGCGTCCATTACCTCATCAAAATAGGGTGCCGCCTGCAAGACCGCCTTGACATCCGGGTCCGTGTAGGCGTAGGTTACACCCCGGTATTTGGCAAGGACACCATCGTTGTTCCTGTCCACGGGGATGACCAGAAAGCTGACCGCATTCTGGGCATCGGTGTTTACATAGCTGTCCGTAGGAACAAGGCAGTCATATCCTCCGGCTGTTCCGTACTCCTTTACTTCGCCGTTTACCGTTACATCATTATACTTTATGCCCCGCATATAGCCCTTCAGCAGGTGGGACTCATTATTGTTGGCGTGCTTCAGAGCGATGGTAAAGACCACCTGCTCCCGGCCTGCCTTATTTCCGTCAAAGTTGCCCACGGCAATGGACTGAATATCACAGTTGGAGATTCGGGTGGTGCTGCCTGCACCGTCATCGGCGCTCTTGAAGTAATCGCCGGTATATACCGCCGCAGGCTTATTGTTGCTGACATCATAGAGCGTGCCGCTGAGGAACACCAGCTCCTTTGCGCCGCGCCCCTTGCCGTTGATGGCAACAGACTCCACAGCCAACTGTTGCCATACATCATCGGCATCATGGTAGCCGCCGTCGGTCCAGCCGTTGGATTCTACGGTCCGATTCAGATTCATGGTCTTGGAAAAACCGTTTCCGGTATTGGTCAGTTTTCCAACATACACATAGTCGGACTTCATCGTGATCTTCTCGTTGACCATGCTGGAATCTTTCTTCCAGGTACCGAAGTATGCCAGCATACCGGCCAGGAACAGATCATCGTCGCCGTCGCCGTCAAAATCGCCGCAGGTCAGTGAAGCGCCCACGGGGAACTCATAGTAGTACCGCCCTCCGGTATAGCCCATACTGGTATAGAACTCCTCGCTCTGTGCCGCGGATTTGGTCACGATGGAGCTGCCGGTATCCCCCTTTGTACCGTAGACGATCTTGACCACCGGACGGTAGTAGTCGATCTTGGCCTCGTCTTTGGGCAGCCGGTGACAGTAGGACAGCACCGCCAGATCGTCCACAAAGTCGCCGTTGAAGTCCCCCACGGCCATGGAGACACCCAGCTTGCGCCGCTGATTGCCCTCCGAGTCCTCCACATCATACCAAGGATGGTCGTTATAATAGCCCATCAACAGGCTGTTGCCCTCGCCGCGTTTGGAGAGCGCCTTATTGCTGCCATTGTAGTCCCATTCCTGAATCTGACAGCCGCTTGCCTGATTCCTAGGGGTTTGCTTCGGGGTATAGACCACGATGCTTTCCTTGCCGTCACCGTCAAAGTCACCGGCCACGATATTGAAAAAGCTGCGGTTGGAGTAGGTCGGAACCTCAAAATCGTTTCCATCGAACATATAGCCGAAGTCGCCAATCTCTACCTGCGGGCTGCAGTCTGAACCCGTTCCTTTTGTGGTGTCAATGACCCACATATAGCCCTTTTTATTCTGCCCGGAAACACCTACAAAGGCAACATGATCCCGGCGACCGCTGCCGGTAGGGTCAAAGGACACCGCCTGCATCAGCTTGTAGTTGGGGTTAGAAAAAGTACCGTTGCTGCCTGATTTGTCCTTTGCGAAGGTATTCAGCGCCGATTCTGTTCCCATAGAAAAATAGGATGCCTGCCGAACCTTATTGTCCCAGACGTTCAGATACATCAGCTCATTCTGCTCCACCATCAGAAACGGCTCGCCAATGCCATAGCCGTAAGGGTTGGTGGTCGTCGTATAGCCGCTGGGCTGTACGCTTTCCAGATTCATCAGATTTGTACCCGAAAAATCCGGGTCTTGTGTCGTGTCCTCCGCAAAGATTGACAGCGGAAAGCAAGCCGCCATCAAAGTAACCGACAGCAGTATGGCAAGCCCTCGCCCGAATATAGATCTTTTGTCCATCTTGTGATCCTCCCGTTACATTTTCATAGACCGCAATGGCAACTTGCTATAATCTATTTTACTATATTATTCGTCTTTTTTCTGTGTCGTTTAGGGGCAAAATCGTGTCGTTTAGCAGGAAGCAGCGCTTCTCTTCTTGTGCGCGTTCTGTGTTTTTGCTACAATTAAGGCAACAAGGAGGTGGGACGGTGAACACCCAAAAAAGAAATCTCTGCGCTGCCGGAGTGCTGCTGACCGCAGCGGCAACAATGGTCGTGCTATTTTTGTTTCGTCTGTCGCAACCGGACAAAGCGCAACAATCCATCTATCTGAATTGCACGGCATCAGATCAAGGTGGCTGGACATTTTACACCGAAGCCGGGCAAACCGAACCTGTGTTCGGTTTTGGTGGCTACATCGACGGCGTACCGGCGGAAGGCGACGGTCCTGTTGTAGCGGAGCGCGTCATGGAGGAACCAGGCGAACGATGCTTTTTGCAGTTTAGCTGCGTCAATGCGGGTCTGCAGGTGTTTTTGGAGGATACACTTCTCTACACGGATTTTCCGCAGCAAGAAAACCGCGTCGATGTATTTTTGCAGAATGCAGATTTTGCCGGCATTAACTACAACGGGCTTTGCATCCCGCTGCCGCAAGACTGCGCGGGGAAAGCACTTCGCATTGTCACCTACGGACCGTCCCTAAACGGGCTGCGCGTACCTGTGTTTCCCTCACAGGCAAGCCGTTTTTCCGATGCCGTGGTGCAGACCACCGGCGTTGTTTGGTGTATGACCGCCGTGACGATAAGGCTTATGTTGGCGCTAAGCCTGCTTTTGGTGCTGGTGCTTGGTGCTCAGGCCGGACAGCCGCTGTGGAAGCTATTGCCCTTGAGTGGATACTTTTTATTGGCGGCAGTGTCAGGCGTTTGCAACTCCTTTCTGGAAAGTGCTTCGGGGCTGAATGCCGACAGTGGTCTGCTAAACTGGGTCTACCTGATCCACATGGACTTTCTGTACATTTATTTGGCAGCCGAACTTCGGGGCAAAAAACGTTGGGGCTTGGCTGCCACAGCCCTGTCGCATATTCTGCTTTCTGCCTTGCGGAGTTTTGCGGCGGTGCCGCTTCTTACCGAAAAAGTCGGTGACTGGCTCGGTTTCTCTTTATTGGTCGCAGCGATTGTTCTGATGCTGTTCTCGCACGAAGAAATGCAGCGCAGAATCAGTTGGTGCCTGTGTGCGGTTGCGGCCTTTCTGTTTTTGATTTGGGGTGTCACCCGTTATGTCGGCGTAGAAGTACTCTATCCGTTCAGCAACCCGGTAACATCCATGCTGGGCGGATATCCGCACGCATTTTATGCGCTGCTGTGCAATGTTGCCGGTCTGCTGTGCGCTGTACAGGTAGTCGTTGAATTTGTGCGCAGTATGCTGCTTCGTCAACGGCAAATGCAGATGATGAGAATCAGCAGCCAGACAGCACAAGAGAAATACGAGCAGGCGCAGGCATCGGTTCGCCAGACGGCGTCGTTTCGCCATGAATGGAAAAACCACATTGCCACCTTGCACCTGTTGGCACAGAAGCAGGACTGGACGGAGCTTCGAAACTATCTGGACCGATTGGACGGGGAGTTGGAACAGCTTTCGCCCCGGAATTTTACTGCCAACCCGACAGTCAACACGATTTTTCAGCGTTTCGCGGCACAGGCGAAGAAAAAGGATGTCACCTTCCGCGTAAGTGCGGTTCTGCCGGAAATGCTGCAAATCAGAGAGGATGACCTGTGCAGCCTTCTTTTCAATATGTTGGACAACGCTTTGGAGGCAGCCGCGCAGACAGAGCAGGGAGAAATTCTCTGCTCGATGCAGATTCGCCGACAGTATCTTGCCATCCGCTGCGAAAACACCTACAGCGGAACCCTGCGCACCGATGAAAAAGGAGAACTTTTGACGACCAAGGACGATGCTTCCGACCACGGATTTGGCTTGATGAAAATGCGTGCTATTGCAAAAAAGTATGGCAGCGTACTTGACATAAGCTATGACGAAAACCGATTTACGGTTATGACAGCTCTGAAGCTCTTGCCGGAAAAGGAAAATCAGTAAACGATAAGGCGCGAAAATGCGGCATCTTCCAAACGGGAGATGCCGCATTTTTCACTGGTAAAATCAAATGTATTCAGTTTTGGTTGAGGTATCGGACAAATTGATTCTGAAAACGCTCCATATATCGCCGCCCAATGGCAAGGAGGCTGCCATCCGTCAGGTACAGAGTCCGCCCGCCCTCTTCGCAAATGTGGGAAAGATTTACGAGAAAGCTGTTGTGGCAGCGGCAAAAAAGTGAACCGGGAAGAATTTCCTCCGTTTGGCTCAGCGACAGCGGCAAAAATTTCTCGCCATGTGTCATATGAAGAACCGTGCCGTGTTCCCGGCTCTCGGCATAGTAAATATCCTCTGTCGGTATAACAAGCGTCTTGCCGCCCGCATGAAAGGTCACTGTGGAAGGGCGGTGGTACAACCGCAGATCGGTTGTAATTGCCTGTTCCAGCTCAGCCGCCTGAACCGGCTTGAGCAGGTACTGGATAGGGCGGACGCTGTAGCCGTCCTTGAGAAATTCCGTAGAGCTTGTGATAAACAGGATGCTGGTTTTGTCGTCGCGCTGCCGCAGTTCCTGCGCCAGTTTCATGCCGCTTTTTCCGCCCATCAGAATATCCAGACAAAGCAGCGAAAATTCTTCTCCTTCCAAGAGCGCATTTTCCAGTTCTTCGGCAGATGAAAATGATGTGATTCTGTGTTCGACCTTCAGCTTGTCCAGAATAGATTCGCACTGTGCGCACAGGTTTGCACATAGAATTGCTTCGTCTTCACAGACTGCCACCCTATACAATGCGCTCACCATCCTTTTGCTTGTTAAAAGTATTGTAGCAAATATCCTGCTTTTTTGCAACAGACGCTGTAAATGCACGATTTATTCCGGCTGAAACAGGGCACAGCGGGTCAACTATATAACAGCTTCCTTCCTGTTGCTCCGCCGTGGCGTGACGCGGAACTTGACAAGGAGGGACGCACTTGTTAGCAGATGTCCAAATCTGTAGACCAACACATCCACGCCTAGCATATCGGGACACCGGATGTTTGTTGGAAACTGCTCCTTTTCTTCTTGATGATTGTTATATGAATTTTTCCCTTTATATCCTTGCCTTCGAGCGATTTCGACACGAATAAGAATTATAATTCATACTAGATTCACCAATTATAAACAAGGAGTGATCTTTTATGAAAAAGGAATTCGCAATGTCGTTATCGCAATCCTATCGGCAGGATCTTCTCGATGCTATACAGCTGGCTGAGCAAGGGATGCTGTCGCCCTCGCAGCAGGCGTACTGCTTTGAGGAAATTGAGGACACCAAGGGTACTGCGTTCTATCCTGCAAACGGGGATGAATTGTTCCGGAAGCTGCGCACTGCGTTGGGCGAAAAAGCGCAAATCTCCGAGCGCCAGCGCGCAGAAACCGAGCTGCACAAGTTGGGCGTGGAACTCCTATTTCATACCTATATAGACAGATTCACCTTCGCTGAAATCACCCATAACACCGCAGCCCACAAATATGATGCCATTATCTACCTTGATGAGTGTGCCACCGACAAGAATAAGCGCGCCAACGCCGCAGCGATGCGCAAGGCGTTTGATGCGTGGCTGAAGGAAAACGGTCTTACGGCAGATCCCACCGCCTTAACTGAAGTGCCCGATCCGTGCGAGGGGCGCTTTGATACATTAGCCGGGGCGATTGCGCATATCGACCATATTTTACGCTTTCCCGACCTGCTGCTTATCATCTGAAACACAGCGCTTGAAAAAACTTTTTTCGAAATTCATTATTTAATCGTCAACATATTGGCATTCCATCGAAAACTGATACATCAATGCTGAACGCTCTACCGCGATTTATATTACAATATTTACATATTATAGTATAAATCGGAAAGGGTGTATCTGCTTGCTACAGGTAGCCGAATATGAGAATTTTGTCCGTAAGCGCATCACGCAGCTGCGCCATCGCCTTCATGTTTCTGAACATAAAATGAGCCTTGACCTTGGCAAAAGCGGCAGCTATATGCGCAGTATTTCAA
>ENA-UOJM01002738-UOJM01002738.1-human-gut-metagenome-genome-assembly--contig:-P116-NODE-2738-length-11785-cov-5.118244_pt1 | contig 11785 bp, 9 predicted proteins | sample MGYA00242349_ERZ723896 | MGnify/ENA metagenome assembly ERZ723896 | reverse complement strand
AATACAACCGAAAAACCAACAGCATCCGGTTATAATAAACATTCCGGTTCTTCATCCCATTATCCTACGGCAACTGAAGCCGCTCATTCTCAGGATGTTTACGACTCCTACGATGATGGATATGATGACGTATATGACAATATGGGAGATTACGATGAAGATCGATATGATGAAGATGACGATTATCGGGACGGTGTAGACGATGCCATTGATGAATTTGGTTACTACTAAGATCTTTAGGATATCGTTTTCATGAACATTTTATAGTCATTCCTCTGATTTCATGTTAGAATAAGACATTCAATGAAATCGGAGGAATTTTTTATGAGTAACGAAGGCAAGAAATGTACGGTTCACTATACAGGAACATTTAACGATGGAACAAAATTTGATTCATCTTATGACCGTGGTGAACCGATCGACTTTGTATGCGGTGCAGGCATGATGATCAAGGGCTTTGACGAAGCTGTTAAGGGCATGGCGATCGGTGATATCATCGATGTACACCTTATGCCGGAAGAAGCATACGGCATGCCGGATCCTGAAAATATCTTGACCGTTGAGATCAGCCAGCTTCCCGGTGCTGAAGATCTGGAAATTGACCAGAAGGTATTCCTGTCAAATCCTGCCGGACAGTCTTTCCCTGTTAAGGTAACTGCCAAGGATGACACTACGATCACCTTTGACGCAAACCATGAGATGGCAGGCAAAGAACTGAACTTCAAGATTGAACTTCTGGATGTAGAATAAACAGGAAAAAATTATGTACACCTGATATAAAATCTCCCAGACGTTCCGGATATGATATACTACGAATTTCTACTCGTCACACGCATCTATTCGCTCATGCTCCTGTGCCAACTCGCCTTTCAGGCTCAAACAGGCACCCGCATTCGCTGATAGCGTGTTTCTCGCAACAAAATTCTCGTATCTATCATATCCGGAACGTCTGGGAGATTTTTTATACCAAGTGTACATAATTTTCTTTATACCTTCTTATTTAAAATACAATTTTTCATGTTATTAATAGGCACTCTTTATTTCTTAATCATACAATTCAAGCATCAATGCTTCATCTTACATTTATTTGCCGAAATACACGACATGGATTTCCCACAGCTACACAATTAGCAGGTATGTCAATCTACACAAGGCAACAACAAACATATAAAAAGCCGTTACACTAAGACCTCAAGTGAGGATTTCGTTATGGAATGCATATACCAGCAAATGTGGGTGCCTGTCTGAGCCCAAAGGGCGAGTTGGCACAGGAACATTTGCAAATCAGGTATATGCAGTTCATCGAAACCGCAGCGTGTCTTAGTGTAACGGCTTTATTTATATGTTTGTTTCAGTCTTGTGTAGTTGTAATTACTCGTCGAATTCGTAGTCTTTGCCCGGAAGGATTGCGTTTAAAGCAATTCCAAGGATAGCTGCGATAGCAAGTGATGTTAATGTGATAGATGTTCCTGCAACTGTGAAGGTAATACCATTACCGAATCCAAGTGCGCTGACAAGGATAACAGCAGCAACGATCAGGTTACGCGACTTTGTGAAATCCACCTTGTTCTCAACAACATTACGAACACCGATAGCTGAGATCATTCCATACAGCATGAAGCTGACACCACCGATGATCGATGCAGGAAGTGAACCGATACACTCAGCAACCTTTGGTGAAAAGCTGAGAAGGATCGCATATACAGCAGCCAGACGTACGACTCTTGGATCGTATACACGGCTAAGCTCAAGAACACCGGTATTCTCACCGTATGTTGTATTTGCAGGGCCGCCGAATGCAGCAGCAAATGCTGTAGCAAGACCATCACCGATCAGAGTTCTGTGAAGTCCCGGATCCTTGATGAAATTATTACCTGTTGTAGCTGAGATTGCTGAGATATCTCCGATATGCTCCATCATAGTTGCAAGAGCGATAGGTGCCATTACAAGGATGGAAGTAATATTGAATTTACAAAGCTGGAATGGAGGAAGATCCACCCATCCGGCATCCTTTACTGCCTTAAATGTGAAGATCGCAGATCCGTCCGGATTGTGAACACCACATTTGAAAAGAATAAATGCAACTACATATGAGATCACAACACCCATAAGAATCGGAATGATCTTGAACATTCCTTTGCCCCAGATATTGAAGATTACGATAACTGCAAATGCGATAATTGCAAGAAGCCAGTTTGTTTTTGCATTATTTACGGCTGATGGCGCAAGACTCAGACCGATACAGATAATGATCGGTCCGGTAACAACAGGTGGAAGAAAACGCATAACACGTTTTACGCCAACCAGTTTTACAACCAGTGCAAGAACCAGATACAACGCACCTGCTACTACGATACCACCACATGCATAAGGTAATTTCTCACCCATAGACATATCTTTGAAGATTCCGGTATCAAGATTTGCGACTGTGTGAAAGCCTCCTAAGAAAGCAAATGAGGAACCCAAAAATGCAGGCACCTTTAATTTTGTACATAAATGGAAGAATAATGTTCCGATTCCGGCACAGATCAGTGTAACCTGAATGGATAAGCCCTCTCCATTAAAATAAGTATTTACCAGAATTGGTACTAAGATAGTTGCACCAAACATGGCAAACATGTGCTGCAAACCTAACAGCAACATTTTCGGAACACCCAGTTCCCTTGCATCATAAATCGCTTCTTTTTTCTGATTCATAATAATCTCCCTTCTTCTATTGTACCTGTTTTACTGTGATACTATCGATCTAAATGCACGCCTTCTTTCGACAAAATCTCCAGCACACCATCTTTACGATGATAACATAAGAAGGGAGATTTGTGAACTGCAAATCTCCCTGTTTTTTATAAATTTGTTATATTTGTAAAAACTTTCAATATTGAAAGTTTTTAGGTCGTTTTTGTTTCAGATCATTCAATTTTGAACATTACGATCAAATGACTTATTCAACATTTTTCAACGCCTCATCCATCGGGATCCGTTTGATCCTTTTTACCTGGAAGACAGCGATGATTCCATAGGCTGCCATTGCCAGGATAAAGATCGCAGGATAAATATACGGAGCAATATAGATCGTCATCCATCCACTGATCGCTTCCTTCATCATCACATAATAGATGCCGGAGATCGCCACCTGTGAGAGAATGATTCCGAGGATGACACATACTGCCATCACCCAGGTTGTTGCAGACAGGTAGAGCTTGTTGATCTCTTTGTTCTCATATCCAAGGATCTTTACCATGGATATTGATATGGTATTCCTCTCAATGATCAGCTTTGTAAGCAGATAAACCATCAGCATGAACATCGCCAGTGCAAATACCTCAAACATATAAAACATCTGGCCCATGGAACGATCAAGCTGTCTTGATACCTTTGTCAGATCTTCCTCTGTGACGACTGTCGCGATCAGCTTCTCATCAATATCAGTCAGCTTCTCATTTGAGAAATATCCTGAGAAATATTCATCCTCGACATCGAACATTTCCCGATATGTCTTCTCATTCATAAATACTGCCAATGCCGCAGGATATGTGCACACACCGGAAACCTTTATCTTATAAGAATCAGATGAATATTCCTTATCCAGCGTGATCGTATCCCCGTTTTTCAGTTTATATTTGTCACGAAGCCCGTCAGAGATCAGCATTTCTCCATCCGCAGGCTGTACCTTGGAATACTTGCTGTCATCCGAGATACCATAGACCATGACTTCTTCATCTCTTATATCTGTTTTATAGATCAGGGAAGTTACCAAGTATTTCTCTGCATCCTTGTTCTCTGTTTCCACAGGCATTTTCAAAACGTACTGATAATCCGCAAGCATGTTGTCCAGTGTTTCATCCTGATAGTGTTTTAAAAGCGGCGACATCATCATTCCGAACATCAGCAGAACGATCGCAAATGTTACTCCGATAAACAATACGATATAGCTTGGCAGATTCTGCAGGATCACACGTATACGGAATCTGGTAAAGAAACGGAAATGTGGCAGCTTGACCGCTTTCTTTCTCTTTGACTTTGAAAGATCCCGTCTGATAAACCGAAGCGGTGACATACGGAGCTTCGAATAGATCATCCATGCTGTTATGACAAGCATCAGCACGATCGGAATAACCGTCGTCTTTACAAATGCTTCCGCATTCCATTTTGTCACATATTTTGTCAGACTGTAACTGCCATAATACATCGCCACGCAGACATTTTTAAATACTGTATATCCCAGAACATTTCCGATTACAGCTGCTACAAATGTAACCAGGATCGGAAGAGAAATGTAATGCGCCAGTAATTCTCCTCTTGTGTAACCAGATGCCCGAAGCGTACCGATCGTGCCGGCTTCCTTTACGATCGTATTGTTGATCGTAATCGCAAAGATAAATGCCATGATCACGATTATAATATAAAGCAGTGTTTCCACCATTATCGAATCACCACCCATATCCTCTCCGGTAAAATTAATTGCCTGATTCGTATATCTTGGAATAAACTTCTCCACTTCTCCATACTGACTGATCACCTTTGCAAGATCATCGGATACATCCTTCTCCGCTTTCTCATCTTCAGGTTCATCGTCATAGATCCAGGCATAAGAATAATGCATCAGCCCTTTGTCAAAGCTTTCAAACCGTTCATCCGTTACGATCGCAACACCAAACAACACGGAATCAAACATCGTATCATTATTATTCTGGAACAAAGCGCTGTAATCAGATAATGCTACAAAGCCCGATACCTTATATGTCTGCCCATCAACCGACAGATCCTCTCCTACCTTGATCCCATTATTTTCCGCATACATACGGTCAATTGCAATCTCATCTTCTGCCGCAGGGAACGCTCCCTCCATCAGACAGACCTTATCCACATCTGTACGATTCTTAAAAATACGGAGTATGCTTTCATCCCCATCTTTTTTTACAATTTTCTCATAGTAATAATTCTCATACAGCTTTACCCCCTCATCTTCAATCGCTCTCTTCGCCTCGGATGATGCTTCATCCTTGTACTCAAAATTACCATTCTCGATATTATACTTATCAAAGCTCTCATCATATGTAGCGATCATACTCTTACCGGCTACCAGAAAGCCGGACACAAAACCAATACTCAAGATCATAAACAGGAAAATAACCAGATACTTTCCAAGATCGGCAGCCAGCTCCTTCGGCAGCCGTTTCCATAATGGATTCTTCATATTATAAATTCTCCTTTTCTCTCTGCCACTTCTGTATTACCAGTCAAGCTCCATTGCAGGAACCTTTACATCATTTACTATATTCTTACGGATCATTCCATCACGCAGCTTGATCACACGGTCAGCCATATTCTTGATCGCATCATTATGTGTAACCATGATAACGGTATTTCCATATTTCTGATTTACATCCTCGATCAGCTTCAGGATCTCCTTCGAGGTCTTATAATCAAGTGCACCTGTCGGTTCATCACAAAGCAGGATATCCGGATTCTTAACAATAGCCGTTCCGATCGCTGTTCTCTGCTGCTGTCCACCGGACAACTGATTCGGAAGCTTATGTCTGTGCTCATATAAACCAAGCGTCTTTAAGATATCATCGACATCGAGCGGTGAATCACTCAAATATGCACCAACCTCTACATTTTCCTTTACGTTCAGATTCGGAATCAGATTATACATCTGGAATACATACCCAAGATGCTTTCTTCTGTACTGTGTCAGTGTCTTCTCATCCATATCAACTGTTTTTTCCCCATTGATCGCTATATAACCACTGTCGGCATTATCGATTCCGCCTATGATATTCAGTAACGTAGACTTACCGGAGCCGGATGGTCCAAGCAAAACACAGATTTCTCCCTTCGTCACTGTAAAATCCAGTCCTCTTAATACCTCTGTCCGGTTCTCCCCTGATCCGAAGCTCTTTTTCAGACCACTGATCTGTAAAAAATTCTGATTTTCCATTTAATTGTTCCTCCTTTTTAACTCGTCTAACAATATTCTTTCAAACGCTGTGTAATTATTTATTCTCTTCTCTGAACATTTGATTATTTGTTCATATGATTAATAACACATGTATAAGTCTTTGTCAACCCTTTATCTGTTTTTAGTTAGTTTCTTCTAACATTATACTGTCAAATTTCTGTTTTTGTATACAAAAAGCCGGTACTTATTGATAAAAAATATCAACAAGTACCGGCTTTTTACCGGATGACTCATTTAAAAGTTATATTCTCGGATCTCGCAGTTCTTAATCCCGAAATGCGCGAATTCTTCATTTGTCATATCATAGAAATATGACTGTACGATTCTTGAAATTCCATTATGTGCAACCAGCAGATATGTCTTATGATCGGACTCCGCCTTTACATCATCTAACAGATTATAGACACGCTGGCACAGATGCATCATCGTCTCTCCGCCATCATAATGATCGAGGAAATGGGATTTTGCTTCCATGAATTCTTCCCCATTTCTAGGTGTTGATTCAAACCGTCCAAAGTTCTGTTCCTTTAATCTCGGCTCCATCCGCATCGGAATTCCTGTCATTTCCGATATATGTCTGGCAGTCTCTGCTGCACGAACAAGCGGTGAATATAATATCTCATCGATCCCCGGCTGTTCCTCCGCCAGCTTTCTTCCAAGCTCCTCCGCCTGTTGATGTCCAAGCTCTGTAAGTTCAATATCAGTTGCACCGCATATCTTATTCTCCACGTTCCAGATCGTCTGTCCATGTCTTGTAAAAAATACTTTTCCCATGTTGTCTCCTTATTTTTTTATCTATTATAACACCATCTACAATTGCTCAGCAATCGCCATTCCGGTAGCGGTAGCTGCAAGGCCTCCTTTTCCTGTCTCCCGGAGATCCTTGTGCATCAGGTCACCGATCTCCCGCATTGCATCAATAACCTCATCTGCAGGAATGGCACTCTCGATTCCTGCAAGTGCCATATCTACTGCACATAATGCATTCATTGCGCCGGAAGCATTTCGCTTCACACATGGCACCTCTACCAGTCCTGCTACCGGATCACACACCAGTCCAAGCAGACTCTTTAATGCCATTGCTGCTGCCTGTGTGATCAGATGACTGCTGCCGCTTTTTAACCATGCAAGCGCGCCCGCCGCCATAGCCGATGATGCTCCGATCTCTGCCTGGCAGCCTCCTCTTGCACCTGATATGCTTGCCCGTCTTGCGATCACATCACCGATTCCTGCTGCCACAAATAAAGCCTTCACCATATCATTTTCCGAAGTATTCGTCATCCTTTCATATGTGATCAATATCGCAGGCACAACACCACAGGAGCCTGCCGTCGGTGCTGCAACGATCCGCTTCATACAGGCATTGCTCTCCGCCATCTTGATTGCCCGTGCCATAACTGCTCCGCCAAATTCACCACACATGCATTTGTGTGTTGCAGCATAATCTGCCATTTTCTTACCATTTTTACCGGACAGACCACTATGGGAAGTCAGCGTATCATCATAAGCTTCATCCGCCTCCTTCATCGCGCGGTACATCTGTGTCATCCGGTTTACGATATCCATTTCCGGCTGTTGCGAATCCCGCGCTTCTTCGCGAATCACCGCCTCCCAGAACTCACATGTATTCTCCTTCATATAACTGTCTATTTCTGCCAAAGATGAAAATGCCATTCTTTCTCTTCCTTTCTATTCCTTCAAACTCAGATATGTTACCTTAAGGATTCCTTCCAGATGCTCCAGCCATTTTAATGATTCCTTCGGAACCTCCTGATCACACTCTAAAACCATGACCGCATGTCCGCCCGGACAGGCACGATAGAGCTGCATGGTCGCAATATTGATGGATTTATGACCGAGCATAGATGTAACCTCCGTCACATGTCCCGGCTGATCTAAGTTGTGTACGATCAGTGTCGGATAATCTCCACTGAAATTCGCATCCAGTCCATCGATCTTACAAATGCGGATTCGCCCGCCACCAACCGATTCCGCTACGACATCAAGCTCTCTGCCACTTTCACCTGTCATATGAAGTGCGACTGTATTCGGATTTGCATGTGCAAGCTTTGCTTCATAAAAGGAGAATTCCATACCTGCCTCTTTTGCCAGTTCAAAGCTCTGCGGCACTCGGATATCATCCGGCTTCATTCCGAGAAGTCCGGCGACCAGTGCTTTATCCGTTCCATGACCTTTTCCTGTCGCCAGAAACGATCCGTATAACCCGATCTCTACCTTTCGGATGGGTTCATCCATCAGCTTATAACAGATATATCCAATCCTTACTGCACCTGCCGTATGCGAGCTGGATGGTCCGACCATGACCGGACCTACAATATCAAAAATACTCATTCTGCCACCTTCCTGTTAAAAGAAAAGACCACCGATATCTTCTGCATTCCATACAACTCCGTCACTCAGAGATTCTATGAACTGGCATCCGATGATCCGGTGGCCTTTCACCTTATGTTATGTAATTATCGCCTTCCATATACATAGTCACATGTATTTGGATACTCTACTTTACTTTTTTGTAAGTTACTTTTGATGGAACATTTCCTTTCTTCATAAGACTTACATATTTCTTATACTGCTTTTTCGGCACATTTACAACTACTTTTTTATTGATTCCCTTAAATGCCTTCTTTCCGACCTTATTCAGTTTCTTTGTTTTAAATGTAATTTGTTTCAGTTTTTTACATTTTGCAAATGAACTCTTACCAATCGTAGTCACACTCTTACCAATCTCAATATTTGTAAGTGCCTTGCATCCGTAGAATGCCTGATCGCTAATCTTTGTAACTTTATCACCGATCTGAACGCTAGTCAGGTACTTATAATTTGCAAATGCCTTCTTTTCAATAGCAGTAATCTTATACGTCACACCACCGATCTGAACAGTATTTGCAATTTTCAATTTCTTATATTTCTTGTTCGTCTTCTTTGTACTTCCAACTACCTTTACAGTACCTTTTCCATTCTTTGCATCCTTGGTTACTTTGTACTTAATGTCTTCGACAACATACGCCTTCTTCTTGGAAACTTTAATCTGGAATGTCTTCTTTACAGTTCCCTTATAATTACCCTTACCGGTAATAGTGATCGTTGCCTTACCAATATTCTTATTATTCTTATACTTAACTGTATAATCCGTCTTAGCTGACAGTTTCTTGCCGTTGACCGTAACTGTAAGTTTACTCTGTTTTAACGTCTTTCCTGTATAGGTCACCGTTGACTTAATTCCGGAAATAACTGTCTTACTTGCTGCCTTACTGATATCTGTTACCACCGGTTTATCCGGTGTCGGTGTTGGCTTATCCGGTGTCGGTGTTGGCTTATCCGGTGTCGGTGTTGGCTTACCTGGTGTGGTATCTTCCTTCTTCGGCAGGACTTCCTGCTTCTGATATCCACACACCTCACATTCGTATGTCTTAATACCTGTTGCAGTCGTTGTCGGTGCCTTTGTGATCTCACCTGCATTAAATGTATGAGCAGCTTTCTCTGTCTTCTCACCACATTCACATTCCTGCCAATGCTGTGCAGCATCTGATTTCCATACAAGTGTATGTGCATGTTCACTCTGCACCGTTATCTTCACTGTCACGATAATACCCTTATGAGCATTACTCCATCCAGGGTTCTCTGTCCAGTCATAATTTGTAATATCATTCGGCTTATAACACACCTTGTAATCTCCGGATTCATTTATGACGGTTGTCTTTGCTGTATACCAGTAATAATAACCACCATCAACATCCGGAAGTTCTACATCACCTAATACAGTTCCCTTTTTCACAGTTAATGTATCAAGCGTAGATGTAAATTCCGCTTTTGCAGGTTCGACTGTTACAGTAATTACAACATCCTGTACTACTTCATAAACATTTTCATTTTTCGGAATATATGTTGCCTTAAATGAATGGCTTCCTGCCTCTCCAAGAGACATACTGTCATCCACCCATGCAAATGTTCCTTCTTCCGTCTCCGGAATGGTTACATCTGCAAGTGTCTGTCCATAGATTCCCTTCAGATCTGTCGGAACCTTATATTCCGGAATCTGTTTGTCTGCTTTCACCGTGATCTTTACTTTGATCCTTACAGATCCATTTGCCAGCACTTCATAAGCATCTTCTGCTATATCTGCCTTGCTCCAGTCATAATTTGTAATATCTGTCGGAATAAAATATGCATCATATTCCGCTGTTCCTGCCTTTTCAATCACAGTTGTCTTATCAACCCACTGATAATTACCTTTCTTTGCTTTCGGAAGAGTCACACTCTCCAATGTCTTACCTGCCACACCAACACATGTGTCCGGTGTGTCCATAACAGGAGTTCCTTTGCCAACCTTGGTAAATGTCAGTTTAAATGCTGCAACTGTCTGATTCTTTCCACATACTTTAACGGTCACGATCTGTGATGAATCAGAAGCCTGCTTTGGTGTTCCATAGATCTTTCCATTCTTTAATTCCAGGCCGGAAGGAAGATACGATCCTTTTGCCAATGAATATGTAACCTTTGCTGTCGCATTGTCAATATCATTTGAGATTTTTAAAGCTGTCAGATCATATAGTGGATGATCTGCTGTTGTTGCAACACCCACAACTGCTGTGTCTACAGAATCCTCTTCTTTATCCAGTGTGATCGCTGTTGCTGTATCGCTTGCCATACTTACGGTAAATACAGTTGGTTCATATGGCATATTTGCTGTCCAGCTTGTATCATCACTCTTTGTCATCGAGCTGTCAGAAGAACCGTATTTGATCGCATCCACTGTCAGGTCATCAATCGGTGTGCCTGTTACAGTTACGCTTACTGCTACTCCGCCTCTGATATAAACGGAATCATCTCCCTCTGTACCTGTAGTCTTCATATTCGATTCCGTGGATGCAGCTAATGTAACAGGTGCATCCGTACCCTCTTCAAAACAGAATTCCGGATATTCCAGTTCCGCTTTATAGTAAATATTTGAATATGTTCTATACATATCCGGTTTGGTAGATGTAAGGATATATCCATCTCCTATAGAGGCTGCATTTACAGTCTGATCCAAAACACCATCATTGATAATGGTTCCTCCGTTTTTCAGCTTACCAAAGCATAATGATGCATCCGCCTTATTTATAAATCTGGCTGTTGTATTCAATGTTAATGTCGTTGCAGTTAACAATGACACATCACCTGTATTGGTAAATGTTCCGGATACTGTTGTATCAGAATACTTGTCTCCTTTGCAGTAGAATGAACCATGGTTGGTGATCGATCCATTTAGCTCTGCATCACCTGTGTATGTAACTGTAGTACCATCCGCGATCGTAATATCCGACTTGTTCAGTACATGCAGATCTCTTGTTGTTACATCTTTATTGATCGTATAAGTTCCGCCAACATATACATCCTGATAATCCTCAGCATACAATCCGCCATTTAATGTATAGCTACTATCCTGATACAGGTATGTCACAATACCTCTGGACGTTCCGGTCACTGTACGTTTTCCAACTATATTATTAACGGTACACTGAGCCGCTACAACAAAGTTACTGCATCCTGTCTTATCTGTAATTGTTATATTTCCTACAGATCCTTTGTATACCAGAACACTTTCTCCCAGATTTGTACCGGTTGAATTACTGATTCCAAATGATGTGGTATCCAATGTTATATCCACATCCCCATTAACGGTCGAATCATTTAAGAACCAGCTCTTGCTATTACTTCCAAGTGCCCAGTTACCAACAACGTCAAAGCTTGCATTTCCCTGGATCGTACTTTCATAAAATCCATATGAATTGCTCTTATTTGATATCATACTGTTTT
>ENA-UOJM01002724-UOJM01002724.1-human-gut-metagenome-genome-assembly--contig:-P116-NODE-2724-length-11846-cov-3.565686_pt1 | contig 11846 bp, 4 predicted proteins | sample MGYA00242349_ERZ723896 | MGnify/ENA metagenome assembly ERZ723896 | reverse complement strand
ATAAAAAGAAACGCCGATATTGAAAAAAAAGAAGAAAAAAGATATAATATATGCAAAATGAAAATGGCACAGAGATAAAAAATAGGCAAAATATCTAATGGCATGGAGGGGCGAGTTTATGAAAAACAAATTAAAGCGAGTTACCATTGCAACTTTATCTGCTTGTATGATTGCAAATGCGGTACCGATACCGGGGAATGTAGCAAAGGCAGCGGTGACGCAGGAGATGATCGATTTTACCGACGAGAACAGTCAGGGCGGCTGGGTAAAAGATGGGGCAAATGGAACGATCACTTTCCAAAATGGTGAGGGTGATGATGGATTTATGGTACTTGAGTCTGCAGGAGAGTCCTTTTTCAAATATGGAAATTCCAAAACCCGTCAGGATGGAATTCTTGAAATGGATCTTACCCTGACGAAAGGACCGAATGGGGCGAGAATGTTGATTTTGTTCCGTTACAATTCTTCCTCTGACTGGGAAGGAATTGGAGTAGACGGTACTCACTGGTTCTGGCAGAAAGGTTCTTCTAACTGGGGAGATCTTAATTCCACAAAGACGACGTTTGATGCATCAGATATAAACCAGAAGCATCATATCAAACTGGAGTATCGTGGAAAGCAGATCAAGGTTTATCAGGATGGAGAGGTGATTATTGATCAGACAGTAGATGCATTTAGTGATACGATGTCCGGACAGATTGGAATGAGAGTCTGGGGAGAACCAACAGAAACCCATGGATGTGCTTTGAAGTTTGACAATATAAAAACTTCCGATATTTTTTCAGCAGTTTCGATTGATCCGAAAAGTGTGAAACTTGAACAGGATACAGCGGCAGCACAGGATATTGAAGTGGCAATAACAGGCGAGAATACATTAAGTGCGATTAAAAATGGATCAGAGGTATTGGAAAGGGGAACGGATTATACTGTAAATGGTCAGAATGTCACAATTAAGACAACTTATCTTGAAAAGATCAAAAGTCAATCCAGTACAAAGCTGGTTTTTGAATTCGAAGATGGGCAGACACAGACATTCACGATTAATATTAACATTCCGGAACCGACGGTATCCTATACAAGAAATTTTGCGGCAGACGGAGCAGACGGCTTTACGAAAAAGAGTGGAAGCGGTTCTATGAGTCTGGAAAATGGTGCCATGAAGCTTCAGGGAGATGGCGTATTTATTGATGATAATTCGGCAAGCCTGAAAGACCAGGAAATTGAATTTACATACGATCCAATGAATGATAATTGTGGATATGGGGCAGTTCTCCGGTATGTAAGTGATAATGAGTATTTCTATGTTGGACCGTCTTCACAGAATAATCAGCATTATACCAGATGGAATATCTGGAATGCACAGGGACAGTCACTTCTTGGAAGTGAATATAATGACAGTGGTTTTATTCTTGCAAATAGAGTGGTTCCATATAAGATAAAAGTAAGGATTGTGGACAAGTATGTGACAGTATTTGTTGATAATGAGGAAATTCTTAATAGAGAACTTAGTAATGTTACGACAAATCCGGGAAAAGTGGGATTCAGAACCGGAAGTAATAATGGAATGCTCATCCAGAAGTTTACGCAGGAGAATGCAGCTGTACCGACAGTTGTGGAAAATACAGAGCCTGTAACAATTCAGTCAGATGCCATGACAGTCCGTCTGGACCGTGCATTCCCGCGGGTAATCGATTATACATTAAAGAACGGTGGGGAGACTGTAAAAGGACAGGAACTTGCATTACATCAGATTGAGTTAAATAATAAACTTTATACACCGGATGTTACAGCAGATATCAGTGAGAATAAAGCGGTTTATCATGTGTCAGAGGCGACGACAGGAATTTCATTTGATGTTATATTTACTGTAGAAGGAAATGTCCTTTCTATGAATGTAAAAAATATAGTTGATGATCAGACGAAACTGTACACTTTGAATTTCCCGCGTCACAGTTTGATTTCTATGTCAAGTAAAGATGCGGACGGAAAGCTGACTGTAAATAATTATCAGGGACAGAATGCGATTTCGCTTTCTTCAGCCAATGCATCAGAAGCATATAATGAGACGACGCTTGCAGTGTTAAGTAATCGGAATGTTGCTGCTGCATTAAGTGGAGAATCATATAAAAACCGTCATGAAGTAGCATACCAGACGTTTGCGGCAGGAGACCATAATTCTACAGGTTTATGGATGAATGAGTATACTTACCGTGGACTGGATGGAGAGATAATGTATCTGCCTGCAGTCAAGGTAGCGGTCACAGCAGATTGCAATGGAGATGGAAAAGTAGACGCTCAGGATGGTGCGATTGTACTTCGGGATAAGTGCATGACCAGAAAAAGTGGAGCGGACGAAGTGACAGACTCCTGGACAATGATCGCAATGAATGTAGGATCCGAAGCTCAATATCCATTTCTCCGTATTTTGGATAATGTGAAGAAGATGTATCTGGCTACAGATGGATTTGGGCAGAATATTATTATCAAGGGATATCAAGGTGAAGGACATGACTCATCTCATCCGGATTATGCAAATTATAATAAGCATGCTGGTGGTCTGGAAGATTTCAACACTTTGCTGAGTGAGGCAGAAAAGTATAATGCACAAATAGGTATTCATGTAAACCAGACAGATACTTACCCGGAAGCTCCGCAGTATGGAAAGCTTGCAGCAAGCCTTCCGGCCTGGGATTGGTATGATAGTTCAAAAGGCATTATTCGTGAGAACGACGATCTTGACACATCAGAAAATGGATTGGATGGACGTTTTTCGCAATTATACGATAAAGATACGCAGGGAAAGATTGATACGACATATGTAGATGTATTCTTTGGAACAAGATGGCCGATGTATAAATTAATACAGAATATAAAAGGCCGCAACATTATTCTTGGAACAGAGAATCCTGATGAAATGGTTTCCCACAGTGTATTTGTCCATGGTATTCAGACCGGGGCAGGCAACTTTAAAGGAGCAGGAAATCTGGTTCGTTTTGTAGAGAACAACCAGTCTGATATTTTCCAGGGAACAACTTTGTTCAGAGGAATACAATCGAGAAACAACGGCGGCGATACAGGCGGAGCACGCAAAGGTGGTGCTGGTATTGACGGTTGGCAGCAGTCTTCACAGGGAAATAATGCAGCAAGTATGAATGATTCGCTGGATACATTTTATTGCGAAGTACTTCCGGCTAAGTTCCTTGCACAGTATCCGCTGATGCAGTATGAAAGCGAATCGCGGGCAGTTCTGGGAAATAGTAACGAAGTAGTAACTGAGATCGTGAATAACGTTAATGTTATTACGCTGGACGGTGAAAAAGTTGCCGAAGGAAATAAGATTTTCATTCCATGGGAAAAGGATGATGATGAGCAGGGTAAGATTTATCATTATAATAAAGATGGAGGTTCAAGTACCTGGACACTTCCGGAATCCTGGGGAAATGTAACTGAGGTAACGATTTATAAACTGTCTGCAGAAGGAAAATCTGATAAGAAAACGCTTCCTGTGACAGGACGTAAAGTAACAATTGATGCGACAGCAAAAACAGGATATGTACTTTACAAAGAGGATGCTGTAAAAGTTGATACGGCTGATACAATGGAGTGGTCTACAGGATCTCCTGTGAAAGATATGGGATTCGATTCCTATAATTTTGATGAGTGGAAACCATCATCTACATCTGATAGTGTAGATCATATAAAGATTAAGGATAATAGTCTTGGAAATGCACACCTTTATATAGAGGGAACAAAAGATGGACAGGTAAGTCAGACTTTAACAGGTCTGGTTCCGGGGCAGGCTTATTCGGCATCTGCATGGTGCATTACTGATGATGGACGAAAAGCATCAATTGAGGTAAAGAACGGGGACGAAGTAGTTTCAAATTATATGGAACAGAGTAATGTCACGTATGGAGTTCATCATAATGATAAATATTTGACTAAGGCTCAGCGTATGCAGGTACGTTTTACTGCGGCATCTGACACGGTCAAATTAACGCTTTCTGCAGCAGCAGGAAAAAGCGATACATCGGTTGTTGACTTTGATGATGTGCGGGTGGCAAAAGTTGATGCTTCTACTAACCCGGATCCGAATAAGTATACTTATTGGGAGGATTTTGAAAATGTAGATCAGGGCTTTGGAGTATTTGTGTCTACGGAGTCTGATCAGTCGCATTTATCTCAGAAAAATCCAGTGAATCCAGAGTATACGACGGATGTGATTGATGGAAACTATTCTTTGAAGATTCGTGCAAAAGATTATATGAGAACCATTCCATCAACGGTTAGATTTAAACCGAATACAGAGTATAAAGTAGGCATTGAATATAAAGCACCAAGTGCAAATGCGTTTACTTTTGCAGTAAAATCTGATAAGGCTTCAAAGACGCTTGCAAGTGCGGTGGCAAATGCCCAGAGTGGAAAGCTTGTTCTCGAGTTTACAACAGGTGATGAAGAAGACTGCTATGTAGATATTACAGGACAGAGCAGTGAATATTATGTTGATAATTTCTATGTAGAAGAGGCATACATCCCGGCAGACTTTTCAGAGTTACAGAAGGCAGTAGATGAGGCAGAAAAATTAGACAGAACGGTATATATGACAGAGTATTATGCCGGTCTGGACAAGATTCTTGCGGAGGCTGAGAAAGTACTTGACAATCCACGGACAGAGCAGAGTGAGGTTGATGAGATGACCCAAAAAGTGAGGGATGCAATAAATGCATTACAGCCACTTGCGACAAATGCTGACTTTGCAGCACTGGAAAAAGCAGTAGAGGAAGCTGAGAAAATTATAGTAAAAGATTATAAAGACACATCGGATTTTGAAAGTGCATTAGCTGCTGCAAAACTTCTTTTGGAAGGCAAGGAAACGAAAAAGGAACTTAAGCATACAGAGGTAGCAACAGCAACTGATACGCTCGTTGAGAAGCAGAAAGCACTAAAACCGGTAGATCCAAAACCGGTTGACCCAGATCCGGTAGATCCAAAACCGGTAGATCCGAATCCGGTAGATCCAGATCCGGTTGCCCCAGGCAAGCCATCTACTCCGGATAATTCGAATGGTGCAGGACAGACGACAGGAAGTGGCAAGCCATCTGCTGACCAGAAAAATCCGGCGATGGGTACAAAAAAATCTGGAAAAGCAACAAAAACCGGCGATACAACTCCGGTTGTACCGGTGGCAGGAGGGGTACTGGTCTCTGCAATGATGCTTCTTGCAAATTTTCTCAAAAAGAAAAAAGACAATTGAGATGAAAGAGTGATGTTTGAATAAAAAATATGCTCCGTTCAGGCAGACAGGAACAAGAAAACCTGTTGCCTGAAGGAGCATATTTTATCTTAAGCACTCTTTGCATTTCCACTGACCAAGACCTCATATTCACGCAGTTTCTCTTTCGCCTGTGGAGTTAAGTGCCTTGGAACTTCAATCTGAACCGTTACATACTGGTCACCGTGAACCGAAGGGTTCTTCATGGAAACAATTCCCTTTCCTTTCAAACGGATTTTAGAACCGGACTGTGTACCCTCACGGATCTTACAAAGCACATTGCCATATAAAGTCTGAACCAGTGCTTCACCACCAAAGACAGCCGTCGTGAAAGGTACAGTAATTGTCGTATAGACATCCGTTCCCTTTCGCTCGTATCCCGGTTTGTCAGCGACCTTGACCTTCAACATCAGATCCCCGGCATCTCCGCCATTTGTACCGGGCATTCCCTTGCCACGGAGACGGATCGTCTTACCGGTGTCGATTCCTGCAGGAATATGAACCTTCAGTGACTGGGAAGGATTTCCCGGAGCATTTGGATCCTGTAATGTAATGACCTTGTCACAGCCAAAAGCAGCTTCATCAAAACCAACGGTTACTTCTGCATTCAGATCGGATCCCTTTGACTGAAAACCACCGGACTGGAACCCACCATGGAAGCCGTTCCCAAAACCGGAAGAAGTCTTGCGGGAGGTTCCTCCGTGGAACATATTTCCGAAAATATCTCCGAACATATCATCCATATTACCACCCTCAAAGTGGTATTCCTGATACCCACCGTTTCCGGTAAAACCGCCACCACTGAAACCACCACTGCCAAAACCATTGCTGCCAAATCCGGTTCCGTCAGATCCGGTTCCACCAAAGCCACTTCCATAGAATCCACCATGGAAACCACTGGTGCCGGCTCCACCGGCAGCACCGCTCTGGTCAAATGCAGCGTGACCAAATTGGTCATAAAGTTTCTTTTTCTCAGGATCACTCAGGATATTGTAAGCTTCGGTGATCTCTTTAAATTTCTTTTCAGCTTCTTTATCACCGGGATTCGTATCCGGGTGATACTTTTTAGCAAGCTTTCTGTAGGCTTTTTTTATTGCTGACGGATCAGCACCTTTCGCCAGTCCGAGCAGTTCATAGTAATCTCTTTTCATAGACTCACCCTCATATCTTTCCGTTACATTTGTATCATCTGATCTGCATTACTTTTTACACTATTGTATGCAAAGAAACAGTACGATTCATACTGTTCTATATGTAATATAGCAGAGAGAATAAAAGCAGTCAAGGGAGAAATGAAAAGAATGTTCCGAATTAGACAAAATAAGCGTGGGAATCAACCGAAAAGAACGAGTTGAAAAATTCTGCTGTTGTTATAATAGTATTAAGTCAGAGTGGGTAAGTTCGTGCGTAGAAAGAACAAGATTTCAGAACAGGAGGGGATGCGGAGTATGAAGAATCGAAAAAAGCAGTTCCTGAAGATCGGAATTGCAGTATTGGTGATCGCGGTTGCGGGAATTGTTGCCGGGGTCGTCCGATACAGAATTGATAATCGATTCGATTTAACTGTTGGGGGGCATACAATCAGCAAAGATGAATATGTGAACTGCATGAAATCTGTAGAGTATGATACAGAGGTGCAGATTCAGCAGGACTATGATGCCGTTTATGAAGATGGCTTCTGGGAGAAAAAGTATGATGGGAAATACGGCTACGAAATTCTGACGGAAAATACAGTAGAACAGTTGAAATACATCCATGCGGTCTATGACCTTGCAGAAGAATGTGGTGATGTATCAGACAGCAGTTATGAGGCTTTGGAAAAGCGTTGGAAAGACGAAAATGCAAAGCGGAGTGAAAAGGTTGAAAATGGAGAAGTGGTCTATGGACTGAAAGAGTATACTTTTCAGATTTATCTTCAGTATGAAATGAGTACGCTCAAAGAAAAATACTGCAATGATTACACCCGTGAGGGCATGGAACTGACAGAGGACGAGATACTGGAATACTACAACAGCCGCGAATGGATCTTCGGGGACAGCGAAGAGAATGCTGATCTGGAGACAGCAAGAATTGCGGTGGAACGAGAGTTGCGTGAAAAGAAATATGATGACATCATCACGCAGTGTGAAACTGATTCTCAGGTGGACGGGAACATGGCGGATGTAAACCGGTTTACCTTGAAGAATATAAAATGATGGAAGGAGCAATATTATGAAGAAGAAATGGATGAGCGGTGCTCTGGCTCTTCTGCTTGCAGGAACAACGGTTGCATCAATGGTGCCGGCAGTTGCTGTTAATGCTGAAGGACAGGATACTGCGACAGGAACAACATATTATGTTGATTCCAAAAGCGGAAGTGACAGCAATGACGGAACTTCCGAAAGCAAGGCATTCAAGACACTTGATAAAGTGAATGCCCTTGATCTTGAGCCGGGAGATACAGTTCTCCTGAAAAAGGGATCTGTGTTTGAAGATCAGGCTCTGAAGTTTACAAAAGAGGACAGTGGTACTGCTGAAGCACCGGTTAAGATCTCTACTTATGGAGAGGGAGACAAACCACAGATCAATACAAATGGTCATGGTCAGTGGGATCTGAATTACGGAACACCTCTTGATAACCAGAATCATAAATGGAAAGGTAAGGTATCTTCCAGTATTCTGATCGAAGATACAGAGTACATCGAGATCAAAGGCCTGGAACTGACAAATGACAGAAACAGTGCAACAGATACAGAAAAAGGTAAAGCTTACAATGACGCTTATGCAATGGACAGAACCGGAGTTGCCGGAGTTGCCAAGGATAACGGAACAGTAGATCATATCGTACTGGACGATCTTTATATCCATAATGTAACAGGTAACGTTTATAACAAGCATATGACAAATGGAGGTATCTACTTTATCGTAGAAACGCCGACAAATGAAGCAACAACAGGAATTGCAAGATACAACGATGTTCAGATCAAGAACTGCTATCTGGATACAGTAAACCGTTGGGGAATCGCAGTTGGATATACTTACCAGTGGAGACAGTTCCAAACAGGTGCATTGTCAGATGCAACAATGGCAAAATATGGTTCCTCCAATGTAGTCATCGAGAACAACTACCTGAACCATGTGGGTGGAGATGCCATCACAACCATGTATCTGGACAGACCGATGGTTCAATACAATGTGTCAGAGAACGCAGCTGAACAGATTAATACAAAAGACTACTCACAGCAGCAGCCAAGTCTGGATGCAAATGGAAATGAGACTGGTAAACAGAACGTTGGAGCAGGACGTGTGGCAGCAGGTATCTGGCCATGGAAATGTAAAAATGCGATTTTCCAGTACAATGAATGTTTTAAAACATTGAATGCCGCAAAGGGTAACGGCGACGGACAGCCTTGGGATGCTGACTATGGCGATGGAACAAACTATCAGTACAACTACAGCCACGGTAACACGGCAAGTACGATCATGTTCTGTGGACCGGAATCCATTAATAATACATTCCGTTACAATATCAGCCAGAATGAAGATATGGGACCGCTGGATCCTGCTGGAAATACAGGAAATTGTCAGGTTTACAATAATACCTTCTATATTAAAGCGGGACTGAATACAATCTGGCATAGAAGTCATGGAAATGGTGGACCGGTTACAGCAGAAAATAATATTTTCTATTTTGCAGGAAGTACACCGGCAACAGTTTCAAACTGGAATCCGAGCAACAATAAAGTATTTGACAACAACCTGTACTACAATGTATCCAATTACCCAACTGATGCAAATGCAGTAAAGGTATCCGCAGGAACAGCAGTACTTGTTAATGCAGGTTCAGGTCCGGTTGCAGCAGCAGAGGACAAGCAGGCAAGACTGCATGAAGATCCGACAGCTGCTACAGTATTTGATGGATATAAACTGGCAGCAAACTCACCGGCTATCAATGCTGGTAAAGTAGTTGTTGACAGAAATGGTTATACGATCGATCATGACTTCTTCGGACATGCAATCACAGCAGTACCGGAAATCGGAGCAGCAGAAAGTGATGCAGTTACAGCACTTGTACTTCGTTCCAATACATACACAATTTCAGGAACAAATGTAAGTGATCTTCCGAAGAATACAACAGTAGAGCAGTTCCGCAACAACATCATCGTTGATACAGGCGTTACAGTTACTGTAAAAAATGGTGATAAAGTTCTTGGTGATGCAGATATCGTGAAAGGTGGAGCAACCGTCGTTCTTTCTTATGAAGGAATGGAGGATGTAACTTATACAGTAGTTGCAAGTTCTGATAAAGAACTGAAAGATGCTTATTATGAAGTAAAAGGAACAACCATGAGCGTTCCTTATACAGCTAAAAATCCGACAACAGTGAGCGAGATGAGAAAGAATATCACTGTAGCTGATACAGCAACAGTTTCTGTATTAAATGGCGGAACTGAGCTGGCAAATACGGATGCAGTAGCAGAAGGCATGACACTTCGTATCACAGCTGAAGACGGAACAACAAATGATTATACAATCGCTCAGAAGAACACATACAACTGGACTCTTGACTTTGTTAAAGGACAGCAGGGAAATGTATGGTTTGGACAGCAGAAGAACGGAACCGGTGACTGGACAAATATGACAGAATCTGACAGAGACGGATGGCCGAACTGGTGTGTGAATACATATTATGGTCCTGGTATTGATGCTTCACAGGGTACAACTTCAACAACAGATACAAGCGTTCACGGACTGCTTTCCGCACCGCCGAACAGCGATATCTCAACGGCAATGGCATTCAGAGCACCGAAGAGCGGTACAGTATCTTTCAATGTAAAAGATGATGAGCCATACCTTCGTCAGAATGGAAATTCAGGCGGAACAGTTACATTAAGCCTTCTTGTTAATGATACAGTAAAGCAGAGTGTAACACTTCAGACCAGCCGTGAGAAAGCAACAGACTGGGCAAACTTTGATGCAATCGAAGTAAATGCGGGAGATGTGATCCGTGTAGTAACAAAGAGCAACAGTAATCCAAGCAGGCCGTCTGTTCATGTTACTCCGATTATCACCTACCTCGATACAGCAGTAGCTGATACAGAAGCACCGGGTGCTCCGACAGCAGTAAGAACAGCAGATGTTACAGAGACAACAGCAAAAGTTGCATGGGCAGAAGCAAGCGATAATGTTGGCGTAGTTGGATACAATGTATATGTAAATGATACAAAGGTAAATGCAGAACTTGTAACAGCCACAGAGTATGACCTGACAGGTCTTACAGCAGCTACAGAGTACAGTGTAAAAGTTACAGCAGTAGATGCAGCAGGAAATGTATCTGAGAAATCAGAGGCAGCTACATTTACAACAGCAAAGGCAGCCGATACAGAAGCACCAAGCGTTCCGACGGACGTAAAAGCATCTGATGTTACAAAGACAGGTGCAACTGTTACATGGACAGCTTCTACAGATAATGAAGGAGTTGCCGGATACAATGTATATGTAAACGGAACTCAGGTCAATGATACACTGGTAGCAACAACAGAATATGTACTGACAGGTCTTACAAAAGGAACAGAGTACACAGTAGAGGTAGAAGCTGTTGATACAAATAACAATGTATCCGCAAAGGCAGCAGCTACATTTACAACAAAGAAAGATGCTGTAAATCCTGATCCGACAGTAGTTGATAAGACAGAACTTAAGGCAACTACAGCAAAGGCAGATGCAGCACTTGCAGCAACAGACAAGTACACAGCAGAATCACTGAAAGCCCTGCAGGCAGTTTACGATCAGTACGCATCCGTTCTGAATGACGAAAATGCAACGCAGGCTCAGGTTGACGAAGCAAATAAAGCCATCGCAAAAGCCCTCAATGCTCTTGTAGAAAAGAAGACAGATGACGGCAAGAAAGATGATGACAAGAAAGACGACAGCAATAAGGGTGACAATAAGACTACAACAAAGGTAGACAATACTAAGAAAGCAGCTAAGACAGGCGATACGACAAACGTAGCAGTTTGGGCATTTGCACTGGCAGCATCCGCAGCGGCAGCAGGCGTTGTAGTAAAGCGTAAAAAAGAGAACTAAAAACTTTGCAGTTTTGTAAATGTGAAATTTAGAAACAAGCGGGGGAGGTTATGAAAAATGCTGATCTCCTCCGCTTTGATAACATAATGGGAGGAAAGACATGAGAAAAAAAGCCTTATCAATGCTTATGGGCTTGGTTCTTGGAGTTACGACGATTTTCAGTTCTGTTGGAACAACAGGAGTAACGGTATATGCCGCTGAAAATGGCGTAACAGATGCGGAATGTACAGATAAAGATACTGCAGCACCAACACCGGACGATACAGTACCTGATGCAAACCAGTATAAATATCAGAAAGATGAACTTGCAGCATTCTGTCATTTTGGTCCAAACACATTCAATGAACTTGAGTGGGGATTTGACCAGTCAACGCAGAAAAAGCGCTATGCAGGAAGAACTCCGGATCAGATTTTTACGCGGGAAAGTGATTTCGACGCAGAAACATTAGTAACCACACTGAGAAATGCAGGATTTAAAAAGCTGATTGTAACAGCAAAGCATCATGAT
>ENA-UOJM01002723-UOJM01002723.1-human-gut-metagenome-genome-assembly--contig:-P116-NODE-2723-length-11848-cov-4.350547_pt1 | contig 11848 bp, 9 predicted proteins | sample MGYA00242349_ERZ723896 | MGnify/ENA metagenome assembly ERZ723896 | reverse complement strand
TAGGCCGACACCTTCCGATTCTTGGGAAAGCTCGAAGCGGCGAGCAGCCAGCACCCCGACGAGAACAACCACATCGTCGCGCCGCGCTACATCCACTTCCTGAGCGACACGAAAGCCTACGTGACCGACCTGTTCAGCCCCTACATCACCGTCTTCGACCCCCGCACCTGCAAGATAACGGGCGCCATCCACACCGGTCAGGCTCCGTCGACGGGCAGCTACAACTCCACGGAACAGATGGCGCAGTACGACAAGTGGGTCTTCGTCAACTGCTGGTCGTACAGCAACAAGATCCTGGTCATCGACTCCGAGCAGGACAAGGTGGTGCACGAAATCGAACTGCGGAGCATCCAGCCCAATTCGCTGGTCGTCGACCGCAACGGCAAACTGTGGGCGCTGACCGACGGCGGCTACGCCGGCAGCGAATACGGGCAGACCGAACCCTGTCTCTACCGCATCGACGCTGCGACCTGGCGCGTCGAACAGGAGTTCGTCTTCGAAAAGGAGGAGTACCCCTCGGAGCTCTGCATCAACGGTGCGGGCGACGTGCTCTACTTCATCAACGACGGCATCTGCAAGATGTCGGTCACGGCCGCGCACGCTCCCGTCAGGCCGTTGATCCCCAACGAGCGGCGGCACCAGATCTACGGTCTGGCGGTCGATCCCACGAGCGGGGAGATCTACGTGGGCGACGCGATCGATTTCGAACAGCCGGGCGTGGTCTACCGCTACCGCGACACTGGTCAGAGCGCCGAACTGGTCGACTCGTTCGGCGTGGGAATGCTACCCAGCGCCTTCGCATTCAAATAGGAAACCGCCATGAGAAAGACGCTCTCCCTGCTCGCCGCACTGCTCGCCGTCGCCTGCGGCGGGGACGAACAAACCGACACCTCGGCACTGCAACCCACCATTACGCAGCAGGAGGCCAACGCCCGCTACCGCGTGAAGGCGGGGCGCGAACTGCTCATCGCCCCGAGCTATACCAACGCCGAAGGGGCGCGCTTCACCTGGACGTGCGACGACGAGGTGGTCTGCCGCGAAGCCTCCTACGTCTTCCGGCGCGACAAGGCCGGCATCTACTACCTCTCGCTGCGCGTCGAAAATGACTACGGCGCCGCCGAGGACGAACTGCGCGTGCGGGTCGACGCGCTCGAAGCGCCCTGCATCACGCTCATCGAACCCGTCGGAGGGTTCACCGTCGCGGCCGACGCCGAACTGACGATCGCTCCCACCGTCGAGAACGGCCAGACGGCGCGCTTCCGATGGACGATCGACGGAGAAACGGTCGGCGAAGCGGCGGAGTACCTTTTCCGGCGGCACGAATGCGGCGACTACGAAGTGACGTTCAGCGCCGCGAACGACGACGGCGAGGACTCGGTCTCGTTCACTGTAAAAGTATTGTCTCCGGAGCAGATGCCCTTCTCGTGGGAATTTCCCCAGACGACCTATAACGTCGCGCGGGGACGCACGATCCGCCTGAAAGGGTGGAACCCCGTCAACGCCTTCGACGCCGAATACATCTGGGAGGTCGACGGCACGGAGCGACAACGCGGAGCGCAGCTCGAATACCGCTTCGAAGCCCTCGAAGAAGGACCGCACGAAGTGACGGTCACCATGCGCAACAGCTATGCGACCCGCTCGCAAACACTGTCGGTCAACGTCTGTGCGGCCGAAGGCACCTATTACCGGCCCGCCGACGCCGCGAGCCGGGCGTCGACCGTCCGCGTCTTCGAGTACCTGCCCGCGCCCGGACTGTGGGTGAGCGGCTACATGTACGGCCCGCTCTTCACCGCCACGACGATGGCCGAAGCGTGCGCCTACGTGCAATCGCGCTTCGACATCAACTACATGATCTCGCTGGGAGCGTGGGGCGGCTACGTCGTCGCAGGCTTCGACCACAGCGTCGACAACAGCGGCGGCGGGGTCGACCTGGCCATCCGCGGCAATCCCTACTCCTACCAGTCGGAGCCGGGCGTCGTCTGGGTCGCACAGGACGAGAACGGCGACGGGGAACCCAACGACACGTGGTACGAACTGGCCGGTTCGGAGTACGACAGCGCTGAAACGATCTACGACTATTCGGTCACCTACTATCAGCCTACGCGCGCGCAGGCCGCCGTCGTCTGGCGCGACAACCGCGGCGGCGGGGGCACGATCGACCACAACGCCTACTGGAACCCTTCGGACAGCTACTATCAGCCGTGGCTGCCCGAAGGAGAGTGCACCTTCTACGGCACGCGCCTGCTGGACCGCTCGTACGTCGACGCTTCGGGGCAGACCGTCGTTCCTCCCTACGACTGGGGTTATGCCGACAACGCGGGCAAAAGCGACTACGACGGGCAGTTCTGCCTTTTCCGCCTGAGCAACGCCCGCACCTTCGACGGCCGGCCCGCCGACCTGAAATACATCGACTTCGTGAAGATACAGACCGGCCAGATGGGCAAGACCGCGCTGCTGGGCGAAACCTCCACCGAGGTGCACCACATCGTCGACTACCACCTTATCGACCGAGAAACCGAATAACCCATGCGCCGCCTCACGCTCCTTCCGCTGCTCATTCTCCCGCTGCTCGCCGCCGCGCAGGAGGAGCGCCCCGCGTGGTCGCTCCCGATCGAGGAGGTGCCGGTGGTGACCCGCCGCACGATGAAGGAGATCGGCGTGCAGCGCACGCAGCTGGATTCGACCGTGCTGCACGACAACATCTCGCTCTCGATGGCCGACGTGCTGACGCAGAACGCCAACCTCTTCATCAAGAGCTACGGCCGTGCCACGCTCGCGACGGCCGAATTCCGCGGCACGTCGCCCTCGCACACGCAGGTGACGTGGAACGGGATGCGGATCAACTCGCCGATGCTCGGCACGGTCGACTTCTCGATGATCCCCGCGTTCTTCATCGACGCCGCGACGCTGCTGCACGGCGCCTCGTCGATCGGCGTCACGGGCGGCGCACTGGGCGGCGCCGTCGTGCTCGGCACCCGCCCGTCCGCGCAGCGGGGCTGGCAAACGCAATACGTGCAGGGCGTCGGGTCGTTCTCGACCTTCGACCAATACCTGCGCGTAAGCTACGGCGGCCAGCGGTGGAGCGCCTCGACGCGCGCGGTCTACTCCACCTCGGACAACGACTTCCGCTACACCAACTACGACAAGATGGAGCTCGTCTACGGCCCCGACGGCGCGGTGGTCGACACCTACCACCCCGTCGAGCGCAACCGCAGCGGCTACTTCCGCGACCTGCACCTGTTGCAGGAACTCTACTACAATCGCGGTGACGGCACGCGCTACGGACTTTCGGCGTGGTACCTCCGCTCGAAACGCGGGCTGCCCTTCCTCTCGACCGACTATCGCGACGACGTGACGATCCTCAACGAACAACGCGAACAGACGCTGCGCGCCGTGGCCTCGTGGGAACGGCTGCGCGAGCGGCTCAAACTGGGAGCGAAACTCGGCTACGCCTACACCGCCTCGGCCTACGACTTCCGGCAACGCAACGCACAGGGAGCGCAGAGCGACCTGACGCTGAGCCGCAGCTATCTGCATACTCCCTACGGACAGTTCGAAGCCGAATACTACGTCGGCCGGCGCTGGCTCTTCACGGGCAACGTCGCGCTGCACGTTCCGATGGTCGATTGCAGCGACAAGAGCCCCTATCACGAGGGCGACGTCTACGACCGTTACCGCGTGGAGCTGTCGGGGCACCTCTCGGCCAAATGGCGGCCGACCGAACGCATCGGGCTGGCGGTCAACCTGCGCGGCGAACTCTACGACCGCCATGCCGTGCCGCTGATCCCCGCCTTTTTCTTCGACTGGGTCGTCTCCGAACGCGGCAACGTGGTACTCAAAGCCTCCGTGGCGCGCAACTACCGCTACCCGACGCTCAACGACCGCTACTACCAGCCGGGCGGCAACCCCGACCTGCGCCCCGAACACGGCTTCACCTACGACGGCGGCATATCGTTCGCACTGGGCGGCGAAGCGGAGGGCTACACGCTGCGGGGCGAGGCGACGCTCTTCGACTCGCACATCGACGACTGGATTCTCTGGGTGCAGGCGCGGCGCGGCTACTGGACGCCCCGCAACGTCCGCAAAGTCCACAACTACGGCGCCGAGACGAAGGTCGACGCCTCGGTGCGCCTCTCGCCCGACTGGCGGCTCGGCCTCGACGCCCACTTCGCATGGACCCCCTCGATCAACTACGGCGAACCGGTCAACGACGCCGACGCCTCCTACGGCAAACAGCTGGTCTACGTCCCCGAATACGCCGCGGCCGCCACGGCGACGCTGGGCTGGCGCCGCTGGACGCTCGTCTACAAATGGAACTATTACAGCGAACGCTATACCACCACGAGCAACGACACGTCGCTCCGCACCGGCCGGCTCGAACCCTACTACATGAGCGACCTCTCGCTCGAACGCTCCTTCGCGCTGCGATGGGCCGATCTGTCGCTCAAAGGGGTGGTGCGCAACCTCTTCAACGTCGAGTACGTCACCGTGCTCTCGCGCCCCATGCCCCGCCTCAACTACGAAATCTTTCTGGACATCCGACCCAAATTCCACACCCGCAAACGATGAGACGCCTCCTCCCCCTGCTCTGCGGCCTGCTGCTGGCCGCCTGCGGTCAGCGCGCCGCCCGCCCGATCGGCGACTTCACGCTGCCGGTCTACACGCCCCGCTACGCCTCGGGATTCGAGATCACGGGCGCTGCCGGAAGCCGCAGCACGCTCGTCACCGTCCACAACCCGTGGTACGGCGACGAGGTTACCGACCAGTACCTCTTCATCGCCCGCGACGGCGAACCGGCCCCCGCAGGTTTCGAGGGGCAGGTGCTGCGCGACGAGGCGCGGCGCGTGGTCTGCATGTCGGGATCCTACATCGCCATGCTCGACGCCCTCGGAGCGGCCGACCGCGTGGTGGGCGTCTCCGGAGCGCAATACCTGATCAACGAAACGCTCCGCCGCCGCATCGCCCGCGGGGAAGCCGCCGACGTGGGATTCGACAGCAACGTCGATTTCGAACGGCTCATGGCGCTGCGCCCCGACCTGGTGATGCTCTTCGGCATCGGCGGAGCCGACACGGCGCTCACGGGAAAACTGCGCGAGCTGGGCATCCACTACCTCTACATGGGCGAGCACTGCGAGGAGTCGCCGCTGGGCAAGAGCGAATGGGTGGTCGTCGCCGCCGAGATCGCAGGACTCCGCACGGAGGGTTCCCGCCTCTTCGCCGCCATTCCCGAACGCTACGAACGGCTGCGTGCCCTCGCCCAGCAGACCGCCGCACGGCCGCGCGTGATGCTCAACACCCCCTACCGCGACACCTGGTTCATGCCGGCGCGCAACAGCTACATGGTGCGGCTCCTCGAAGATGCCGGCGCACGGTACGTCTTCGAGGAGAACACGGCCACACAGACGCTGCCGATCGACATCGAGCAGGCCTACTACCTCACGAGCAAGTCCGATTTCTGGCTCAACGTGAGCGGCTGCAACACCCTCGACGAAGTGCGCCGGCAGAATCCCCGGCTGGCCGACACGCCTCCCGTGCGCGAGGGGCGCGTCTACGACAACAACCGCCGCCGCAACGCGGGGCGCGGCAGCGATTTCTGGGAATCGGGCGTACTGCGTCCCGACCGCGTGCTGGCGGATCTGGTGCACATCTTCCACCCCGAACTCTCCGAAACGGACGAACTGTACTATTACCGGCAGCTGGAATAACGCGGAAGCCGCCCCGCTGCGCCGCATCCGACCGCTCCTTCGGTTTTCCCGCCGAAGACGGCCGCACCGCTCTTTTTCGGCAAATTTTTTGACGGTTCAAAAATAATCAGTATCTTTCGTTTCGTAAGACTCAGTATGTTGCGCCCGATGAAAAACGCCGACCGCCGACCGCTGCCCGTCCGCATCTTCCGTTTCTACTACGACGGATTCCGGGAGATGACGCTCGGACGGACGCTGTGGGCGATTATCCTCATCAAACTCTTCATCCTGTTCGTCGTCCTGCGGCTGCTCTTTTTCCCCGACGTCCTGGGCGGCAAGAGCGCCGAAGAGCGCGGCGAAATCGTGCGCAACGAACTGATAAAGCACGGATTGGAAACGCAAAACTGAAAAGCGTATGGTTTCGGAAATGCTACAAAGCGTGGAGTGGTCGCGGGCGCAGTTCGCCCTGACGGCCATTTACCATTGGCTCTTCGTCCCGCTGACGCTCGGTCTGAGCGTCCTGTGCGCGCTGATGGAGACCCGCTACTACCGCACGGGCGACCCCTTCTGGCGCAGCACGACGAAGTTCTGGATGCGGCTGTTCGGCATCAACTTCGCCATCGGCGTAGCCACGGGACTGATTCTCGAATTCGAGTTCGGCACCAACTGGTCGAACTACTCCAACTTCGTGGGCGACATCTTCGGTGCGCCGCTGGCCATCGAGGGGATCATGGCTTTCTTCCTCGAATCGACCTTCGTGGCGGTGATGTTCTTCGGCTGGGACAAGGTGAGCCGCGGCTTCCACCTCTCGGCCACGTGGCTCACGGCCATCGGCGCCAACCTTTCGGCGCTGTGGATTCTGGTGGCCAACAGCTGGATGCAGTATCCCGTCGGATGTTCGTTCAACATCGCCACGGTGCGCAACGAGATGGATTCGTTCTGGGACGTACTCTTCTCTCCCGTGGCGATCAACAAGTTCTCGCATACGGTCACCTCGTCGTTCCTCCTGGCGGCGATCTTCGTCATGGGCGTGAGCGCGTGGTACCTGCTGCGCGGACGCCACCGCCGCATGGCGCGCAGCAGCATCGCGCTGGCGTCGGTCTTCGGGCTGGTCTTCGCCCTCGTGGCGGCCTTTTCGGGCGACCGCTCGGGTGCGATCGTGGCGCGCGTGCAGCCGATGAAGCTGGCGGCCATGGAGGCGCTCTACGACGGCGAGGAGGGGGCGCCGCTGACGGTGGTGGGCCTGCTGCGCCCCGAAGGGCAGCGCACCTGCGACGACGACGCCTTCTACTTCAAGATCGGCATCCCCAAGCTCCTCTCGCTGATGAGTTTCCGCTCGGCCGACGCCTTCGTGCCGGGGATCAACGATCTGGTTTACGGCAACGAGGAGCGGGGCATCCTCTCCACGGCCGAGAAAATGTCGCGCGGACGCCATGCGATCGACCAGCTGGGCCGCTATCACGAAGCGCGCGAAAAGGGCGACGAAGCCGCGATGCACGAGGTCGAACGGCTTTTCGACGCCTCGACGCCCGAAGGGGCGGCCTTCCTGCGCGACTACTACGCCTACTTCGGCTACGGTTATCTCCGCTCGCCCCAGGAGACGGTGCCCAACGTGCCGCTGGTCTTCTATTCGTTCCGCGTCATGGTCGGTGCAGGCTGTTTCTTCATCCTGCTCTGTGCCGTCGTGTGGTGGCTCAACCGCCGCGACCGGCTCGCAGGCAAACGCTGGCTGCTGCGGGTGATGATCCTGTCGATCCCGCTGGCCTACCTCGCCTCGCAGGCGGGCTGGATCGTCGCCGAAGTGGGACGCCAGCCGTGGACGATCCAGAACCTGCTGCCTGCCTGCGTGTCGGGGTCGCACATCGCCGCCACGCCCGTGGCCGTCACATTCTTCATCTTCCTCGCGCTCTTCACGGTGCTGCTGGCGGCCGAACTGGCCATCATGCTGCGCCAGATCAAGATCGGACCTAACGAATAACGACTATGGACACACTGCTCTTTCTGCAACACTACTGGTGGTTCCTGATCTCCCTGCTGGGAGCTTTGCTGGTCTTCAGGGAGTGCTCTCCACGCTGGGGCGCCCCGAAGCCGACCGCGACCTGGTCGTCAACGCGCTCGGCCGCAAATGGGAGTTCACCTTCACGACGCTCGTCACCTTCGGCGGCGCGTTCTTCGCCTCCTTCCCGTTATTCTACTCGACATCGTTCGGCGGCGCATTCTACGTCTGGATGGCCATTCTGCTGGTCTTCGTCGTGCAGGCCGTCTCCTACGAATACCGCCGCAAACCGTCCAACGTACTCGGCCAACGCACCTACGAGGCCTGTCTGGTACTCAACGGCGTGGCGGGGCCGCTGCTGCTGGGCGTCGCCGTGGGCACATTCTTCACCGGCGCTGAGTTCACCGTCAACCGCATGAACATGGCCGCCGTGGGCGGCGACACGGCCATATCGCAATGGGCGACGCCGTGGCACGGTCTCGAAGCGCTGACGGACGCACGCAATCTGCTGCTGGGAGTAGCCGTCTTCGCCCTTTCGCGGGTGCTGGCGCTCCACTTTTTCCTCAACAATCTCGACGACGAGACGCTGCGGCTGCGTGCGCGACGCCTGTCGTGCGGCTATTCGCTGCTCTTTCTGGCCGCGTTCCTCGCCTTCTTCGGGTGGCTGCTCTGCTCCGACGGTCGGGCGATCGACCCTGCCTCCGGCACGGTGAGCATCGAACCTTACAAATACCTGCACAATCTGCTGGCGATGCCGGCTGTCGCTATCGTGCTGCTCGCAGGCGTCGCTGCGGTGCTGTGGGGACTTTGGAGCGGCGGGCGCAACGGCAGCCGGCGGGCGATCTGGTTCAGCGGCGCGGGAACGATCCTCACGGTGCTGGCACTGCTGCTGCTGGCGGGCTGGAACGATACCTGCTACTACCCGTCGCTGACGGACATGCAGTCTTCGCTGGCGATCACCAACAGTTCGTCGAGTCTCTTCACACTCAAAGTGATGAGCGTCGTCTCGCTGCTGATCCCCTTCGTCGCAGCCTACATCTGGTATGCGTGGAGGGCGTTGACCCGCCCGATCTCGGAACGCGAGGTCGAGGAGGCGGAACACAAATACTGATCGGGAAGGAAATACCGTTTATGGAGATCGTTTCGCTGCGGGAATCGCCGCAGGAGGTCGAACGGTTCATCGCCTATTTCCAAAGCGATGGGCGAACGTTACCACCCGGAGAGCGAACGGTCGCGCCTTTACGGAATCGAACCGTGACCGCCGGCAGCCGCGCGGGAAGGCCGTCGTTCAGCGACGGCCTTTTCGTTCGCGGACGATGATCTTGCGGCGCCGCACCGACCAGCCGAAATGGCCGATCAGCTCGCCCAGCCGGAAATATTCGCCGTGCGAATAGGCCACCAGCCCCGCTCGTTCCAGATCGAAACGCCCCGTGGCGGAATCGATGTAGCGGTCGTCGACCAGCACGTTGACGACCTCCGCCAGAAACATGTCGTGCGACCCGAGCGGCAGGATCTGCCGCACGCGGCACTCGACGACAACGGGCGACTCCTCCAACGCCGGAGCCGCCACGACCGCGCCGCGCAGGGGCGTGAGTCCCGTCTCGCGGAATTTGTCGTAGTCGCGACCCGAACGGACGCCGCACCAGTCGACGGCACGCGCCATGGCAGCCGTGGTGAGGTTGATCGTGAACTCGCCCGTGCGCGCGATCAGCGCATGGGAGTGGCGTTCGGGACGCACCGAGACGTAACACATCGGCGGTGCGGTGCAGACCGTCCCCGTCCACGCCACGGTCAGCAGGTTCCAATTGTCGGGCGCATCGCCGCACCCCACCAGCACGGCCGGCAGCGGATAGATCATCGTGCCGGGTTTCCAACTCTCTTTCATCGTCCGTCGGGCGCCGCATGTGAGCGGCCGCACGGCAAAGATACGCTTTTCAGCCGAAATCCGTATCCCGCAGGCGGTGGTACCGCCTGAAAATCCGCCGGAGCGTTTCGGCTGCGATCCCGTTTCGGGTAAGGCATATTCTTTGCGTTCCGGCAGGGAAAACGCCCCGCCGCCCGCCGAAAGGCGTGCCGCTTACCGAACCGATATGAATACGAACGAATTCGCCCGAACCCTGTTGCTCGGCATCAAAAACCTCCTTTCATGGATAGGCATTCCGCGCCACCTGCTCGACAAACTGGACGAGATCCTGTTTCTCGTGTGCATCGTCACGATCGCGTTCGTCGTGGCGGCCGTCGTCCACCTCCTGCTCGTCCGCGCGGCCAGGAAGATCCTCAAACGCAAACACCTCGATTTCTTCGATTCGCTGTTCCGGTACAGCGTCTTCCGCAAATCGACGGCGCTCATTCCGCCCCTGATCGTCTCCGCGCTGCTGCCCTTCGCCTTCGCCACCAACTCCGCATGGTTCACCGTAAGCGAACGGGTCACGTGGATTTACTTCTTCATCGTGCTGATGATCTCCGTCAACGCGATCCTGAACACCGTGGGCGACACGCTGAAAAACGACGGACAGTTGAAAAACCGTCCGATCAAGGGATTCATCCAGATCTTTCAGGTGATCTTCTCCTGCGTCGTGGTCATCGTCGTCGTCTCGATCCTGATCGACAAGTCGCCGGTCAACCTGATTACGGGGCTGGGCGCCTTCACGGCCGTCCTGATGCTGGTATTCAAGGACCCTATCCTGGGGCTGGTCGCGGGCGTGATGATCTCCGAGAACGACATGCTGCGCATCGGCGACTGGATCGAGATGCCCCAGAACGGCATCAACGGCACCGTGACCGACATCTCGCTGACGGTCATCAAAGTCCAGAATTTCGACAATACGATCGTCACCGTACCTCCGTACTCGCTGGTCTCCGGATCGTTCGTCAACTGGCGGGGCATGAGCGATTCGGGCGGACGCCGCATCATGCGTGAATACGCACTCAAACTCGACTGCATCAAACCCTGCACGCCCGAATTTCTGGAACGGATGAAGGCTTTCGACGAAGAACTGGCGCAATTCATCGCCGAAAAACAGCGGCAGGCGGCCGAGGGCAAGGTCGCCAACACGGAGAATCCCGACGGACTGGTCAACGGGACGATCGAGACGAATCTCGGTCTGCTGCGGGCCTACATGGCGTTGTACCTGCGCCGGCACCCCTTCGTCAGCCGCGACCTGCTGCTGATGGTCCGGACGCTGCCCGCGACGGAGAACGGACTGCCGGTCCAGATCTACTGCTTCTCCTCCGACAAGAACTGGCCGAGCTACGAATCCATTCAGGCTGAGATTATGGAGCACTTCGTCGCCGTATTACCGGCCTTCGAACTCTACGCATTCCAGCGAACGGGCGCCCGCGACGTCCTCCTAAACGGCATCGCCGCTTCCGGAAAAGCCGACCTGGCGACGATGGAGACCGCTCCCCTGCATACGGACCCTTCGGAAAAGCAGGGAACCTGAGATTCAGCCCGTTCGCGACAGAAAACGGGTGCATCCGAAAAAAGAGGTATATTTCTTGTCCGAAACCGTATATCGAAATCACAGACAGGACATGACACGAATCGCAATCAAGCGGGTCTACGAACCCGCAACGGACACGGACGGACTGCGGGTGCTGGTCGACAAGCTTTGGCCGCGCGGCATCCGCAAGGAGGCGTTGCACTACGACCTGTGGGCGAAGGAGATCGCGCCCTCCGCTCCCCTCCGGAGATGGTTCCATGCCGACCCGCAAGGCCGTTGGGAAGAGTTCCGCAGACGGTATCTGCACGAACTGGCGGCGTCGCCCGCCGTGAGGGCGTTCGTCGCAAGGATCGAAAAGGAACCGCGCGCGACGCTTCTCTACGCCTCCAAAAATGCGGAGGAGAACCACGCGCGCGTGTTACGGGAGTATCTCGAACGGGAGTCGGGATGACTTATCCGTTGCAGGTAAATGCGGACGGAGTCTTTGCGAACAGAGTTTTGCGGCCAGAACCGGAGATGCAGGCGATATTCACGGAGATCGGCCTGCGCACCTGCGGGCACGGCTCCTTTCCCCTGCCCGCCGGCGGCGGCAACGGCGAACTTTTTATTTGACGCGCAACCGAATTTATTCGGAATTGCGTGTCAAATAAAAAAGTCCGCGAACTTCGTTCACGGACTTTTCGCCTACCGGCTTGCGGAAAGGAGGGGATTCGAACCCCTGAAAC
>ENA-UOJM01002722-UOJM01002722.1-human-gut-metagenome-genome-assembly--contig:-P116-NODE-2722-length-11848-cov-14.733147_pt1 | contig 11848 bp, 10 predicted proteins | sample MGYA00242349_ERZ723896 | MGnify/ENA metagenome assembly ERZ723896 | reverse complement strand
GCCCTGCGGGGCAAAGCCTTCGGCTTTAGCGTGTTACAAGAACACGCTGTAATGACACCTGTAATAAGCATTTTCTTTGCAATGCTTATTATCAGGTATTTATCTATTCATATTTCCATAAAAAAGTAATTACCGTGCCAAACAGCAGTCGAAAAACGATATTCACTACCATTTCCATAGACAAGGAAACGGCAGCTTTGGTAGAGAAGATATGCAAACGCTATTCACTGAAAAAGAGTGAAGTTGTAAAGTTGGCGTTCGGGTATATAGACAAGGCACATATCAACCCATCCGAAGCACCTGAATCCGTAAAATCAGAACTGGCGAAAATAAATAAGAGACAGGATGATATTATCCGCTTCATTCGTCACTACGAGGAAGAACAACTGAATCCCATGATACGGGTAACTAATTCTATTGCTTTGCGTTTCGATGTTATCGGTAAAACTTTGGAAACCCTTATTCTCTCTCAACTGGAAGCCAGTCAGGAGAGACAAACAGCCATATTAAAAAAATTAAGTGAACAGTTCTGTAACCATGCCGATGTGATAAACAACCAGTCCAAACAGATTAATGCACTCTATCAGATACACCAACGGAATTATAAAAAGTTGCTTCACCTGATACAACTCTATTCGGAACTATCTACTTGCGGTGTAATGGATAGCAAGAGGAAAGAGAATTTAAAAGCCGAAATCAGTAATCTAGTATACACATAAGATTATGCACATAGATTTTGCTCCACCATCAAATGGAACATATAATAATTCGGGAAGCTGCCGACAGTTAGCTAACTATTTAGAACATGAAGATTTAGAACGGATGGAAAAGGGTATATATACCGAAAACTTTTTCAATCTGACGGATGATGACATCTATAAATCAAAAGTTATAAAAGATCTAGATACTAATATCGGGCAACTCCTGAAAACAGATGCTAAGTTTTATGCTATTCATGTCAGTCCATCAAAAAATGAGATCCGAATGATGGGAATCACAGAACAGGAACAAGCCGAAGCGATGAAACGTTATATCCGTGAAGTCTTTATTCCTGAATATGCCAAGAACTTTAATAAAGAACTATCCGCTTCTGATATAAAATTTTACGGCAAGATTCATTTTGACCGTAACCATTCAGATAATGAACTGAATATGCATTGTCATTTGATCGTAAGCCGAAAAGATCAGAAGAATAAGAAGAAACTGTCACCACTTACCAATCATAAGAATACCACAAACGGAATAATTAAAGGTGGTTTTGAACGTGTAAATCTATTCCAACAAACAGAACTAGGATTTGATAGACTGTTCAGCTACAATCGTGAACAGTTTGAATCATTTGACTATCACAACACAATGAAGAATGGTTCTATATCTGAACAACTTACTATACAAGAGCAACAATTTACTAGCGAAAATAAAAAAGAAGTTATACAATCCGGTGAAAAAGAAAACAATATTTCTTACAATCTTGATAGCAAACAAGACTGTATGCACTCTTACAACCAGCAAAATAATAGTGGCGGTGATTCTCTTTTGTCTATCTTTTCATTAGGAGATGACAACAACTACGATGTAACACAGGCAGAAGAATCACAGGCAAAGAAACTCAAAAAGAAAAAAAGGATAAAAGGTCAAAGACAATTCTAAAAGAGCATATTATATACGGGCTACAAAGATCGGACCTACTCCTTTGAATATAACCAAACCAATTGGAATATCAAAAAAATCCATTATCTTTGAAGAAAAATAGTATACAGGTTTTATGAAAGACGTTGCAGCACATAATTTAGAAGGAAAAACGCTGAGTACGGGTTGGAAAGTACTAAAGAAAAAAGCCAAAACAGCCGCCTCAACTGGAGGAAATTTTTCAGTTTGCTATGATGTTGAAAAGGATGGCAAAATTTGTTTCATGAAAGCAATAGACTTTACATGTCATTTAGCTAATAATTTTGCAGGACGTTCTGTAGTTGATTTAATGACAGATATGTTAGGGCAATTCCAGTATGAAAGAGATTTGTCTATTTATTGCCAAAACAATAGAGTGACAAAAGTGGCTTTTGTAATTGAATCAGGAGAAGAGATTGTTACTGGCTTTACCTATGGAATTGTACCCTATCTAATATTTGAAATGGCAGATGGAGATGTGAGAACATTATTAGCATATTCTGCAGAACTTGATTTTGCTTGGAAGCTTAAATCACTTCGAGATATAGCCGTAGGTTTAAAACAGTTGCATGGAATTGGTGTTGCGCATCAGGATTTAAAGCCATCCAATGTTTTACTCTTTCATGATGAATCAAAGATTGGAGATTTAGGACGTTCTATGTGTCCTGCCTTAAATGGACCTTATGATGAACTTGAATATTCTGGTGATTTCACTTATGCACCACCAGAAGTTTTATACAGATTCCATATTGGTGATTGGGAACAGAGGACATATTTGTCTGATTGCTATTTGTTAGGGAGTTTAGTAGTCTTTTATACAACAGGAGTAAGTATGAATGCTTTAATAATGAATCATCTTCCTGCATCTCTGCAACCTGTTCACTATAGAGGTAGTTTTGATGAGGTTGAAACTTATCTCTTAAATGCATTCCAAAAAGCATTGATAGATGTAAGAAGCAGTATTCCATTTGAAGTAATAAAAGATCGATTAGTAAAATTAATAGAGTATCTATGTTATCCAACGCCTGCTAAAAGAGGTCATCCAAAGAATATTTCCTCTATTGGTTCAAACTATAACTTAACTCGATTTGTTTCAGAGTTAGATTATCTACGGCTGAAATCAGAACTAGAACTCCTAAAATATTAAATTATGGCATTTGTTTTTGAAAATCAAGATAGACGCGTTATACCTAATTGGAGAAGTTTTAGGTATACTTCTGCTATAGGGGAACTTGATCCTTCATTAATAAAGAAGGAAAGCGTGAATATGTATAATATTGAAGAATACATAGAGGATTGGTCGGAGAATAAGACATTAATACATGCAGGAGACTTAATGAGTGCAGCTATTTCTAATTCTCAAATCAATAATCCCAGTGCTATAGAAGCAGCATTATACACAAAAGAACATTCAAGAAATGCAACTGCAGCGCAATTGTTACTTGCAAATAATTTAACAAAAACAGAGAAAAAGGATAAAGAGGAGAAAATTGTCACAAAATTAGATGACATTTCGTTTGATTGTATAGCAACTCCAGATGTTATATATCGACATATAAATAGATTAAGGAATCAGATTAGATCATTTCCATACAACCCTATTTTATATGTAGAAATAGCAAGAGCGTATATTAGTATTGGACTAGAAGAGAAAGCTAAATATATGATGAATATAGCACTACATCTCTCTTCAGATAATCGTTTTATTACTAGGGCTGCAGCTAGATTATATATTCATCTAAATGATTTTGATCAATCCCATTATATATTAAAGAAAAATCAATCTTTGAAATTTGACCCATGGCTTATTGCATCTGAAATATCAGTTAATCTCCTTAGAGATAGATCTTCTAGTAATATTAAAAGGGGATTAGAAATTATTAAATCCAAAAATTATCATCCGTTTAGTATCAGTGAACTATCTAGTTCAATTGGAACAATAGAATTGATTCATGGCGCTAATAAAAAGAGTAGAGACCTTTTTAACATATCCTTACAGTCACCTAATGATAATAGTTTAGCCCAAGCAGAATGGGCATTCATGCATAAATTACCTATATATATTGATAGGGAAAAATTCGCTAATATAAAATGTGACCATGAAGCAAAAGCCCTATTTTCTTTACAAAATTTAAAATATGAAGAAGCGCTAATATATACTATTGACTGGATTCGAGATATGCAATTCACCCGTAGACCTATAGTTTTAGGTTCTCACATAGCATATACCCATTTGAAAAACTATAAGGTTGCAGCAAAAATATTAGAAATTGGATTAGCTTCAAACCCAACAGATTCACTTTTATTAAACAACTTAGCTTACACCTATGCTTTAGACAATGATATAAATAATGCGGAAAAATGCATTGAATCTTTAGATAGGCTAGGAGAGGTTAATATTCTTCCAAGTACTCAACTTTGCATAACAGCAACTAAAGGACTTATTGCTTTCCGCAAAAAGGAAATAGAAAAAGGTAGAAGTTTATATCAAAAAGCCATTGATGCAGCTTATCTCCTTGCCAAAGAAAGCCCCACATATTATTGGAAGGCTGTTTTAAACTATATAAGAGAAGAACTATTATCGACTTCAAATTTTAATGAAGACCTAATGAATGAATTAAACAAAATCAAGGAAAGTCCCCATGATACAGAAATTAAAGCTTTAAAAAATGATATTATAGAATTAAATAAACAAAGGTTATCAGGTTTTAGACCTCATAACTAACTGGTAAATGATTTTCAATGAAAAAATTAAATTTTCATTGAAAATTTAAAGTAAATAGCTATCTTTGTTTCAGTATTCTCCATGAGCAAACTACTGCAAAAGCACGTAGCAAATTAGTGGGATAAATCATGGGATATGCTTGAAGCTAAAAATATAAAGTTTTAAATATCAGCGTGGTAACTCTGAAAGGAGAATCCCAGGCGGATCACATAAGAACAAAGCCAAAAGAGATAAGTCCTGCAATATTAACGTATTGTGGGACTTTTTTATGTTTTAGTCTTGCTTGAAAGCCCAAAAAGGCGCACGAAAAGATACGGTTGAGTATCCAGATCGTACCCCCTTCCCCGAAAAACAAAAAGGGGGTACAATTGTCGGAAAGTCCTTCTGATAAACTACGTGGAGGTCTTCTATTTAATACCAAAACTCATGATCGAATACAGAACTAGCTTTTTTATTTGGTAGATAACCTATTTACTTATTTCTCCAACTTTATAACCTACGATTCCAAAAGATTTGTGTAGCGCCGGGATTAACCACATGATCAGGCCGGGTAGTCCCCAGCGTTTTTTCTCTTCGCTGATGAAATAGAATCGTTCTATCAGTTTGAGCTTGGGGAACCATTGCTCGATTGTGTGCGGATCGTTTAGTCCGAAATGGAAACGGGCTTTTGTCCGTTTTACCGATTCATGCTTGTCGGAGTTGCGGGTGGCCCATTTACTGACGAAATCAAAATATATCTCGCATCCGGGAAAACGTTGGGCGAGGTTTTGGATAACAGATTTTACCTGTTCCTCATTGAAATACATCATTACACCTTCCGCGAGGAAAAGGAAGCGGCCGTGAGGATGTTTTTGTCTCAACATATCCATCCAGTCCGTCTCGAGCATAGAGCCTTTGATCGTGAGATCTTTAGCGGAGGCAGGGAATAGCTTTTCACGCAAATTGATTACTTCAGGTAAGTCTAGTTCGTAGAAGGTCGCTTGGTTATGGTTGGAGACACGTTGGAAACGGCTGTCTAATCCGCAACCGATCGATACCACTACCGGATCTTCAGTTACCTTACGGTCGATGAATCGCTGGACCAAACGATCGAAATGGCGTAGGCGGATAGCGGTTCCGGTAGTACTCATCGTGATTTTACCAAACTTGGCGAAATCATAATCTATTTTCTCAACAAGCTCACATGCCATCGGGTCTTTTAATATCGCGTCTTTCCGGTGACTTTCGTGAGCGCGTGATAGTAAGGGAATAAACAAGGTCTCCGCGATGTTATCCTTTATCTCTGGTTTTATTTTATTCATAATATACCTATTTATAGGGATTGATTATCCGGTACAAAGATGGGATCTTTGCTCTTGGTTTATTTACGCAAGAAGGAAGTGTATTTTAATCAAACGGAAAAATGGTACACATAGAACTCTCATCTCGTGGAAGAGATACGATCGCTTTAGAAATGCCGGATATAAGTTATTTTTCTACCAATCGTTCAGGAGGGCTAGAAGAGAACTGTTGGGAGGCGGAGAACAAATTATTGACCTATCGTATCAGTGATTTCAGATGTAGGGATTTTAATGTGACAAGATACCAGATCTATTGCAAGGAGGATTGTTGGATGCGTTCCCTAAATGTCGGTAACTCGTTTATGGGACTTTCTGTTGTTCGTCAGGGGATCGTCGAATGCTTTTTGTCGGAGACACGGGATAAGCGGATTTGGCGGAAAGGGTATACGAATATGATCGTAAGTTCTGGTATCAAGGAAGAGCGGAATCTGTTCCGTAAAGGAGATACTTTTGGTATGACAAGTATTCTGGTGTCGCCGGATTTCTTCCAACATTTGTCGGAACGTTATACGGAGTACTTCGGGAGTGCTTATTTGCGATTCGGCAGGGGGGAGACTTTCTTTATCGCTCCCAAGAATCTCTCGATTCCAATCGCTTTATCTGTGGCGTTGAATGATCTTGAGGTCTCTCAGATGATGGGAAATGCCTCGCCAATGTATCTCGAAGCAAAAGTAACCGAGTGCTTGTCTTTATTTATGCGGGAGACGGAAGGTAAAGAACCGGTTAACGCAAAGATAGTAGGCTTTTCCGATCGGGATAAAATTTATCAGGCCCGGGATATTATATGTTCCGAATATTTGAACCCGCCTTCATTACATGATTTGGCTTTACGTGTCGGAACTAATGAATGTACTTTGAAAGCGGGGTTTAAAGAAGCGTTCCGGACGACCGTGTTTAACTATCTCTTTGATTATCGTATGAATATAGCGATTCACTATCTTTTGGATACCAATAAATCAATAGGGGAAGTTGCCGGCTTGGTCGGCTATGAGCATCAAGCGCATTTTTGTACGGCCTTTAAGCGGAAGTTTAATGTCACCCCGTCTGAATATAGGTTGAAAGCGTAGTATAGACTATCGACTTTTATTTCCCGAATCGGGAACTATCCACCTCTTTATGCTCTTTTGCTTTAAAATCTCCGAATTTATAGATAAAGGATAAGGAGACTCGTCTGGAATCCGGGATCATACGCATATGTAAGTCTTGTGTTTTGTATTGGAGATTAAGATCTTTTGGGACCCATGAATTAAACATGTCATCTACTTTTAAAGAGATCTCCGCTTTGCCGTTGGGGGAGATCCATTTCAAGCCGGCGTCTACGTTATACATACTGCTGATCGTCATTGGGCCTTGAATGTTGCGGGTAATATAAGAACCGGATACTTCCGCTTTGATAGTAGGCTTCGATGAGATGTTGAACGTATTATTTAATTCGGCATAGAATGCCAGATTATCTTTATTGAAGCTTATATCATGGTAATTATCACATTTCATCTTGTCATAATAACCGTTTAACGTTAATCTGGAATCAAGCACGGAGCCGGCTTTGAATGGTATCATTACATTTAGGCCTAGCTTACTGGAATAGTCGAAATTCAGTGTCTTATAGATAAGAACTAGTCTCTCGGAGGATTGATAGGGGAGCTGGTTGAAATTATTGTCTATATAATTTGTGTATAGCGTGAAAATGTATTTGTTTTTTAGGATGTAGTTCAATTGGGCAGAGTAGAGTCTGGACGGCCTTAAATCCGGGTTACCTTGTATCTCGGTATATCCATTCAGATAAGACACCGTATTCTGCATCTCCCAATAGCTGGGATAGGTCTTGTCTGAAGAAACGGATAATTGCAGGATGTGGCTGGGGTGGGCTCGGTACGTGATTTCCATCATTGGGAATAAGCTCCAATAATCAATCTCCTTATGTTTGTAATACTCTCCGGTCAAAGAGGCGTTTACGGATAGGTTATCAGAGAAGCTTTTGGAAAAGCCGGTATATAAATCATATACATATTCATCCAGTTTACTGTAACTATTAGAGATGGACCAATCGTGTTCGCGCAGTGAATGATATACCTGAGAACTTTTGTCTGAGGCGAAGCTGAATTTTGTCCCATAGTTGAGCATCCAGCCTTTTCCTAATTTATGGTTCTGGTCCGCGTAGACGGAGAGCCTACGGATGTCTTGTTGTGATTTAGCGTTGAAGGCATCTTCTTTCCCGGCTTTCTTCTCTTGGTAATATTGTGTCGTATGATTGATGTAAGCGGTAAAATCAATCCCTACATTAAGGCCGAACCCGGAGGCATAGTCGAGCGCCAGATTATGCATCTGGATCGGTTTGTCGGATTTCTTTCTGTTTTCGGAATCCGAATAGGTTCCTACAGAAGAGGTGAAAGGATGAGTCCATTGCTGGATCTCTGAGGTATAGGCGAAGCTTAGTTTGTTCTTATCGTTCAAGAACCAATCATTGCCTAGGCGTATGGTATGGACTGGGAGCCGGGTATGTCCTCTGTCGAATTGCTCGATCTCGTAGGTCTTACCATCGAATAAATGGTGTGATAAGATATCCTCACCTGTCCGTTCCCTGTGGTAGCCGAAGGAGTACATGAGATCGGTAGAATATTTAGGCGTGTTGTAAACGAGAGTAGCGCCACTTTGGTAATTAGCGTAATGCCCTTGGTTGTATAGAGCATTGACTTGTCCTTGCAGTTTGGGAGTCTCGGAAGTACCGTTATTAAGGACCAGATTAATCACGGCCCCGCGTACATGATATTGGGGTGGAGCGCTATACATGATCTCTGCTTCTTGAATACGTTCTTTGGGCATATTCTTAAGCAGATTCTCCAATTGGCTCTCACCCATATTGGTGGTCTTGCCATTGATGATAACCGTGACTCCATTTGTTCCGGCAAGTTGTATTTTCCCGCTTTGTTCCCGCACTCCCGGTAGTTCTAGGATCGCTTCGTAAGCGCTAACGGCCATCTTGTCTTTTAACAAATGCGGCATGCTGTAGGTTATTTTACCATCGACAACCTTGGCTAAGGGACGCTCTCCGGTAACAGATACTTCCGAAAGCGTCTGGCTTTTCTCGTTCAGTTGTATATTGCCTATCGTAAGTGAGTCATAAGTGCTTTGATACGTTTCATACAGCAGATGCTGGACGGTTAAGAGGAAAGGGGATATCTCCGCTTTGACACTAAAAGAGCCCAAAGAGTCCGTATAGGTGGAGTTTACATATACTGAATCGTTCGTTTGTATAATCACGACCGCTAGTTCGATAGGATGGTTATTTAAGTCCGTAACCCTTCCCGTAATAACTTGTGCCTGTGTGAATGTGGTAAATAATAATCCTAAAAAGATAATCCAGCTTCTCATATCATCCTCGATTTAGTCAACATTCCTGTGCATATTTCGCAAATATACTTTTCATTAGGGAATCTACCTAATAAATTCTACTTTTAGGACTTAGGGGATTAGGATATATTTGATAGCTTTGCGGAGGAATGGGGTTCGTGCCTCTTTCTCGAATAGATGATAACAATAAAAGTAAATGATAATGAATGAAAAAATGAATACTCCATTGGGTAGCGCTTTTCCCAAGGAACGGGTTCGTTATGCGATGCTTTCTTTCTTTTTAGCGCAAGGTCTTTGTTTCTCTAGTTGGGCTAGCCGTATTCCGGACGTGAAGGATTTCTTTGAGGTGAATTACGCTTTCTATTGGGGCTTGGTCTTGTTCCTGATCCCGGTAGGTAAGTTTGTGGCGATACCGTTAGCGGGTTATTTGGTGTCGAAGTTGGGAAGCCGTATTATGGCGCAGGCCAGTGTGTTGGGATATGCCTTGGCCTTATTCGTAATCGGTACGGCACATAATATTTATCTGCTGGGTGTTTATTTGTTCTGTTTTGGGGTGTTCTGGAATCTTTGCGATATATCCTTGAATACGCAAGGGATTGGTATCGAGCGGCTCTATGGACGTACGATTATGGCCTCATTTCATGGAGGTTGGAGTCTGGCGGCTTGTTTAGGGGCTTTGATCGGGTTTATCATGATCGTATCCGGTGTTACTCCGTTCTGGCATTTTACGTTGATTGCTTTATTGATTGTGATGATCGTTTTGGTAAGCCGGAAGTATTTGCAGGAAGACGTAGCGGTTGAATCACCGGAGGAAGAGAAGGAAGCGGAGAAGAAAGAAGCTCCGGCATTGTTGAGCTTTATCCGTAAGCCGGAAATGCTGTTGATCCAGTTAGGTATCGTTGGACTGTTTGCCTTGGTGGTGGAAAGTGCGATGTTTGATTGGAGTGGACTTTACTTCGAATCGGTACTACAAGTTCCTAAATCCTTGCAGATCGGTTTCTTAGTGTTCATGGTGATGATGACGGTAGGCCGTTTTCTCACGAACTCCGCCTATAGCGTTTTAGGAAAGCAGAAGGTATTGCAATTAGCGGGTTTCTTTATTTTTGCAGGTTTCTTTATCTCAGCCATGTTGGGTGGAATGTTCGAATCGATGACGGTGAAGGTGATCGTGAATTCTTTGGGCTTTATGTTGGTGGGCTTGGGTATCTCATGTATGGTGCCTACTATTTATAGCTTGGTGGGTGCTAAATCGAAAACTCCGGTGGGAATTGCCTTGACAATCCTTTCTAGCATCAGTTTTATCGGCTCATTGATCGCACCTTTGTTGATCGGAGCGATCTCGCAGGCTTTCAATATGAAATACGCTTATATCGTGGTCGGCTTGTTAGGGCTTTGTATCTTGCTAATGACTACATTCTGCAAAGCATTCAAGAATAATTAAAGATAGAGAATTGAGAATTGAAAATTAGGAGAGAGCGAATAATTTTCAATTCTCAATTTTCAACTACTCAGGCATTCGTTGTTCCGCTGTCTCTAAGCATCGCAACACATCTTCCTTAGTGCCGTTGAATGGGCCTATTCCTTCGATTTTCAATGTTGTCATAGCTGCCGCGAAACGTCCGGCTTCTTCTATGCTTGCGCCTTTGGCACGTTTATAGAGATATCCTGTCATATAAGTATCACCCGCTCCGGTAGCGTTTACTACTTCTTTCGGTATGTAAGCGGGGATTTTATGGAAAGTGGAACCGTCGTAAATGATAGATCCCATGCTTCCGAAAGTCAGCAATACCTCTTTCACGCCCCAATCGTAGATAACTTTTCCTGCGTTCACTGCATCGGTATATCCGGTTAACACCTCCATCTCATGTTCGTTAGCCTTGAGGAAGTGCACGTATTTAAGTACTTCTTTTTTCTCTGGCCAATCCACGGCAAATACATCCTTGTCTCTTACTTCCCGTAGATACCCTTGCGAGTCAATCGATACTAAGCCTTTCCCCGCTAAATACTTTACCACTTCCAAAGAGAAATCATCGGCAAGCAAACTACCAAGGTGGAAGATTTTAGAGTTGATGTTCTCCAGATATTCCACGGTGAAAGGATCTGCTTTCGCCAATACACGTTGCGTACGGTTATCTTGGTTCTCTCCATAAATATTCTCGAAATAAACGGTGTGCTTACTTGGCATCACGGCAACGTCGATACCTTCAGCTCGTAGTTCCTCCACCGTTTTCATCTCAGATTCAGCCAAGGCTGTCACTAGAGTATAGTCGATATCATCGAAATGTTTTATCGCATGCGAGAAATAAAAGGAGGTTCCTCCCGGCATATGGACGGTGTTCTTAGGTGTTACTACCTTATCCAAGGTGATGTGTCCTACGCAGCAAAGTTCGTGTGTATTCATTTTTTACTCAGTTTATTATAAAGCGACAAATTTATGAAAAAAGCTTTCAAATACATAGATTACTCTCTTTTTTGACCAATAAAAGCATGAAAGAGGCGTTTTGCCCTTGTGACTTTAGTTGCATCGGCATCAAGCTATAGTTTTAAGCTTATGGAACTAAAGTTACTTCATAGGTGAACAAAAGTTTCATTATTATAAGACTTGAAGGAATAAGGAATATTTGTTGATTGCTTGATAATTATATTATATATGTACGCTCGTACATATATAATATATGATAAAAGGGTAAATTCTATTGAAAATATAGTATATGCTATTGATCGTATGAAGATAGGTTTATAAAACGACTAGTTTAAACGATCG